>Ga0209942_1000550_pt1 | contig 22402 bp, 22 predicted proteins | sample SalPonR1_A_D2_MG_FD_185695 | JGI IMG/M metagenome (GOLD analysis project Ga0209942, IMG submission 185695) | Salt pond soil microbial communities from South San Francisco under conditions of wetland restoration - Salt Pond MetaG R1_A_D2_MG... ...
GATGCGTGGGTGCCGGCAGCGCGTCCACGCGCACCGTCGTTCCGCCCTCGCCGAGCCGTGCACGGGCCACCGGCCGGCCGTCCACGAACGCCATCGCGTCCGTTCCCGCCGGTCCGTCGAGCGTGAAGCGCCAGCGCTCGCTGGTGCGGAGCGCGGCCGACGCGCCCAGCGCGATCCGCTCGATCGGTCGAGCTCCGAACAGCTGCACGACGTAGCGCCCGCCCGGTCCGTCGGCGACACCGAACCCGACGTGCGTGAAGCCGGGATCGAGCAGGTTCCTTCGGTGCGGTGGCGACGCCAGCCAGCCGTCGACGGCTCGCCGCGCGACCGATGCGCCGGGGATCCGAGCGAGGTTCTCGCCGATCTCCACGAGCGCCACCCCGGCGAGCGCGACGCGGTCGGCCGGCGTGGCCCGCGCCGGATCGGGCGAGCCGTGATCCAGGACGCCGCGGCGCGCGTTCTCGAACGCGTGCGCCGTGGCGGCCCGGGCCAGGCCGGGATCGGGCCGCAGCGGTGGCAGGCCGTGCGCGGCGCGCGCGGCGTCGGTCGCCACGTGCAGATCCGCGATCGCTCCGGCCGGGACGGGCGCCTCGCCGATGGGGGGCTCGCCGACCGACGTCTCGTCGCCGGTCTGCGCTGCGGCGGCGCCGGCGAGGAGGGCGCAGGTGGTCAGAACGGCGAAGAGCATCGACACGACGGCACGCATTCCGGGACGATACCGCTCCGGCGGCGCGACGACGGTGGCCACGCAGCCCGTCACGCGATCCGTCGCGGAGCGTGGCGCTGGGGCCGTTCGCGCCGCGGTGTACGCTTCGGCATGCCGACCGACGACCTCGAAGCCGCGACGCTCAGGCCGTTCCGCGACATGATCGCTCTCGTGGTCCGCTCCGTCCCGCCGGGCCGGGTCGCGACCTACGGCGCGGTCGCGGCGTGGGCGGGGCGCCCCGGAGCGGCCCGCGTGGTCGGAGGTGTGCTCCGCTCGCTGGCTGCCGAGGACCCGACGTTTCCGTGGCACCGGATCATCAACGCCCAGGGCGGGATCAGCACGTACAAGGTCGGCGCGGGCGAGCTGCAGGAGGCGCTGCTGACGCGCGAGGGGGTTCGGGTCGTGAACGGCGCCGTCGATCTGGCGAGGTACGCGTTCCGCCCGGAGGGGCCGCAGGACGCGCCGCCGGACGCGCCGGAGTGAGCGTTCGCGCGCCATGCCCTCGTTCCCGCGTCAGCCGATGCGGATTCCGTCCTCGACCAGGCTGTAGACCGTAACCCGCCTGTCGACGCGGCGCCGGAACGGCCCCACCCGGACCGTCAAGCGGACCCACACCCCACCGTGCTCGCGCAGGTTCCGCGCCGCCTCGCCCAGGCCGGGGACCAGCCAGGCGAACGCGCTCAGGACGGACGCCTGAAGCTCCGCCCCTACGTCGCGAAGTCCGGGGGACGGGTAGGGCGCGACGAAGCTCGCCTCGAACAGCGACGCGCGGCGCCCCGGGAGCGACGCGCCGCTGACGAGCCGGTAGCGCTCCAGGCGGCGCGTGCGGGTACGGATGTTCGTGCCGCCGTTGCGGCCGGGCGTGCGCTCGTAGGTGTTCTCGACGAGCTCCAGCGTCACGTTGGTGCGCTGGACCCGCGCGTACGGCACCAGGCGCGCGTCGGCGACGAGGGTCTGACCGGCCGCGGCGCGGTCCGGAACGTCCAGGGCGACGTCGTGCAGGAGCCGCTCGGTCGCTGCCCGGTTCACGGCCGCCAGCGTCGCGGCGGCGGAGAGCGCGACCTGGGTCGCTTGGGCCGGCTCCGCCAGCGCCAGCCACGGGGCGACCTCGGGTCGGATCAGCAGGAGCGCGCCCAGCGCCAGGCCGGCGCCGTGCAGCAGCGAGAGCCAGCCGGCGGGCCGCTCGAACCATCCAGGCTGCGGTGGAAGGTCGAGCGGCGGGTTCTCCTGCCAGCGTCGCGCGAGACCGCAGCGGTCGCAGGTGAGCCCGTCGCGATTGACGTAGTCGCACGCGGAGCAGGTCCAGCCGGAGGAGCGCGCCGCAGGCGCGACGGCGTCGGGTGCCATGCCCGAAGCATAGCCCCGCGTCCGCCGGCGTTTCCCGGCACGGGCACGCGAGCGGGTACCATGCCGGCATGGACGCCGACACCCCCACGATCGACCTGGCCCGCGCCCTGGTCCGGGCTCCGAGCCCGTCGGGCACAGAAGGGCCGGCGGCCCAGGTGCTGCTCGGCGCCTTCCATCGACTCGGCTTCGACCGGGCCTGGCTCGACGAGGCCGGCAACGTCATCGGCGTCTTCGAGCGTGGCGAGGGCCCGACGGTGATGCTCAACGGACACCTGGACACGGTTCCCATCGGCGACGCCTCGCTCTGGCCGCATCCGCCGCTGGACGGCGAGATCGCCGACGGGCGGCTGTGGGGACGCGGCGCGTCGGACATGAAGGGCAGCCTGGCGTGCATGACGGTGGCGGCCGCGGAAGCGGCCGCGCGCGGCTTCGACGGCACGCTGGCGGTGACCGGCGTGGTGCAGGAGGAGGTCGGCGGGCTAGGCGCCCGCTGGCTTGGCGAGACTTCGAGCCCGGACGTCATCGTGCTGGGCGAGCCCAGCAAGCTGTCGCTCAAGCTGGGGCATCGCGGTCGCGTCGAGGTGGACGTGCACCTGCCCGGAAAGATCGCGCACGCCGCGAAGCCCGAGCTGGGCGAGAACGCCCTGTACCGGGCGTCGCGTTGGCTGGCCCTGCTCGAGACGCTCGAGCTTCCCTCGGGCGGGCCGTTGAACGGCTCGACCGCCACGCCGACGCGCCTGGTGAGCCACCCCTCGGACGGCTCGAACGTCGTCCCGGGCGAAGCGGTGATCACCGTGGACTACCGCAACCTGCCCAGCGATCCGCCCGAAGACGTGGTCGCGCGCCTGCAGGCGCTGGATCCGGGCGCGACGCTGGTGATCTCCGAGGAGGACGCCGTGAGCGAGTCCGGAACGGTCCGGCTGACCTTTCCGCGCGTCAATCCCGCCTACCTCGCGCCCGGCGAGAACCGCTGGACGAACAGGGCGCGCGAGGCGCTGCGCGAGATCTTGCCCCGGCACGGCGTCGCGTTCGAGGAGGGCACCTGGTGGTTCGCGACCGATGCGCCGTTCCTGGCCGAAAGCGGCGCGGTGGTCGTGGGCTTCGGGCCCGGCGAGGAGGAGCTGGCGCATACGACCCGCGAGAGCGTTCGCCTGGACGCGCTCGAGATCGCGACCGAGGTGTACCGGGACCTGGCGCTGGCCCTGCTGGCGGAGGCGTCGTGACGCCTGATGGCCTGAAGGGCGCGGTCGTGACGCTGAACGGCGATCGCTGGACGGTCGTCGACGTCGCTCCCGCCGAGCCGTTGGCCGAGATGGTCGCCGCCATCCTGGAGGACGAGGGAATCCTGTCCGTGGTGCGTGGCGCCGACCCGCTGGACGACGTGTACAGCCACCTGGGTGGATCCCGCGTCGGCACGACGGTGGTGCTGGTTCCCGAGGCAGACGCCGAGCGCGCGTTCGAGATCATCGCGGAGACCGTGACCGACTACCAGGGCGACGAGCTCGACGCGTTGTTGGCCGAGGGCGCGCACCCGTCCGAGGACGGCGCGGGCGATGGCGAGGACGAGGACGAGAACGAGAACGACGGGGAGGACCGGCCCCGACCGTGAGGGGAGCCACCGCCGCCAGGCTGCACCGGCGGGCGGCGACGATCAGCCTGGCCGGCGCGATCCTGGTGCTCGGGCTCAAGACGGCCGCCTGGGGGCTGACCGGATCCGTCGGTCTGGCGTCCGACGCCGCGGAGTCGATCGTGAATCTGATCGCCGCGACCACGCTGGTCGTCGCGATTCGTCTGGCGAGGACGCCGCCCGACTACCAGCATCCGTACGGGCACGAGAAGATCGAGGACCTCTCGAGCGCGTTCGAGGCCGGCCTGATCCTGCTGGCGGCGACGCTGATCGCCGGCTCGGCCGTAGGTCGGCTGATCGATCCGGTCGCGCTCGACCGGGTCGGCGTGGGCTTGGCCGTGTCGGGCGTGTCGGCGGCGCTGAACGGCGGTCTGGCCGCCTGGCTGTGGCGTCAGGGCGAGAGGCTGGACTCGGCGGCGCTGAGGGCGAACGCCAGGCACCTACGGACCGACGTGTGGACGTCGGCCGGGGTGCTGATCGGCGTGGCGTCGGTCGCCGCGACCGGGATCGAGCGGCTCGACCCCATCCTCGCTCTTCTGGTCGCCGCGCACATCGCTCGGGAGGGGGTTCGCGTGCTGGGCGGCGCGATCAGCCGCCTGATGGACGAGCGGCTGCCTCCGGACGAGGAGCGACGGATCTTGGAGGCGTTGGACGCCGATCCGCGGATCCTGGGCTTCCATCGGCTCCGCAGCCGACGCTCGGGCCGGGCCCGGTTCGTCGAGGTCGACGTGTTCGTCGACCCCGAGTCGACGGTGCGGGCGGCGCACGACGTGGTCGTCGATCTCGAGGACGCCGTCCATCGAATGCTGCCGAACCTGGTGACGACGGTGCACGTCGAGCCGTTCGAGCCGGGCAGGCGCGAGGGGCCCACCGAGCCGCGCGACGAATACCCCTGACGGCTCGGTCGAGCGCGCCTCGCCGCGCGCCGCGGTCGGCGACGGTTCACTCGAGCGGCTTCAGGTTCGCCTCGATCTGCTGGCGACGCGGCTCCAGGAAGGGCGGAAGCACGACCTTCTCGCCGAGGTGCTCGGGATCCTCGTCCACGGCGAAGCCCGGACCGTCCGTGGCCAGCTCGAACAGGAGCCCGTTCGCGTCGCGGACGTACAAGCTTCGGAACCAGAAGCGGTCGACCGGGCCGCTGTTCGGAACGCCCGCCTGGCGAAGGCGCGCCGCCCAGGCGTCGTATTCGGCGTCCGCGATCCGGAACGCGACATGATGCACGCCGCCCGCTCCGGGCCTGGCCGGGACCGCCTCGGGGTCGATCTCGAGCTGGAGCTCGGCGTGCGGTCCTCCTTCGCCCATCGCGAGTACCCGCACCTCGCGTCCGCCGTCGTCGAAGCTGCGGTCGTGGCGCATGCCCAGCGCACGCTGGAGCAGCGTCTCCGTCGCGGCCGGATCGCGCACGGTGGCCCGGATCGGACCCAAGCCGCGAAGCTGATGCGTGACCGGAACGGTCGAGCCGCGCCACGGCAGCGGCGGGTCGCCGGCACCGCCGTCGTCGACGAGGGCCAGCCGCTGGCCTTCGGGATCCTCGAACGGCAGCGTCCAGCGGCCGTCGAGCTCGGTCGGTGGGTGGGCCGAGACGCCGTGCTCACGCAGTCGCGCCTCCCACCACGCCAGCGCATCGCTTCCGGCGACGCGCAGGTGCGTGCGCGTGAACGCCTGTCCGCCGCGACGCTCGCGAGGCACGTCCCAGTCGAAGAACGTCAGGTCGGTCCCGGGCGAGCCGGCAGCGTCGGCGTAGAACAGGTGGTACGCCGACACGTCGTCCTGGTTCACGCTGCGCTTGACCAGGCGCATGCCCAGGACCTCGGTATAGAAGCGCAGGTTGCCGCGGATGTCGGCCGAGACGGCCGTCAGGTGGTGGATGCCGTGAGGTTCCATGCGTGCCTCCCTCTCCCCACAAGGATCGCCCGGCGCGACCATCGGCACCGACAGCGGGCCTACGGAGTCGGATCGTGCGAGGGAAACCTTCGTGACAGGCGGTCGCTGTCCGCGTCGCCGAAGCGCAGCGGCGCATCGGCCCAGGCGGCGGCGAAGTCGACGCCGATGCGCGGTCCGACCGCCACGCGGGCCGGCGCGGCACCGTCGACGATCCGGATCCGACCGGTCGTCAGGTCGGATCGGTCGTCGTCCAGTCCGATGCCCAGAGCGTCGCTCAACAAGCCGGGCCCATGCGTCCGTGCCTCGAAGTTCAGCGGCTCCACCGCGCGGATCAGGACCGCGTGCGGATCGCCCGCTTCGGACGCGACGACGTTGAACAGCCTGTGGATGCCGTAGATCAGGTAGACGTACGCCGTGCCCGGTGGGCCGTAGAGGCTCTCGGTCCGGCGCGTGCGCCCGCGGGAGGCGTGGCACGCCAGGTCGGACTCGCCGAGGTACGCCTCGGTCTCGACGATGCGAGCCCGGCGCGGGACGTCGTCGAGGCCTTGGCGGCGGACCTCGAGGACGCAGCCCAGCAGTCGCCTCGCGACGACGTCGGCGTCACGCGCGTACACCTCGCGTGTCAGCGGCTTGGGAGCGGTACGCACCGACGCCACGTCAGCCGAGGTGTGGCGCCAGCGGAACGACGTCGACGGGGTCGCCGGGGGACAGCTGGGTGGATGGCGGAACGATCGCCAAGGCGTCGGCTGCGGCCAGCGTGCGCACCACGCCCGAGTTCTGGTCGCCGGCCGGGCGGGCGATCAGGCGGCCGTCCTCGCGGCTCACGGCGACGCGCAGCAGGGTCGTCTTCGGGCCCGCCGAGCGGAGCGGGGCTCCCGCATGCGCCGGCAGGCGGCGCGCGTAGGGCAGCGGTGCGTCTTGGCCGGACGCCCGGTCCAACCACGCCCGCGCCAGGACCAGGAACGTCACCGATGCCGACACGGGGTTTCCGGGGAGCGCCAGCCACGGGCGGCCGTGCAGGTGCGCGAACGTCGCCGGCCCGCCCGGTTTGAGCAGCACCTTGCGGAACGCGACCCGCCCGTGCTCGCGCAGCAGGTCGCGCACACGGTCGTAGCGGCCCATCGAGATCCCACCGCAGGTGAGGAGCAGATCGAACGGGGGCGCCGCGTCGAGCGCGGCCTCGAGCGCACCGAGGTCGTCGCGGACCGGGGGCAGCGACACCGGTTCCGCGCCAGCCGCACGTACCAGCGCGGCCAACGCCGGGCCGTTCGCGTCGAACACGTCGCCCGGACCCAGCGTTCCGCCGGGAGGCACGACCTCGTCGCCGCCCGTCAGGAGCGCGACGCGGAGCGGAACGCGGACCGGCAGCTCCGCGTGGCCCATGGCCGCCGCCAGGGCGATCGCGGCGGCATCGATGCGGCGACCGGCGCCCAGACCGATCTCGCCGGTCCGGACGTCTTGGCCGCGTGGACGCACCGCCCCCTCGGACGCCGCCTCGAAGACCGCCACATGGTCGCCTTCGTCCCGCAGCCGCTCGACGGGCACGATCGCGTTCGCGCCGTCTGGCACGGCGGCGCCGGTCTGGATGCGGATCGCCTCGCCGGGGCCGACCCGGCCGGGATACGGCCGTCCGGCGGCGGACTCGCCGACGATCCGGAGCCTGACCGGCGCGTCCTCGCTGGCTCCGGAGGCGTCGTCGGCACGGCAGGCGATCCCGTCGAGCGAGGCGTCGTCCACGTTGGGGTGGTCGCAGATCGCGGCGAGGTCACGGGCCAGCACGTGACCCGTCGCACGCGCCAACGACACCGTCTCCCAGGCGTCGGCGCGCGCTGCGAACGCTCGGCGACCGTCCTGCTCGAGCAGCGCGATCGCCGTGTCGAGGGGGACGGGGCGGTCGTCCCAGGCACCGGCGTCACGAGCGTCGTCCATGGCGCGCATGCTATCAGCGAGGCGGCTCGCGGCGTGACGCGGCGGTGGTACGTTCGAACCCCGATCGCCCATGAACCGAACCGACGTCGTTCGTCTCGACCCTCCTCCCGGAACGAGCGCCAGGCTACGGCCCTGGTGGCTCGGAGCGTGAGCGCCCCGTCCCCCCGCCCGCCCGACGAGGATCGGCCGGTCCGACTGGTGCCGGTCGATGCGTCGTGGGGGGAGCGCTATCGGCGGGTCGGCCGCGAGCTCCTCGCGGTGCTGGGCGACGCGTTCGACACGCCGTCGGGCCGCGTGCTCGAGCTCCACCACGTGGGCAGCACGGCCGTGCCCGGCCTGGACGCCAAGCCGACCTTGGACGTGATGGTCCGGGTCGACCGCTGGCCGCTCGACGAAGCGGCGCGCACGGCGTTGGCTGCGATCGGCTTCGTGGATCACGGCGAGCATGGGATCGCGGGACGTCGCTTCTTCACGCGGGGCGTCCACGTCGTGCATCTGCACGTCGTGGCGCCAGGAGCCGTCCCGATGCTCCGGAGACACGTGGCGTTCCGCGACCTGCTGACCGGCGACCGCGCGGCGAGGCGCGACTACGCCGACCTGAAGCGGCGCCTGGTCAGCGCGCACCGTGGCGGCCGGCAGGCGTACGTCCAGGGCAAGCATGGCTGGATTCGCGCCGTCGAGGCCCGAGCGGTCGAGGACGCCACGGCTGGCCTGGGATTCGCGCCGGTCGCCCGGGCGGTCCGTGCTTTCCGGACGGCGCGGGACGTGCCCTGGGGCGGTTGGGCGATCGGGGGCGGCTGGGCGCTCGACCTCTTCCTCGGCAGGCCGTCGCGCGGGCACCAGGACGTCGACGTGGTGGTGGACCGCGTCCACGCCGAACGGCTCCTGGACGCAGCTTCCCGGTCGGGGGTGGCGTTCCGGACCGCGCGCGGGCCGTGGCCGGCCGGGGCGACCTTGCCCGTCGGCGACCCCGCGGATCCGAGCGGGTCTTCCGTGGACCGCCTCGAGGGCCGAGAGGGGCGTGCGCTGGCGACGCCCGCGTTCGAGCAGGCGGAGGCGGCGCTCGGCGAGCCGCTCTTCTGGGACGTGGTCCTCGAGACGCGGCCGGGCACGGAGTGGCGGCTGCGGACCGATCCCGACGTTCGCATGGCGATGGTGCGCGCCGTCGTTCCCATGGAGCTTCCGGACCTCGACCACGACGCGGGCGTCGTGCGCGTGCCGACGCTGGCGCCGGAGATCGTCCTTCTCACGAAGGCGCGCCTGTCGGGCCGCGGCGAGGGCACGGAGGACGGAGCGAAGGACGACGACGACTTGCGTCGCGTCGTTGCGGCGCTGGATCCCGGGGCGCGCGCGTGGCTGAGCCGCGCGTTGCGGCGGGATCCGAGGCACCGCTGGGCCGACCTGCTCGCCTGACGCAGTTCCGTTCTCAGTCGTCGTCCGGATCGAGCGGTCCCGCCGTGACGCCCGGCGGCAGGCCGTCGATCACGCGCATGCCGCGACCGTCCCAGCCCGCGTACGAGAAGAACCGTCCCGGCCGCCGGTCGCCCAGGTAGGCGAGCAGCGGCTCGCGCAGCGGCGGGATCGGGATCGTCCGCTCGATCTCGTCGGCCGGAACGAAGCGGGCCTCGACGATGAAGCCGTCGGGGTCGCGTGGGTTGAGCAGGCCGTCGTAGTCGGCGACGAACGCGAAGCTGATCGCGCGGTCGTTGCGGCGCCGATCCTCGACGTGGACGGCGTACGCGAGATGCTGGATCCGCGTGACGGCGAGCCCGGTCTCCTCGTGCACCTCCCGGCTCAGCGCGTCCAGCGTGGACTCGTACCGCTCGACGACGCCGCCAGGAAGCGTCCAGCGTACGTTTCCGTGCCCCTGCCAGTCGTTGCCGACGAGCAACACCCGTCCTCGCGCGTCGAGGAGGATCGCTGCGGCAACGACGAACTCACGCCGAGCCACCGGCCCGCTCGCTGGGGCGCGCGTCGGTCGCACGGTCGTCGCCGGTGGCGAGTCGCGTGAGCCGGTCGGCCTGCTCGGCCTCGGCCAGGGCGCCTACGATCTCGTCCAGGTCGCCGGCCAGCACCTGGGCGAGGTTGCGCGTGGTGAAGCCGATCCGGTGATCGGTGACGCGGGACTGCGGGACGTTGTAGGTGCGGACCTTCTCCGAGCGGTCGCCGGTGCCGATCTGCACCAGCCTGGCCTCGCGCGCCTCGGCCTCGGCGCGCGCACGCTCGCGCTCCAGCAGGCGGGCGCGCAGGACCGCGAGGGCCTTCTCCTTGTTCTTGAGCTGGCTCTTGCCGTCTTGGCAGGTGACGACGATCTCGTCGTCGCTGCCCGGTCGGTAGGTCAGGCGCACGGCGCTGTCGGTGGTGTTCACCGATTGCCCGCCCGGTCCGGACGAGCGGTACACGTCCACCCGGTAGTCGGAGGGGGAGAGATCGACGTCGACGTCCTCGGCCTCGGGGAGCACCGCGACGGTGACGGTGCTGGTGTGGATCCGTCCCTGCGTCTCCGTCTCGGGGACGCGCTGCACGCGGTGGACGCCCGACTCGTACTTGAGCCGCGAGTAGGCGCCGCGACCGCGCACCTCCGCCGACACCTTGGAGAGGCCGCCGACCTCCGTCGGAGCGGAGTCGAGCAGCTCGACGGCGAAGCCTTCGTTCTCGGCGAAGCGGCGGTACATCTCGAGCATCTCGCGGGCGAACAGCGACGCTTCGTCGCCGCCCGCCGCGGCCCGGATCTCGAGGATGACGTTCTTGTGATCGAACGGATCCTTCGGGATCAGCAGGCGCTGAAGGCTCGCCTCGAGCGCCTCGCGTTGCGGCTCCAGGTCGTCGAGCTCCTCGCGCGCGATCTCGGCGAACTCGGGGTCGCGCCGGAGCTCTTGGGCCTGATCGATCGCCGAGAGGATCCCCCGGTATCTCCGGTAGGCCTCGACGATCGGTTTGAGATCGCCGTAGCGCTGCGTGACGGTCCGGTAGCGGGCCGCGTCGGCCAGCACCTCCGGATCGCCGAGCGTGCGCTCGAGCGTCTCGAACTCGTCTCGGATTCGTTCCAGCGTGGAGATCATTGCGGCCAGCATAGCGTGTCGGTCGCGAGCCGCCGGCCGCGCCTGCGTCGTGCCCGCTCGCGCCTCAGGGAAGCGGCGCCAGTCGGCCGGCCACCAGCCGACCCATCACGAGTCCTTGCGCCAGGGCCGCCTGGGTCGAGTCCATCGACAGGTCGTAGCGTCCCGCGGCCAACGTCGTCTCGGGAAGCGCGACCAGGGCGTCGCGCAGCGCCAGCCTGAAGCCGCGCAGGTCGGTGGGGTCGACGCCGTAGCTGGTCGCCTGCTCGAACGCGCGGCCGAGCAGCACCAGCGCGTCGTGCACGATCGCGCCGTCGGCCAGGTACGGTCGGCTCTCGAGGCGGCCGTCGCCCAGGCCGCGGGCGTCGAACAGCCAGGAGGCCGCAGGGTCGTCCGCGTCGACGGCGCTGGGCACCGACGCCGGCGAGACGGGAACCCGGACGTCCCCCGAGAGGCCGCTGGGCAGGCCGCCCGCGAGCGGATCCAACAGCGCTGCGCGCAGGTAGACCGGTCCGTTCCAGCCGCGTTCGCGGAGTCCCCGGACGGCGACGGCGCTGTCGTCTCGCAGCCCCCAGACGACGATCGCTCCGGGCTCCCGGGTCGCGACCCGGAGCGCTTCGGGCGTGAGGACCGTAGCGTCCGCCGGGTAGCGAGCTTCGGCGACGAGCTGCAGCTCGGGTACGCCCAGGAAACTCAGGAGCCGTGCGACGGCCGTGTCGCCGAACGACCCTTCGAGGGTCATGATTCCCAGACGCGTCACGCCACGCCCGTACGCATCGCGAACCACCGCCTGGAGCTGCGTGGCCTCGTCGGCCGCCAGCACGAACTGCCAGCCTGCAGCGTCGGCGATCCCCCCTGCGGTGGGCGACAGGAGGGGAACGCCGGCGAGCGCGGCTACCGGTGCGACCTGCACGGTCGCTGCCGACGTACTGCAGCACACCAGCGCATGGGCGCCCGCCTCGATCGCGTCGCGCGCCGCGCGTGCGGCGCGGGCCGACGATCCGGCGTCGCTCACGACGCGGACGTCCAGCGGCCGACCGTAGACGCCGCCGAGGCCGGCGCGCCGTGCGGCCCAGGCTTCGGCGACGAGGCGCTCGAGGCGTCCGCGGGGCGCGGCCGCACCGAGGTCGGACACGATCACCGTCAGGCGGTACGGCTCCGGCTGGGCCGGCGCCTGCCCCCAGGCGGCCGGGCCGACGGCGAAGGCGATCAGCGGGACGCAGATCAGAAGGAGCGCGGTGCTGCGAAGGTCACGAAGCATGCACCGTCGTACCGCTCGCAGCGGTGAAGCGGGTGAGACGGGCTCAGTCGCGCGACGCCCTCGAGGCGGTGCGTTGCGCGTGAAGCGTGCGCACCAACGCGTCGAGCATGTCCGCGGTCGTGACGATGCCGACGAGCCGCTCGTCGTCGACGACCGGGAGGGCGCCCACCTTGTTCTCGCGCATGCGAATCGCGGCGGTCTCGGCCGGCTCGGCGGGCCTGGCGGTGAGGACCGGTGTCGTCATCACGTCCCTCACCGTCAGCCGGCTCAGGAGGTAGGTGAGCTCCTGCCTGGACAGCGCGGTGGCGTCGGAGGGCGCGGCTTCGCGCAGGTCGCGGTCGCTCACGATCCCGACGAGCCGGTCGTAACCGTCGACGATCGGAAGGTGGCGAAAGCCGCCCTCCTGCATGCGCCATTCGGCCTCGAGAAGCGGCGTGTCGGGTGCGATCGTCACGGGACCCGTGTGCATGAACTCGCGCACCAACATGGTCCACCTCCTCGCACGCAGCGTAGCGACGGGCGGCCGTTTGCGCGTCGGCGCTTTTCCGACGACCGGCGCGGCCTCGGCACGTCTGGGTTGGGGTGGTGCGCCCGGCAGGAGTCGAACCTGCGACACGAGGCTTAGGAGTCCCCTGCTCTATCCACCTGAGCTACGGGCGCACGAGGACGTTCGCGCGGCGGCGTGGAGCGCGTCCCCGCGACGTCGCGGCCGCCATGATACCCGAATCTCGGCGGGGCCTCGGTCCGCAGTGGGCGGGGGCTCGCGGGCGGCTGCTCCGGCTCAGGCGCAGTCGCGGCACACCCCGGCGAGCACCAGGTGATCGTCCTCCACGCGGAAGCCGTGCTCGCGAAAGATCGTCTCGTACAGCGTCTTCGTCGCGTCTTCGGGGATCTCGATCTCGTCGCCGCACACGCGGCACACCAGGTGGTGGTGCGAGGCGTGCGGGCCGGCGAGCTCGTAGTAGGTGCAGCCGTCGACCTCGACGGCGCGTAGCAGCTTGCGCTCCGTCAGGAACCGCACGTTCCGGTAGACCGTCGCGGGACTCATGGAGGGGGCGCCGTCCGCGTTCGCCGCCTCGTGCATCGCCTCGCAGAGGGCCTGGGCGGTCAAGCGACCTTCCGAAGCGCAGACGAGGTCCATGATCCGCTCGCGCTGCGGGGTCACCCGGAATCCGGCCCGGCGCAAGGCGTCCTGGTAGTTCCACGTGTCGTGCGACATCGCCTTCGAATACCACCGCTCCGGATCGGTCGCAAGGGACGTGCGGCCTGCGACGTCGGTGGGGGCGGAACGTCCCGCCCCACTATTGCGACTATATGCAACAGTGGACGGCGATGCTCATGCGCGACCGGAATGCGCGTCGGCGTGAGCACCGAAGGAGGACCCGCATGCCGCTGTCCGGCCGACCGCTCGCCCCGACCGTCGTCGCGATCCTCGCAGCCTGGATGTTGACCGCAGCGGCTGCGCAGCCGGCCGGCACCCTCCGCATGGCGATCCCGGGCGACGAGGGATCGCTGACCCCCTACACCTACGTGACCGGCTACCCCGGCTACGAGCTGATGACGCTCGTGTACGACCAGCTGTTCGTCCTCGATGCCGCGCTGGCGCCCCGCCCCTGGCTCGCGGCGTCGCTCGAGACCGAGGGAGCGCAGGCGTACCGGATCCGTCTGCGCGAGGGCGTCCGCTGGCACGATGGACAGCCGTTCGAGGCCGACGACGTCGCGTTCACGTTCGACTACTACCGTACGCACGTCACCAGCCGGTTCACGGGACCCGCCGCTCGCGTGAGCGAGATCGCGGTGCACGGTCCGTTGGAGCTCACGCTGAGCCTCGATGGCCCCGACCCCAGCTTCGTCGAGACGGTCCTGGCCGATCTGCCGATCCTGCCCGAGCACGTCTGGCGCGACGTGGACGAGCCGCGTAGCGCACGCGAGGCGATGGGAACGGGCCCGTACCGCCTGGTGCAGATCGAGCCCGAGCGGTTCTACCGCTTCGAGGCGAACACCGACTTCTGGGGAGCCACGCCCGCGCTCGAGACCCTCGTCGTGGCCGTCGTCCGTGACGAGACGGCGACGTTCCAGGCGCTTCGGGCGGGAGAGATCGACATGGCGGTCCGAGGCGTGCCTCCGGCCTCCGCTGCTACGCTCGCCGCCCTGCCGGGGGTCGAGGTGGCCCGCGGCTCGAACTTCGCGACGACGCTGCTGATCATGGACGTGACGCGACCCGGGCTGCGCGACCCCGAAGTCAGGGGTGCCATCGCCAGCGCGATCGACCACGAGCGGCTCGTCGACGTGCTGTTGCTCGGCGCCGGCACGGTCGGCGCTCCAGGGTTCCTTCATCCCGAGACGCCGTTCGCGAATCCCGAGACCCGCCTTCCGGCGTCCGTCGAGCCGCACGAGGTCCGCGAGCGGCTCGAGGCTGCCGGCTACCTGCCGGGCCCGGACGGCGTGTACCGAGATGCGGCGGGAACGCGCCTCTCGTACGAGCTTCTCGCGCCGTCGAACCGCCCCACGCGGCTGCGCGCCGCGGAGCTGATCGCGCAGGACCTCGCTGCGGCCGGGATCGAGGTCCGCGTGCGGTCCATGGAGTTCGACGCGCTCACCGAGCGGGTATGGCCCGGCTTCGACGTGTCGCGCGGCCGCGAGTACGAGCTGGCGCTGTTCGGCTGGAGCGCTCCCGTGGCCGCTCGTGCGGATCTGATGGGGCTGCTGCACAGCGATCCGTCGCGGGGAACGCTGAACCTCGCGGGGTACGCCGATCCGGAGGTGGACCGGCTGACCGAAGCCGCGTCACGCGCCGCGGACCGAGACGAGCGGCGCGCCCTCTTGCAGCGCGTGCAGGCGATCGTCGCCCGGGACGTGCCGTTCGTGCCGCTGTTCTACGAAGGCGGGGCGTACGCCTACCGCCAAGACGCCTACGACGGCTGGAGCTACCTGCCCGGACGGGGCATCCTCCACAAAGCGTCGTTCCTGACGCGCTGAGACGGAGTCGGAGTCTCGGTGCGCGGCGCTCTCGGCAAGGTAGGGCAGTACCTGCTCGTGCTGTGGGTGGCGCTCAGCGTGAACTTCCTGCTGCCGCGGGTCATGCCCGGGAGTCCGCTGCCGTACCTCGTCGGCGAGGACGTCGGTTCGCTTGGGCCGGAGCGACTGGCGGAGGTGCGGGCGCGCTACGGACTTGACGAGAGCCTGGGCCGGCAGTACCTGCGCTACCTGTCCGACTTGGCGCGCGGCGAGTGGGGCGTCTCCTACCAGTCCGGAACGCCGGTCACGGAGGCGCTGCTGGAGCGCCTGCCCTGGACGCTGCTGCTGGTCGGGACCAGCCTGCTGGCCGCCACGCTGTTCGGCGTCGTGGTCGGCGCCCTGGCCGCCTGGCGGCGCGGGGGCCGCCTCGACGGCGTCACGCTGACGTCCGCCATCGTCGTCGACGCGCTGCCCACCTTCTGGCTGGGCATGCTGCTCATCGCCGTGTTCGCCGTGCAGCTGGGCTGGTTCCCCACCTTCGGCGCGACGACGCCCGCGGGCCCGACCGGCGGCCTGGCCTACCTGAGCGACGTCGCGCGCCATCTGGCGCTGCCCGCGCTCACGCTCACCGCGACGACGCTGTCGGGCACGTTTCTCGTGATGCGCTACGCGATGCTGGACGTCCTGGGCGAGGACTACGTACGGAGCGCGCGCGCCAAAGGCGTTCCCGAGCGGCGCGTGCTGTTCGGACACGCCGTCCGCAACGCGCTGCTTCCCGTCTCCACCATGGTGTTCCTGCACCTGGGCGTCCTGGTGGGCGGGGCGACCGTCGTCGAGACGGTGTTCGCGTACCCCGGCGTGGGCACGCTGCTCTACCACGCCGTGCTGGCGCGCGACTACCCGATGCTTCAGGGCGCGTTCTTCCTGCTGACCGTTTCGGTCGTCGCGGCCAACGTGCTGGCCGACGCCGTCTACCCCCTGCTGGACCCTCGGGTGGGCAGGCGCGCCGCATGAGGGCCTCTCGGCTTCTGCCTGGGCGGGTCGTGACCGGCGCGGAGCGTGCCGGCTCGGACCGGACGTCCGCAGGAACGCGGGCGCGCGCTGCCGGATTCGATGGGGCGTCGGGCTGGATCGGCGGCGCGCTGCTGGCCGCCGTGGTGCTCTTGGCGCTGTTGGGCCCGGCGCTGGCTCCGTACGACCCCCGAGCGGTCGTGGCCGAGCCGTACCTGACCCCCAGCGCGCGGCACTGGCTGGGCACGAACGACATCGGTCAGGACATCCTCTCCGAGCTGCTGGTCGGAACGCGCGTGTCGCTGGCGATCGGTTTGCTCGCCGCCAGCGCGGCGGTGGGGATCGGCACCGTGGTCGGCGTCGTGGCGGGAACCGCCGGCGGCTGGCTGGACGCGCTCCTGATGCGCGTCGCCGACGTCGTGCTGACCCTGCCGTTCCTGCCGTTGGTGATCGTCCTGGCGGCCTTCCTGGGGCCGAGCCTCGCGACGACGGCGACCGTCCTGACGCTGGTGATCTGGGCGCGACCGGCGCGCGTCGTGCGCAGCCAGGCGCTCACGACCGCGGCACGCGCCTACGTCGAGGCGGCGCACGCGCTCGGGGGTCGGCGCGTCCACGTGCTCCGCCGGCACGTGCTTCCCAGCGTCCTGCCGATCGCCCTGTCGCAGTTCGTGCTGGCCGTCTCGAGCGCGGTGCTGGCCGAGGCGAGCCTGGCGTTCCTGGGTCTGGGCGACCCCGTCCAGAAGTCGTGGGGCAGCATCCTGTTCTACGCTCAGACGAGGGGCGCCTTCCTGACCGGCTCGTGGCCGTGGTGGGTGCTGCCGCCGGGATTGATGATCGCCGCGACCGTCCTGGCGTTCGCTCTGCTGGGCCGCTCGCTCGAGGGCGCCCTGATGCCGCGCGTGCGTGACCACGCCGGCCGCACCGGGAGGTGACCCGAATGGAACCGGAACCGCTCCGCATGCTCCTGCTGGCCGTCTACGGGATGGAGGTCGTCGAGGCGGGAGGCGCCCTGGCGATCAACGCCGCCCGAGGGGGCGCCTCGTTCGCGCACGTGATCCTGTCCAGGGACGAGAGCCGGCCGGAGGTCCAGCGCGCCGCCCAGCACCTGGGCGTCGAGGTCGACTTCGGCGAGACGCGCTACGGCGAGGTGACCGTCGACGTCCCCTCGAAGCTGGAGCTCGTCCGGGTGATCCGCGAGACGCGCCCCGACGTGGTGATCACCCAGGATCCGGAGCACTCGCTCCACGACCTCGATCCCGATCGGCGACCCGCGATGACGCTGCTGCTGGAAAGCCTCGCGCTGGCGGGCCGCGACTTCGGCGTGGACGTCCTGCCCGAGCTCGCCCCGCACGCCGTGCCGACGATCTACACCATGACGCCCCACGCCCCCAACTGCCTGGTCGACGTGAGCGACGTCTGGAGCCTGAAGGAGCGGGCGATGGACGAGCTTCGCTCGCAGATGGTGTTCAGCGGACGGCATTTCGAGCGCACCCACCGACCGGAGCACCTCGAGGCGATCGTCCCCGGCTGGAGCGACATCGAGGATCCGTACGAGCGCGGCCGGTCGCTGCACCGGGCGCTGGACAGGGCCACGCACCTGGCCGCCGGCGCGGGCGGCCATGGGCGGTTCGCGTTCGCCGAGGCGTACCGGCGTGAAGGACCGTTCCACCTGGCGGGCCTGATCCCCTGAGCGGCCGCGGCCGTAATGCGGAGGGCCGTGACGCCCGGCGGATCCTCGTAGCATGGCGCATGTTCGAGCTCTTGCGATCCTCACGACCCGTCCGACCCGTCCGACCCTCGAGGCTGCGGCATGCACGGCTCTGGCTGGCGGCGTGGACCGTCCTGGCGGCGACCGTCTCGTCCGCGGCCGCTCAGGACCTCGCGCAGCGCGTGAGCACCGAGACCCTGGAGAACGGTATGCGACTCATCCTGGTCGAGCAGCCGTCCGCGCCGGTGATCTCGTTCCACCTCGCGTTCGACGTGGGCGGCATCGACGAGCCGGCGGGCCTGGGAGGAATCGCGCACATGGTGGAGCACATGGCGTTCAAGGGCACCGAATCGATCGGGAGTCTGGACCCCGCGGCCGAGGCGCGCGCCCTCGACGCGGTCGAGATCGAGGCCCTTGCGCTGGCGCACGTCCGCGGCGGCGGGGATGCGGACGCCGTGGCCCTCGCCGAGGACCGGTTCGTGGCCGCTCGCGAGCGCGCGAACGCGCTGGCGTCGACCGCGCCGCTGGACGACCTGCTGGGCGTCGCGGGCGCCGCCGGTCTGAACGCGTCGACCGGCTACGACTCGACGCAGTACGTCGTATCGCTGCCCGCCAACCGCCTGGAGCTCTACGCCCGCGTCTACGCGGACGTCATGGCCGACACGGTGTTCCGCGCCTTCTACGAGGAGCGCGACGTGGTGCGCGAGGAGCGTCGGCAGCGCAGCGAGGACGATCCCACGGGCGTGCTCGTCGAGGCGTTCCTGGCTACCGCGTTCCCGGACCATCCGTACGGCCGGCCGCTGATCGGCTCGGCCGAAGAGATCGCGGGCTGGACGGCGACGGCGGCGGAGGCGTTCTACGAGAGCTTCTACGCCCCCGATCGGGCGGTCCTGGTGGCCGTCGGCGACCTCGATCCGGGACGCGACCTGGAGGTCCTGCGGCGCTACTTCGGTGCGGTCCCCGGCCGCGAGACGCTGACCCCGCGGATCCCGGCCGCCGCGACGCAGACCGGCGAGCGCCGCGTGGAGGTCGCGTTCGACGCGCAGCCGCAGCTCGCGGTCGGCTGGCGCAAGCCGACGTGGCCGGCACGCGACGCGTTCGCGCTGGACCTGATCGACGCGCTCCTGACGAACGGTCGCACCTCGCGGCTCTACCAGCGCCTCGTGCTCGACGACGGCTCGGCGCTGAGCGTGAGCAGCAGCGCCGCCTTCCCGGGCACGCGCGAGGACAACCTGTTCCTGATCTACGCCCAGCCCCGAGCGCCGTTCGGTCCGGACGAGATCCTCGCCGCGATCGACGACGAGCTGGCGCGGCTCGCGCGGGACGGGGTGAGGGAGGAAGAGCTCGAGAAGGTCCGCAACCAGGTTCGGGCCTCGACCGTCAGGAGCCTGACGTCGAACGCCGGGCTGGCCTCGTCGCTGGCGTTCAACGAGCTGTTCGCCGGCGGGTGGGAGCGTCTGGTCGACGACCTGGACCTCTACCTCTCCATCGACGCCGAGGAGCTGCGCGAGGTCGCCGCCCGTACGTTCGTGGACGACCGCCGCACCATCGCCGTGCTTCGTAGCGACGGCGGCAGCGCCGTGCCTGACGTGGACGGCGAGGGCGGCGCCGACGGCTCGGACGACGAGGAGGACCGCTGATGCGACGTACGTGCCGTTCCGCGCGACGCTCCGCTCGCAGGCCGATCCACGCCCGCTGGGCCGCATGGCTGGCGCTCGTTCTGCTGCCGGCGCCGCTGGTCGCCCTCGCGCAGCCGGCCGACTGGCCCCACCCCAGCGAGATCGAGGCGCCGCCGCTGAGGCTCGATCCGCCACAGCCACGGCGCGCCGTGCTGAGCAACGGTCTGATCGTCCACCTGGCGGAGGACCGCACGCTGCCCCTCGTCACCGGCGTGGCGTACGTCGAGGCGCCCGGGCTGTACGACCCCGAAGGCCTGGCCGGCCTGGCCGGGTTCACGGCGGCGCTGTTGCGCGAGGGCGGGGCCGGAGGGCGGTCGCCCGCCACGATCGACGCCACGCTCGAACGCCTGGCCGCGTCGGTCGAGGCGTCCTCGAGCGACGTCCTGGCCAGCGTGTCGTTCTCGTCGCTGTCGGACACGCTGGAGGAGGTCATGCCCATCTGGCGCGACGTCCTGGTCGCCCCCGATTTCGGTCCCGAACGGATCGAGGTGCAGCGGCGCCGCCAGCTCGAGGCGATCCGCCGCGTCGTCGACGATCCGGTGCAGCTCGCCGTGCGCGAGTTCCAGCGCCGCGTGGCCGGCGACCACCCGGCAGGTCGCTACCCGACGGAGGCCACGATTCAGGCGATCGACCGGAGCGACCTCGTCGCGTTCCACGAGGCGTACTACGGCCCCTCGACCACCGTTCTCGCCGTGAGCGGGGACTTCGACACGGACGTCATGCTCGCGCGCCTGGAGCGGCTGTTCGGAGGGTGGGACGCCGCGGTCGCCGCTCCGCCAGCGCTGCCCCCGTACGACCCCGCGCCGGAGCGGCGGGTCTACCTGGCGCAGAAGGATCTCCAGCAGTCGATCCTGATCGTGGGGCAGCCGGCCGTGTACGCCTACCGGGGTCCGTACACGGCGTTCACGGTGGCGAACGACGTGCTGGGGGCCGGTGGGTTCGGGAGCCGCCTGTTCACCGAGATCCGGACGCGTCGCGGCCTCGCCTACGCCACGGGCTCGCAGCTGGCCCAAGGGTTCGAGGTCCCGGGCACCTTCCTGGCGTACGCGTTCACCCGTGCCGACGCCACGGCCGAGGTGCTCGCGCTGTTGCTCGGCGAGCTCGATCGACTGCGCGACGAGCGGATCTCTCAGGCCGAACTCGACCGGTCCGTCACGACGCTGGTGAACCGGTCCGTGTTCCGGGACGCCTCGGTCGCGGCCGTCGCTCAGCGAGCCGCGAGGGTGGAGCTCTTGGGCCTGCCAGAGGGGTACTTCGCGCGGCACGTCGAGGCGATGCAGGCGCTCACGCCCGGCGAGGTCCAGGCCGCCGCGAGGCAGGTCGTGGATCCCGAATCGCTGGTGATCCTCGTGGTCGGCGATTCGGAGGCGTTCGATCGCCCGCTCGAGGCGTTCGGTCCGGTCGAGCGGATCGAGATCGAGTAGGGCGTCGCGTCAGGCCGGCTCGTCGAGCGGGTCGGTCCGCGGACCCCCGCCGGCGACCGGCGGCGCGGAGCGTTCCCTGATCGACGCCGCGGCGTACGCCCGCTCCACGCCCCGGAGCGACCGCAACCCCGCCTGCATCAGCGGTCCGATGCCGGCGGCGAACGCCAGCGTGCCCAGTCCCACGCTCCCGCCCAGCGCCCAGCCCGTCGCCAGCACCACGACCTCGACGAGCGTGCGCGCCCGCCGCACCTGCGTGCCCAGCAGCGTGGCGAGGCCGATCGCGAAGCCGTCCCTCGGACCCGCCCCCAAGCCCGCGGTGATGTACAGGCCGGTCGCGAACCCGTTCAGGACGAGTCCCGCGACGAACAGTCCCCAGCCGGCCACGCCACCGTCGGCCTGCGGGAAGCCGGGCACGGCCAGGAACAGATCCACCCACGGGCCGATGAGCGCCATGTTCAAGACCGTGCCGACGCCCGGCCGGACCTTGGCGAGCACCGCCGAAACGATCAGCAGCGCCAAGCCGGCGGCGACCATCGCCTGGCCGATCGTCAGCGGCGTGCGCTGCGCGACGCCCTGATGGAACACGTCCCACGGCCCCAGCCCGATGTTCGCCGTGAGCATGAACGCGATGCTCAGGCCGAACACCATCAGCCCGACGTTCAGGTGGACGAGCCGAAGCGCGAACAGGCGCCACGAAGCCGGACGTCGCCAGCCCGGACGACTCACGCAGCGCCGACGACGCGCACGACGTCGGCACCCGAGATCCGCCGGAGCACGTCCGGATCGATCGGGAACACGCTCTTCGGCGTGCCGGCAGCGGCCCAGACGACGTCGTGAGCGAGGAGATCCTCGTCGATCAGCACCGGCATCTCGTGCGCCAGTCCGACCGGCGCCACGCCGCCGATCGCGAACCCGGTCACGTCCCGCACCGTGGCGGGGTCCGCCATCGTCAGCCGCGATCCGGCGCGCTTCTGGAGCAGGTCGGGATCGACGCGATTGGGGCCGCTGGCGAGGACCAGCCAGGCGTGCCCGTCCTCGGACGCGAACACCAGCGACTTCACGATCTGCGCGACGTCGCATCCCACCGCGTCGGCCGCGTCCTGCGCGGTCCGCGTCGAGCCCGGCATGTCGCGGACCTCGGCGTCGACGCCGTGCGCGTGAAGCGCCGCGATCACGCGGCGGGTGCTCTTGGAGGCGGCCATGGGCACGACGATACCGCTGCCGAACATGTCGGTCCAGCCACGGCGGTCCGGCGACGCCGGTCGCGTTCCTGATCGCGGCCGTCCGTCGCGACCGGCGGGTCGGCCAGCGGCGGACCCGCGGCGCGTACGATCGGACCGGGAGGCTCCGCCGTGCCAGAACCGGGATCGCTCGTCCTCTACGTCGCCGCGTCGCTGGCGCTGCTGATCGTGCCGGGTCCGTCCGTGCTGTACGTGGTGGCCCTGTCGATGCGGCAGGGCAGAAGGGCGGGGATGGCGTCGGTGGTCGGGGTGAACAGCGGCGCGCTCGTTCACTTCGGCGCGGCGGCGCTGGGCATCTCGGCGATCGTCGCGACCTCGGCCGCCGCCTTCGCCGCCGTGAAGTGGGCTGGCGCGGCGTACCTGGTGTTCCTCGGTGTCCGCACCTGGCTGGAGCGGGGTTCGGAGCCGTCCACGCCTGCAGACGCGCCGAAGCGGTCGCTCCGGCGCGTCGCTGCGCAAGGCGTCGTCGTCACCGTCCTCAACCCGAAGCTGGCGCTGTTCGTCCTGGCGTTCGTGCCGCAGTTCCTCGACCCCGCGCGCGGTCCTGTCGCAGCGCAGACCCTCGTGC
>Ga0209942_1000554_pt1 | contig 22260 bp, 16 predicted proteins | sample SalPonR1_A_D2_MG_FD_185695 | JGI IMG/M metagenome (GOLD analysis project Ga0209942, IMG submission 185695) | Salt pond soil microbial communities from South San Francisco under conditions of wetland restoration - Salt Pond MetaG R1_A_D2_MG... ...
TTGCTGGAATGATGTATCAGGTGAGCGTACGCCGTAAACACAGCGACGGCAAACAATGGAAGCACATGTTCAAAAAATCGCTTCCTTTGCTGGGCCGAGTGCCAATGTGGCCCGCGAAATGCCTTTTCCAGGCGGATCAAACGCTATTGCGAATCAGTCGTATTTAGTGTAAGCTGGTCATGTGTTTGTCGTTGCCCGCCTTTTCCGGGCACGACATCCGCGCCCAGCCAACGGCATGAAGCCTCTTCGCGCCGCCAGCCAGGCCGCTATCTGGAATCGAATTCAGCGGAATGCCTGGAGGCTGTGTGAGTAAAAAAGCAAATTTATTGATCGGGATGGCCGCGCTGTGCGGTCCGGCATTGGCTTCCGACGGCAGCGATACCTCGAATCCCGAACGTTCGCCGGAAGCCCGGCAGGAATTAGGGCCCGCAGTGGTACTGGATTCGGTGGTCGTATCGGCGACCCGCACCGAGCGACCCCGGTTTATTACGCCGGCATCCATTTCCTTGGTCGGGCGCGACAACATCGAGACCATTCAGCCCTTCGGATTCCAGGACGTGTTCGAATCCATTCCCGGCGTCAGTATCCAGGGCGGTCCGCGCCGGATCGCCGAGGAGCCTTCCATTCGCGGTTTCGCCGACGAGCAGGTGGTGATCCGTATCGACGGCACCCGTCAGAATTTCAACAAGGCGCACGGCGGCCGCTTTCTGCTCGACCCGGACCTGGTGCAATCGATCGAGGTGTTGCGCGGCGCCAGCTCTTCCGTTTACGGTAGCGGCGCGCTGGGCGGCGCATTCGTCATCGAGACCGTCAATGGGCGGGACATGACCGGCGGACGCGACGGTTTCGGCGTCCGGCTCAAGGGCGGCTTCCAGGCCAATGGCGAGGAATTGTCCAGCTTCAATACGCTCTACGGCCAGGCAGGCGCGCTTGATTTCCTCGGCAGCTTCGTCTACCGCGACGTCGGCGAAGATATCGAAGACGGCAACGGCGAGGAAATTCTGGCCTCGCGCGACGAGGTCAAAAACGGACTCGTCAAACTCGGCCTGCAACCGGCCGAGCACCACCGCGTCGAACTCGCCGTCGACCTGTTCGAAAACACCGGTCGAAACCCGCCCAACGCGAACGAAACGGCCACCGCCACGAACCTGGTCGATCGCGACACCGAGCGCACCAACGCGCGCCTGCGCTACCGCTATGACGATCCTGACAACCGCTGGATCAACCTCGACACGGCGTTCTACCGAAACGATGTCGACACGCGCGAGTTCCGCTTCGACGACGCGCGCGTCGACACCACCGATTTCGAGACGACCGGCTTCGAACTGACCAACACCACGCGGCTGGGAACGATCGTCAAGACAATCGCCGGCGAGCCGGTGCGGCTGACCTACGGCACCGAGTTCTATACCGACGAGCAGTCCGGTACCCGCAACGGCGCCGACCGGATTCAGTTTCCCGACGCCGAGGTCGAATATCGGGCCGGCTTTGTTCAGGCCGAAGTGCCGCTGGGGGCCGGATTTTCAGTGATCCCGGGCGTGCGCTTCGATGCCTTCGAGTACAGCGCCGCCGGTGGTTTCCAGGACCGCGACGAAAACGAGGTCTCGCCGCGCGTCGCGCTGGGCTGGCAACCGCACGAGTCCGTTTATTTCTGGGCTGAATACGCCGAAGCGTTCCGGGCGCCCAGCCTCACCGAACTTTTCGCCGACGGCGTGCATTTCACGGTACCACTGGGCCCCGGTCAAGTCGTCGTCAATGAATTCGTGCCCACGCCCGCACTGAAACCGGAACAATCCGAGCAGGTGCAGATCGGCGGTCGCTTCCGCCAGCGCGACCTGTTCGATGCCGGCGTCGACTTTCAACTCGACGCGGTGTGGCATGAAAGCGAGATCGACAACTTCGTCGACCAGGTCGTCATCTTCATCTCCGGTGACCCGGCATTCGATCCAGTCACGCGCACGCTGGTTTTTCCGGGCATCACCACCAACTTCAACGTCGACGCCCAGATCAGGGGCTTCGAACTCGACGCGCGACTGTCCAGCAACATCGGCTACCTGCAGGCCTCGCTGGCCACGCTCGACTCGCGGCGCAAGGGCTCACCGGGTGGCAATCTCGCCAGCCTCCAGCCCGACCGGGCCACGCTTGGCGCCGGGCTGTATCTGCTCGGGCGCGAGCTGACCGTGGGCGCCGAACTGGTGGCCGCTTCCGACCGCCGCGACGTTCCGGATGGCGCGCTGGAGACAGCGGGCTTCGGCAAGACGGACGTGTTCGCCAACTACCTTCCGCAACACGGCCCGCTGGCCGGCTTCGAGTTCCGGCTGGCCATCGATAACGTGTTCGACAAGGACCATCGAATTCATCCAAACGCGATCGAGCAACCAGGACGCAGCGTCCGGATCTCGATCGCGAAGGACTTCCAGTGGCTGCAATGAAAGAAACCGAAGTGACCCGTGGTTCCGGCAAGGCCCGACCGACGGCTGACACGCCGGAAAAACTCGACTGCGAGAAAGATATCCCGCGCGTCGACAGCACTTGGCTGCTGGGAAAGACCGGCCGGGTCGTGATCGAACACCACGGCCAACGCTACGAACTGCGCGAGACGCGTTACGGCAAGTTGATCCTGACCAAATGAACATCACCGAATCCAACCCGAACGGAGGCAAGCCATGCAACGTCTGATTCCCATCTGTATTCTCAGCGGCCTGATGACCAGCGGCTGCGCGACTATGTCCATGGGCGCGCCGGAGACCGCGCCGCAACGTGCCAACGCCGAAAGTGTCGATATCGATAACAGCAGCTTCACGGCACCCGCGGCAGATCGCCAGGCTATCCTCGCGATGGCCGGCGAGTTCGATGTCGACTTCGCGTTCGACGAAACCGTCGCGCTGGTGCCCGGCTATGAGCGCACCGAACCCAAGCGGTCCGACGCTAACGAAGTCATTCTGCTCATCGAGGACAGCGGCGACCGCATCGTGCTGCAGCATCTGCTGATCGTCGGCAAGGACAGCGTCATCAAGCACTGGCGGCAGGACTGGCTCTTCGAGGCCGATCAGCGCCTGGAGTTCAGCGACGACCAGACCTGGGCGCTGGTCGAAATTCCCGAAGACACGACCAACGGTGCCTGGACCCAGTGCGTCTACGGCGTGGCCGACACACCGCGCTACTGCGGCACCGGCGAGTGGAACCACCGCTACGGGCATGCCACCTGGACGTCGGACCGCACCTGGCGGCCGCTGCCCCGTCGCGAGTACACAACGCGCGAAGACTACAACGCGCTCAACGTCGAAAACCGCCATACCGTCACGCCCGATGGCTGGACGCACGAGCAGGACAACAGCAAGGTCGTGCGTCTGGATGGCAGAACGGAACAGGTTCTTGTTCGCGAATTCGGCTTCAACAACTACAAGTACAACTCGGATTTCGACTTCACGCCCGCGTACGCCTATTGGGACCGGACGGCCGGATACTGGGCAAAGATTCGCAAGACCTGGCGCAAACATTTCGAAAGCGGTGGCGTTGTCGTTGCCACTGAGGTCGACGGTCTGCCGATTATCGAAGGGCTGTTCGAGCTTGCCGATCGGATAAACGAAGGCGTCACAGTCGACGACGCCGAAATCGACCGGATATTTACCGACTACGTCCGCCCTATCGAAATCGCAAACATGGCGGAGCGCTGAATACCAGCCGGTCGCGCCGGGGAAATGTCGGCAAGCAATTCGGTATTCACGTACACGCGCATTAAGGAACGCCGCCAAACCATGGCGGCTTGCCGTTGTGCATCACGTGTCTGGTATCCAGATGCAGCTCGCCGTCCTGGTTTGTCTTGCAATCTAGCTGTTCGGCATCCGGGAGCATGATGTTCTTCAGTTCCGTATATACGTTTTCGAAATCGGCCATATCTGAGTCCTTGGTCATTCCTGTTGCCTTGCCCAGATAACGTCTGAGCGGCGCTGGGAGGCTGGTATCTCGGGGCGTTGGCTTGCGCTGCATGCTGACATGGCCGTCACATAGAGCATTTATTTTCGAAACGCGTCCAATTGGAGATTCTTCATGATGAAAGCCAAAGTTTTGGGTACTGCTCTTTTTCTGGCCGCGCTGAGTGGACTTGCACTCGTCGCGGCCGGTCCGACATCGGCGATGCCGGGTTGGTTGGACTCCGGCCAGGCTTCTCTTTCCAGCCATCCATCGATAAACGAAAAACAACGCGACCAGATCAAGGCGTTACACAGCGCTTACCGTGCCGCGCTGTCGAAACTCGACTGGAGCACCGGCGAGAACGGCCATTCGCCGGATACGATGCAGCAGGCGAAAGAGCTCCGCATGGCCTTGCGTGCCGAAATATCGGATGTGCTCCGGCGCGGTAGTGAAGTGGCTGGCTCGTCGAGTGAAAGTGGCTGCCCCTACAGCGGACAGCGAAAGCCGGTCAAATTCGGAGATAACGTCCCGACGCTGGTTTTGTAGACTTCGATCCGCGTGGCGCCTCGCTGCGCAGTAGAAACAAGCCCGGCCGCGTGCCGGGCTTTATTATTTCCGGAACACAGGATTATGGTACCCGACACCCCCTTCCGGGCCGGAATGGTTTATACCTATCCGGTTTCCGTAGTCCCGCTGAAGGATGCCCGCGCACGAACGCGTGCATAATGTATGGCTAAAGCAGCCGGCGTCAGACCGTCTGGTCGTCGATCAACGCATCCCGTGAGGTCTTCGCCACACTGGCCTTCTTCTTGTAGGCCTCGCTGGCAAGAATGTTCTGTCCATGAGCGGCCTTGAGCCGAAACCGGAACTCGCCGGCCTTGTCTTTGTAGATCTCGAATTTTTCAGCCATGAATACCTCCTCGACGTTATTTGATGCACGCCCGCAGGATTCGGATAGCTGCGGTCAGTATCGCCGACACGTGCCCGATTGCAAGCAGCAGGGATAAATCCCGTCGGAGAAGGCGCGATCCAAGCCCCGCAACCGAGACAGTCTTCGGTCGTGCGGAACATGGATCTCCGGGCTCTATGTTCGAGCTCAAATCGGCCGCCAAGCAACCTGCCGCAAACGAAAAACGGCGCCCCGGGGGCGCCGTTTCATACTCAAGACGAAAGCGGGCGGCTCAACGAACAGCGTCGTTCTGCACCGCGATTGTCATGTGCGCCTCCGGCGCCAACCCACCGTCCTCGGTGAAGTTGATCTCGCCGAAGCGAATGTCGCCGGCCGTGACGTTGTCGACCGTGATCTCGACGAGCTGCTCCGACGTGCTGGGCAGGGTGGCACCTGATTCAGCGCCGTCGCGGAACAGCACCTGGCGCTCGGCAAGCTCGAATTCGCTTGGCGTGACCTGAACGTTGAAATCGGTGCCCTGGGCGCTCACGGTCCATGCGGTCGAGAAGTCCTGGCCGGCACGAACGGTACGCGTCCAGGTGCACTGCGGATCGCAGGTCACGTCACGTATCGAGGGCAGGTTGAGCGTGCGCACATCGCCTCCGCCGGCGGGGTTGGCATCGAGGAAGTTCTGGGTGGTCTCGTCAAGCACCAGCCCGGCCCGCGCCGCCCCGGTCAGATCAACGCGTCCGCTGCCGACATCGTCCCAATCCCAAGGCGTTGCGCCGTCGTCCTTGAGGCCGGACTTGCTGGCCGTCATCTGCAGCGCCGACTTGGTCTCCATCGGGCTCCAGTCCGGGTGTGCCTGACGCACCAGCGCCGCGGCCCCGGCAATATGAGGCGACGACATCGAGGTGCCGCCGAGGAAGCCGTATTCTGTGCCGTCGGCGAGCGCCGCGAAGATGTTGACGCCAGGTGCGGTCATGTTGGGCTTTTGCAGGTTTTCCAGCGGCGCCGGCGTTGGCCCGCGGAAGCTGAAGTCTGCCAGGATATCGCCCGGTACCGCCTCGAGCATGAAATCGAAGGTCGTACTAGCGGGATTGGAATCAATGAAAGTCGCCATTGCTTGTCCGGCATCCTGAGCGATGCTGTATGCAGGAACGCCTGCCTGGCCTGGAGTCGCCATGCCGAAGGCACCGGCTGCGTTGTTCCAGATGATCACCATGTCGGCGCCGGCATCGGCAGCGTTGTTGATCTTCTCTGTAAAGGTGCAAGAGCCGCGTTGGACGAGCGCCACCGAACCTGCGAAAAAGTCCTGTGGGAACGGCGTGCCCGTAGGAGCCGAACATCCCTCGGCACCGGGGGTCTGATTACCATCGCGAAGGATCGGCTTGTCCGTGAACGCGGCGCCCGGCGGCGAGGCGCTGCCCCGGTCCATTGATACATCCTGCGTAAGGACCGGCGGTGTGCCAGGTCCACTGATCGAACCTACGCCGGCAGAATCCTCAAGTGTGGAGGCCGCCACGCTCATGACCCAGGGACCTCGATGGTTGACCTGGCCGACCGGGTCGGGCGTGCCCGGGCTGGTATTGCCGGCCGAAGCCGCGACGAAAGTGCCGGCCGCGACAAGATCGAGCTTGAGACTGTCGAAATCCGCCCACGGGTTGCTACCCCCGGAAATCGAGTAATTCATGACATCGGTATCGCCGTCCTGCAAGATCGTCTCGAAACCGCCGAGGAGATCGGCGGTCGGGCAGGATTGCCCGGGACAGACCTTGTACGAGCGTATGTGAGCACAAGGGGCAACACCGGACATTTCCGAATTAACCGGCAACTGCGGCGAGGGGACCGCGGAATTATCGACCCGATTTCCGGCCGCGGTGCTTGCCGTGTGCGATCCATGCCCGTTGGTATCATTGGGTTCCGGACCGTTGCAGCGGCCGCCGGGATCGGTCGTCGCGCAATCGACGGCCGAAATCAGTTTGTCGGGCGTACCGCCCATGCCGTGGCCGCAGGACATGTCGTTTGCAAACGACGGATGGTCGAGATTGGAGCCGCTGTCCAGCACGCCGACAATGATGCCCTCACCCCGGTACTGGGTTCCGTCAGGCGTGTTGCTGCCGTCCCAGACGGTAGTGGCGCCGATGAATTCGGCGCTGCGGAAGGTATCCAGCGAATAGAGCCGCTCGCGCTCGATCGACTTGACGGCCGGCATCTGCGCAACCCGCCTGGCTTCCTGCGGCGTCAGCCTTGCCGCAATACCGTTGCGGGTGATCACGAAATGGTGAGACACCGCGACGTCGCGGTTCAGGACGCTGTTGATGTCGGCGACGCGGTTGGCCTGAAACTGCTGAATTTCGGCCATGGCGCGCTGGAATTCCGGTGCACGGGTGTCGAGGCGGTTCGCGCTGGAGACATCGACCCCCCGCTCGAGGATACCGCCGTCGTTGAACCCGATTATGTAACGGTACCGGCCTTGCGCATCGGCCGGCGACAATGCAAGCCCGGCCCCATCGGCGTTTTGCGCCATCGAGGCGTCTTGGGCGAGCGCGAATTGTGCTGCAAAAATTCCGAGGGCCGCCGCAATCACGAGTCCGGCAAGCGCATTGGCGCGGGTAAGCAATGAATTTTTCATGTTCCAGTCAGCTCCTGGTGATTTAAGGTGAACGCCCGAGAAGCTCGTGATATTGCCTCAATTTCGTCGCCAGTGCAAACCCGAATTGGTCAAGGAAGCGAACAGAAAACGATCTGGGGCACTCGAGAACGGCGCTCGAAGTCAAAGCGATTTCAGATTGTCGTCCGACTTGCGATCGATCAGCTTGTGGTAAGGATCGATGCCGACCGCAGCCGGCCGCTGGTCGACCGTGAACTCGAATGTATTGTCGCCGCCGGTGACGCGGTGCTTTGCCAGGTGCAGCACGGCTTCCGATGAAAACGCATCGTCGTCCGGGCGCAGGGTGAACACGCCGATGTCGATGGGCATGTCCAGGGCCACTTCTGTTTCGCGGCCCAGGCCGTCGGCCTCGAGTTTCGCCGCCTTGACCTCGATGCTGACGGTAAACGTGTCGTCGTCGTTCTCGGTCACGTTGGCGTCTTCGGTCGCCAGGTCCCACAGCGTGATGCGCTCGAACAGGTCTTCGATCAGCTTGATCTCGTCGTCGGTTTCGGCGACGGCTTTCAGGTTTCGAATCAGGTCGATGCTCCTGGGGTACGGATCATACTGGTAGGCGACCTCGTCGATCAGGTTGGCAAGGGCCTTGTTGATGCGATCCTCGCCAAGGTAGTCCTTGAGCGCATACATCACCAGCGAGCCCTTGCGGTAATGGATGTAGCCCTGGTTGTCGACGCGAATCAACGGCAGTTCCTCGCGCGATTCGCTGCCCCTGGATGAAAGGTAATTGTCGAGTTCGAACGCCAGGAACTTGCGCATCATGTCGGGGCCGTACTCGTCTTCCATCACCATAAGCGCCGGGTACTGCGCCAGCGTTTCGACCAGCGCGGTGCCGCTCTGCACGTTGGCGCTGGAAACCTGGTGGCCCCACCACTGGTGGGCCATTTCGTGGGCGCCCACGTAGAACACGTAGTCGATATCGCTGGGATCGTCGAGCTTGGCGATGAAGCCCAGCCCTTCCGACCACTGGATGGTGTTGGGGAACGACTGGGCAAAGTTGCCCAGGAACGCAGGGAACTCCAGGATACGCATTTGCCTGTACTGGTACGGACTGAAATTGGCCTGGAAGTAGTCCAGCGACTTGCGCATGGTTTCCATCATGTGCTCGACGTTCCAGTCGTGCTCGGGATGGTAGTAGACGCTGAGTTCTATGCCGTCGACGGTTTCGTTCTCGACCGCGTAACGCGCGGACAGGTAAGCCACCAGGTTCTGCATCGGCGCATCCATCACGTATTCGAAATAACGCCGGCCCTCGGTTTCCCACTCGCGCTGCAGATAGCCAGGCACGACCGCGATCTGGTCGGGCTCGATCGCGACTACGGTGCGGAATTCCATCCAGTCGGAATCTCTGGAAAGGTAGCTGTTGCACGCGGCCTCGGTATCGTCGAGATCCGGTGCCCTATCGATCGGTGGAAGGTCGTACTTCCTGCAGTCGTTCCGGTCGGTGATCATCTGTGCCCTGGAAAACCCGATGTACGGCATGGCGTCGCCGCCGTAGACGAAACTGCCGTTGCCGAGAACGGTAGCGCTGCCGCCGCCCGGTACGGGCTGGGCATTGCGCGCGTGCTTGAACCCGCGGTTGACCCGCTGGGTGTTGAAAGTCAGCTGCATTTCGGCCCCGGGCGGCATGGGCTGATCGAGGTCGAACCGATAAACCGCGAAGCGGAGCGGGATTCAACATCGCGCAGCACCACATTGGCGACGAAAGCAATGACTACGAACATCGCGATCAGGATGAAAATCAGGATGTTCTGCGTGATTGCATCGGGCGAGTTGACTGTGACGTTGCCGGCACCGCCCAACTGGATGTTGTCGGAAGTGATGCCGCCGAAGGCCAGCAGGAATTACAGCACGAACGAAACGAGAAAGACCGGGCTCTTGAGCTGGTAGGCCGCCTCGAAACGCGCGATCGGAAAGAATCGACTCTTCATTGTTGAAGTCCTCGGGATCGGTTTCAGGCGGCGGTCGTCCGGGCGTTGCCCTGCAGCGACGCGAAGTAGACGTCTTCCAGGTTCGGCGCGTGTGGCTCGAAACCTTCGCCCGGATCACTGTTGGCAACCACGTGAACCACGGTACATCCGGCGCGCAGATGAGTGGAAATAACGCGGTGAGCTTCGCGGCACGCGTCCAGCTCGTCCCGGTCGATCGCCTTGCGCCAGACCTTGCTTTCGAGTTCGGCCGTGAGTTCATGCGGCACGCCTTCGCGCACGATTTGTCCATTCGCAAGAATCGCCATCCGCGGGCAAAGGTCGGCGACATCCTCGACGATATGGGTGGAAAGAATCACCACCCGATCCTCGCCGATCTCGGACAGCAGGTTGTGGAAGCGAACGCGTTCTTCCGGGTCCAGGCCGGCGGTGGGTTCGTCGACTATAAGAAGTTTGGGGTCGCCGATCAGCGCCTGGGCGATACCGAAGCGCTGACGCATGCCGCCCGAAAACCCCGCCAGTGCCTTTTTGCGAACCTGGTGCAGGTTCACCTGCTGCAGCAATGCATCGACCAGTTGCTTGCGCTCGGATTTGGAGACAATTCCCTTGAGCACCGCCAGGTGATCGAGCATGCCCTCGGCCGAAATGCGCGGATACACACCGAAGTCCTGCGGGAGGTATCCCAGCGTGCGGCGAAGTCGGTCCGGTTCGGCCAGCACGTCTATGCCGTCGAACACGATCCTTCCGGTGTCCGGCTGCTGCAACGTGGCGATGGTGCGCATCAGCGTGGACTTGCCCGCGCCGTTGGGCCCCAGCAGGCCGAACATGCCGACCGGAATATCGATAGAGACATCGTTCAGGGCGCGAACGCCGTTCGGATAGGTCTTGGAAATCGAGGAAATTGAAAGCATGCGGGCTCGCTGTCGGCCGGTATCGAAAAACGAGGTTTCAGTATGCGCAGACCCGGTGGCTTCGCGACAGGGCCGGAAGTCACTACGCCCATATATGACTTGCAGCATCTGCCCATGCAGGCGAAAGCCCGCAATGCAGCAGGCGAACGCGACTCGGCTGGCGAAGCCTTCCCGCATGCGAAGACCTGGAGGTCATCGAATCCGAATCGATCGTCCTCGAACATCCGCTGGTCGAGACTCACGGGAAGCTATGGATCGAGCTGCAGGAAGCATGCACGCAGGACAAATATCTGTGCTAAACAGGACACCTTTGGCGCGCCCCCGGGGGAGGCCCGTCAAGGCCGGGGCGTGCTTGAGCTAGTTGTTATGCGACCAATCTTCACGGAGCATCGAAAATAAATCTAAATCGACTAAATGGCCCTTGAACCACCGTGCGCCCCTCAACGTCCCTTCATTCCGGGACCCTTTTCAGGCATAACGTTTGCATTAGCGGGCGCCGGCTTTGCCGACGACCGGTTAAGTGGCTTGTTTACCGTCAATGCGGGCAATGAAAAAGAGCGAGGAATGTCGGGATTATGTATTTGATGATTTCCGGATCTCCTGTTGCTTATGACAGGTAACGTTTGAAGTGAGCACTGGGCGTAAACGCGCCTGCTCGAGAGGCGAAAGGGCCGGAACGTGCTGAAGTGATTTGTTAGGTGCGATTCCTCGACCCCTTCGACAGGCTCATTCTCCGTAAAAGACCTCCCAGGGCACCCAAAAGCATAGCCAACCATACAACTATCAAAAACGAAGTCAAGGCTCCTAGAAACCCCGCCACGCCCAGCTTTAATAGTGAGACTGCGCCTGTAACAAGCATATGATCAACCGCAAGAACCAGGGCACCTGCCGCTGCAGAGTTCCATAAACGGCAAGCACTCTCTTCTAGAGCAAGAAAGCCGGCCCAAAAAATGAGTAAAAACCGGATCCCGTTGAAGAGCGCGACGAGAAGGTCTGAGAGATCTGGCGCCAAGAGGGTCCAGGCAAGACTGTTTACAACTGCAAGCAGTAAGGGAGTCTTGATCCTGAATACAAGCTGCTGAATCATAGTATCCGTTTCACCTAACGCTCCGCCTCAGCTAAAATGTGCGCTTAGCTGGCACTTTGTACGGCTGCCTGCGCTTGTTATAAGCCGATGAAGGCCATTGCCTGTCTTGCATTGATGAAGTCTTTGATATTTTGATGGTGGTATGTTTTTTCACCAATTAACACGAAATTGAAGCCCAGTTCCTGGCAGGCGATCTTATCCCACTCGCCGTCTCCGAAATATGTGCAGGGAACTTCATTGTGGCCAACAGCTTTTGCTTTGGCGATTTTCATTATTTCGCTTCGCGCATAGTGATTGTTCGATGATGCGATAGGGATATCTCCGACGTCAATATCAGCTGCCTCCAGTTTCATCAGGGCTGTCTCATGCCATCCCCCGGTAGCAATCGATAGCGTCAGATGTTCCGTTTGCCGTAGCTCGAACAAGAATTCGGAGGCACCGGAAACCTGCTGCACTGGGTGATCTTTCAGGTGATTGGAAATTTTTTCGATAAACGCGGCTTTGACATCAGCGAAGATTTTCTCTTTTCTATCGTCAAGCCCGCTTTCGCGTATATGCTGATCAAGGATGCCCGCGTCACTTACATAAGTGTACTTCCGCCAATCGGTATCCAGGCTATGGCCTAGAACTTCATGCACGGCTTCAAGATAACAATTGCCGTCGAACTCGTCCGACATTACCAGCGTGCCATCAACATCAAACATCACGTGGTGCAAATTGCTTCGCTCCTTGGCTTAATAACATCCAAATATTCGGCTCGCTCGGCTGGAAGGCGCGCGGCCAAAACGGTCCGGTCCGGATGCGTTCAGCGCGAAGCTCAAGGCGCGGGACTGACGCCGGGCTGGCTTAATTCCCGCCCCGCCTCGTTCCACGCGTTCTCGACCATTTCGCGCACGTCCCGGCGCAGTTCGGCGGCGTCGTAGACGATGCCGCGCGAGACGGTGTAACGGACGCCCTCAGTGCGAACCACCCGGTTGTCTTCGGTTACGCGCACGGCGCCGGTGCCGAACAACACTTTCCAGTCGGCCAGCGGGTTTTCGTCCACCACCACCAGATCGGCCTGCTTGCCGACTTCCACCGACCCGGTGACGTCGGCAATACCCAAAGCCTCTGCGCCGTTGAGCGTCGCCGAACGAAGCACTTCCAGCGGATGAAAACCTGTTTCCTGCAGCAGCTCCAGCTCCTCGACATAGCCGAACCCGTAGAGCTTGTAGATATAGCCCGAGTCGGATCCGACCGTGACGCGCCCGCCGTGATTCTTGTAGTCGTTGATGAATTGCATCCAGCGGCGATAGTTCTGCCGCCAGTCGACCTCGTTGGCGGTCGACCAGGCGAACCAGTAACTGCCGTGCGCCTGCCGGCTCGGCGCGTAGAAATCCCACAGACTGGGCAGCGTGTAATCCTCATGCCATTCCGCGGTGCGTGCAGCCATGAAATCGCGGTTGGCCTGATAGATGGTCAGCGTGGGATCGAGCGTGAAGTCCAGCGCTACCAACTCGTCGCGCACCGCCTGCCAGCGCGGGTGATCGGGCCCGGCGGCCTGGCGCCAGAGCTTGCCGGCCTCGGTGAAGCGATGGTATTCATTGGCGTAATTGTACTCGGCAGGGTAGTCCTGGATGGTCTTGTCGGCGAACAGCGCTTCGGGCAGACCATACCAGTGCTCCATGGTGGTCAGCCCAGCCCGCGCGGTATCCAGCACATTGGCGCGCGCGACGTCCATCTGGGCATGATGCATCGCGGTGCCGAGCCCGACCTTCTTCGCTTGTTCGATCGCCGCCAGCAGCACTTCGGGGCGCGCGCCGAAGAACTTTATGCCGTCGGCGCCTAGCTGCTTGACCTCGTCGACCCATTCACGCGCCTGCTCCGCAGTCGTTATGGGTTTGTCGCGGCCCTGGCCGAAGCTGACGTAGGCATGGATGCGCGGCGCTGCGATCTCGCCGCCGTCACTGCGCTTGCGCTCGCTCATCGTCCAGTCGAGACCATTGCCCGATCCCGGATCGCGGATTGTCGTGATGCCGTGACCCAGCCACAGCTTGTAGACATACTCGGCCGGCGTGCCCTGGGCCTTGCCGCCGATGTGTCCGTGCATATCGACGAACCCGGGCAGCACGTACTGCCCGGCGATGTCGATTTCGCGACCGTTGTTTGTCAACGCCGGGCGGTCCGCATCATTGATTGGGACGCCGGGCGCACCCACCATCGCGATCTCCGCGATACGCTTGTTCTCGATCACTATATCGACCGGCCCGATCGGCGGCGCACCAGCGCCGTTGACCAGGATCCCGCCGCGCAGAATCAATTGCTCGAACGGACCCTCGCCTCGATCACGATCCGGTGCGGCTTCTATTTCGGCGTAGGCGATAGGGGCAAGTGATACGGCAAGAAGCAGTAATGTTGCAGAAAGTCTGGTCATCGGGTTACCGGAGGTCGGCTCGGGAAGTGCAACAGATTACACGGCTTTGAGGCAGCATTCAAAACCCGCGTTTTCTCCAGCGCATGAAAAACCCTGAACCAGCTCTCGCGAAGGCGCAAAGCCGCCAAGGAAAATCCAGTCCAAAGCTTTTCTCTGCGACTCCGCGTCTCTCATCGAACAGGCTTGCTGGTGCATTTCGCTTGCAGCCGTTCTTCGCGGCTTTGGGTCTTCGCGAGAGCTGTCCTGACCTTTTTCTTTTGTCTTTACAGGCGCCTACTCGGTTTCCGGGCCGGAGTGAAACGAAACTCTGTCGCTGGCTTCTTCTATTGCCGGGCGATAGCGCTTTTCAATTTGCGGTCGCCGGATCTTCAGCGTCGGCGTAAGCAGCTCGTTGTCCACGGTCCAGCGCTCGCGAATCACGATGATGTGGCTTATTTTCTGGTGAGACTCCAGTTCGCTGTTGACCGAATCCAGCGTGTCCACCAGCTGGCGACGCAACTCGCGCATTTCCAGATCAATGTGCTCGGCCAGCTGCACCAGGGCAACCGGCTGGTCCAGATGATCGCCGACCACGCAGGCCTGCTCGATGAGTTCGTTCTTGGCCAGCAGGCTTTCCAGGGGCACCGGCGCGACGTACTTGCCCTTGGTGGTCTTGAATACCTCCTTGACCCGTCCGGTAATCTTCACCCATCCTTCGTCATCGACGAACGCACGGTCGCCAGTCCTGAAGAAACCATTTTCAAAGCTTTCTTCGGTCAGATCCTGCTGCTTGTAGTAGCCCTGCATCATGCATGGACACCGGATCAGGAGTTCATCGTCCGCGCCGGTTTCCAGATCCACGCCGGGCAAAGCCCTGCTGATGGTGCCGAACCTTGGCTTTTCTCCGCGGCCCACCTGGGTGCCGTAGGCAAATGTCTCGGTCATGCCCCAGCCTTCGCAGATCGTGACGCCCACACGCTGCCACCATTCGAGAAGCACCGGCGCGATCGGCGCCGAGCCGCTGGCAAACCATTCGCCCTTGTGCAAGCCAAGACCTTTCTTGATCTTGTTGCGGATCAGCATGTTGATGATCGGTAACTTGAGCATGGTTTCAAGCTTCTTGTGCGGGATCTTCTCGAGCACGCCCAGCTGGAACTTCTTCCAGAGCCTCGGCACCGAGCCGAACAAGGTCGGCTTGACGTGCTGAAGATCTTCCATGAAGGTCTCCAGCGATTCGACGAAATAGAGTGTCGAGCCGCCGTAGAAACTGCCGGCTTCGACATACGCGCGCTCGGTGCAATGCGACAGCGGAAGATAGGACAGAATTCTGTCGCCGTCCCTGACACCGATTGCCGTGGCCAGCGACTCGCCGACAAACGAGAAATTTGCGAAGCTGTGCATCGCACCCTTGGGCTCTCCGGTCGAACCCGATGTGTATAGCAGCGTGGCCAGGTCATCTTCGGCCGCATCGTGCACTTCGAACTCTTCGAGTGGCCCGGCAACCAGGTCATCCCACTCATGTTTGGCCTTCGCGCCCGGATACGGCATCGCAATGCTCAGCAAGTCGTCGGGAATCCCGGCCAACTGGGTTTCGGCGTGTTCGAGCTTGCCGATGATGCACGCATGCGCCTCGCTGTGCTCGAGTACCTGGCGAATCGTGCGTGCATTGGCCGTCGGATAGATGGGCACGCTCACCATGCCGGCAAGGATCATCGCCATATCGGCAATCACCCAGTGTGCACAGTTTTTCGAGATCAGCCCTATGCGGTCGCCCGGTCCGAGGCCTTGCTTTCTCAATGCTGCCGCAAGGCGACAAGCGTCATCGTAGGCTTCGGCCCAGGTCCAGTGTTTCCAGATCCGATCATCGGGCTGGCACAGGTAGAGCTGGTCAGGCGTCTTGCGTGCTCGGTCGATGATCTGTTGTTGAAGGGCAGCCGGCATGCGGGATGCTCCGATTGTCGAGAGGTCGAGAATAGGTTGGGTTCATGGCTGGAGTCAATGGGTCTGTTTTTTTCGCGCCCAGGGCCGGGCGCCGTTGGCCTTAAACCAAAAAAACCATTTCGCGACGCGCTGGGGAGGGCACCAGGCCGGGTGCGGCGGCTCTTAAATCAAATCCGACTTACTTTCGCCGCGCGATGATGAGGGCACCCCTGCCGGGTGCGGGCAGCTTTTGATTCCAAACCCAACTTCAATTTCTAAAACCATTTCGCCTCGCGCTGCGCGCTTGCAGACGACCTACTTTTGTCAGTCGCTACAAAAGTAGGTCGCCTGCAAGCGCATAGCGCGGGGCGAAATGAAGGTGAATTTGATTTACAGGCCGCGGCACCCGGCCTGGTAGCCTTAATCAACGCGTGACGAAATGGGTTTGAAGCCAGAAACCAGAAACTGGAGGTTCAGTTTGAAAAAACCTACTTACCAATACAGAACGAAGAAAAAATCTTCCCGAGCAATTCATCCGAATGCACATGCCCGGTAATCTCGCCCAGCGCCTCGGCCGCGCGCCGCAATTCCTCTGCGGCAAGTTCACCGGAGCCGGTCTGTTCCAGCACCTCGCCTGCGTCGTTCAGGTGTGACAACGCGAGGTGGATCTGTTCCACGTGACGTGCCCGGGCGGTGAATTCTCCGACCGACGATTCGGTACCGGCGAATCGTTCCGACACTGCGCGATCCAGGTCTTCAATGCCTTCACCGGTAAGCGCTGAAAGAGCAATCGTATCCCTCGACTGAACATTCGGATCCGGCCCGGGATCGTGCGGCTGGTCCCCCACACGCTCGTTCCGCAGATCAATCTTGTTTTCGATTCTCAGTACAGGCACGGTCGCGTCCGGCGCGGACCCGGGTTCCGGATCGTTGACGTCGACCACCCAAAGCACCAGGTCTGCCTCGGCAAGTTCGGCCCGGGCGCGCCGGACGCCCTCGCGCTCGACCAGGTCTTCGGTGTCGCGCAGACCGGCGGTGTCGGCAAGCGTGACGGGAATGCCGGCCAGGTGAATGGTCTCCCGAACCACGTCCCGTGTGGTGCCGGGAATTTCCGTGACGATTGCGGCGTCGCGTTTGACCAGTGCGTTGAACAGGCTTGACTTGCCCGCATTGGGCTTCCCGACGATGGCGATGCGCAGGCCGTCGTTGAGCAACCGGCCCGCCCGAGCCTGGGCCAGCAGTTCGACAGTATCGCCGACAAGCGATTTCACCCGGCCCAGCACATCGCCTTCGGCCAGGAAGTCGATCTCTTCGTCGGGGAAATCGAGCGCAGCTTCCACGTACACACGAAGTTCGGTTACCCGTTCGGCCAGTGCGTGAACCTGTTTCGAAAATACGCCTTGCAGGCTTCTCGTCGCCGCACGCGCAGCCTGCTCGCTACTGGCGGCAATCAAATCCGCGATCGCTTCGGCCTGGGCCAGGTCCAGCTTGTCGTTGATGAAAGCACGCTGGCTGAATTCACCCGGGCCGGCCCGGCGCGCGCCGGCCGCGACGCAGGCCCTCAGCACCATCTCGAGCACCACCGGGGAGCCGTGCAGTTGCAACTCCAGCACGTGTTCGCCGGTGAACGAATGCGGGGCAGGAAAGTAAAGCGCCAGCCCGGTGTCCATGACTTGACCGGCGGCGTCGAAAACCTTGACCAGAGCTGCGTGCCTCGGTTCGGGCAGACGCCCGATCAGCCGGGCGGCGAGATCATCGATGGAGGTTCCTGAAATCCGCACCACACCAACACCCCCCTGGCCGGGCGGCGTGGCGATGGCGCAGATGGTTTCAGTCATGACTTAATGAAAACCGCTATCAGTGGAAACCTCGGCAAAGCGTAGCGAGCGGGTGGCTGACGGTGGCCGCCGGCGCGCAGAATCCGCAGTGTACGATTTTGTACATGAGGATTTCGAGCACCGCCGGACGCCGTCAGGCGCCCGCGCAGTAGTTTTGCCGGCGTTTCCTAGGCCTTGGCGCGCGCATCTTCGGCGTCGATCTGCCGCAGTATGTACCACTGCTGCAGCAGCGAGATACCGCTGTTGGAAGCCCAGTACAGCACGAGGCCGGCCGGGAAGAACGCGAACAGCACCGCGAACGCAATCGGCAGAAACTGCATGATCTTGCGCTGCATCGGGTCCATGCCGGCCGCCGGCGTCAGGCGTTGGGTGATGATCATGAACGCGCCGTTGATCACCGGCAGGATGAAGAGCGGGTCGGGCTTGCTCAGATCGGGCACCCACAGGAAGCTGGCCTGACGCAGCTCGACCGATTCCAGCAGAACCCAGTACAACGCAATGAAGATCGGAATCTGAACAAGAATGGGCAGGCAGCCGCCGAGCGGATTGACCTTTTCCTTCTTGTAGATTTCCATCATGGCCTGGCCGAACTTCTGTCGGTCGTCGCCATAACGTTCCTTGAGCTGCGCGATTCTCGGCTGCAGCTTGCGCAGCTTGCCCATCGATCGGAACTGCGCCTGGGTGAGCTTGTAGAACGCCAGCTTGATGAGCAACGTCAGCAGAATGATCGCCAGGCCCCAGTTGCCGACCAGGTCGTGAATATGATCGAGCAGCCAGAAAAGCGGCTTGGAAAAAACCGTAAAAATGCCATAGTCGACCGTCAAGCCCAAGCCCGGCGCGATCTCGTCTAGGCGATTCTGGTTCTTGGGGCCGGCGAAAAACTCCGATTTGAACACGTGACTTTCGCTGGCCGCTACCGGCACCGGCGCGGATGTGAGGGTCACCGCATAGCGGTTTGGCGTCTGGCGATCGATCAGTCGCGTCGTGTACTGAGCCGACTGTTCGGCCGGTGGAATCCAGGCGGTCAGGAAGTAGTGCTCGACCATGCCGGCCCAACCGCCGGTAATCGTGTTGCGATACTGTTCTTCGGCGAAATCGCCGAACTTGAGTTTCTGGAACTTATCTTCGGCGCTGTACACCGCGGCGCCCTTGAAACTGATCCGCTCCGGATTGGTGAAGGTCATGCCGCCGGAGCTGGTGCCGGCGGCGCGCTGGAGGCGCAGGTATCGGCTGCCCTGCCAGGTGGTGCTGCCCTGGTTGCGGATCTCGAATCGGTGTTCCACCACGTAATCATCGCGCCGGAAAACCCATATCTGGACGACTTCCAGGCCGTTACCGTCGCGCCAGGTCAGCGGCACAGCCACATTGTCGGCGCCGTCGGCGAGCTCGTAGTACTGGCGATCGAAGCTGTATTCGGTAGTGTGATTCGGCGCGCGACGCTCGGGATCGATCAGCCCGGCCTGCGCAATGTGAAACCCGGCCAACTCGTCGCTGATCAGTTCGAAAGGTTCGTCCGGGGCATCGACGCTGACCGGATATTGCTTGAGCTTGAGGCTGGTCAAGGTGCCTCCGGTAGGGTCGATCTCGGCGATTACCAGGTCGGTTTCGACCTCGATACGCCGACCGGAACTCGCCACCGCGGCGCTCGGAACCGAGGCATCCGTTTCAGTCGCGGATTGCGACCGGGTCTGCGGGCCCGCGTCCGGAAGCTCTGGAAGATCGGCCTCCTCTTCGGCCTGCTCTATCGCCGCGCGGTCTTCACCCGGAAGTTCTTCGACCGGGGCCGGCACCGGATTGGCGAAATCGCTTTGCCATTCGACATACAGCATAAAGCCGAGAAAGGAGAGCAGAAGCAGCAATAGCGTTCGGGTATTCATGGCGATTCAAACCGTAACCAGAGTTGTTCGAGAGCGAGTTTCAACGTTCGAGAATCCGCTTCGGCCGCCGGTGGCTTGGCGAGCACGACGAAATCGACCGGTCGCATTGAATGTCGGCGCCGGCGAAACGTTTCGCGCGCGATGCGACGAATGCGGTTTCGATCCACGGCCCGGCGCGCAACGCGCTTTGCGATCGCCAGCCCCAAGCGGGCACGGCCCGATGAGCAGGGCAGCGGTCGGTGTTCGGGCTCGGGACGGACGGCCCAGTGAATGCGAAAGTAGCGGTTTGATTCGACTTGTCTGGCATCGAAGACACGCTTGAATTCGACGCCGGACAGCAACCTGGCCTGGCGGGGTAAGCCCGCCGTATTCATGCCGGGTATCCTTGCGTCCGGGGCCCTTCGCCGACAATCGATCGCCGGTGCGCTCGGCGCGGAGGCCGGCGATCGACTCGACAATCGATCCGACAATCCTGTCAGGCCGACAGGCGCTTTCTGCCGCGGGCGCGGCGCGAATTGATGATCGCGCGTCCGGAGCGCGTGGCCATGCGTGCGCGAAAACCATGTCGACGGGCGCGCTTGAGTTTGCTTGGCTGGAAAGTACGTTTCATGGTCCAAATACCTCGGGCAAAAATTTTTACGCAGGCGCGACGACCTGAGTCGGCGCCAGCGACGAAAAAGAGCGAGATTATACCGTTTTATAGGCGTTGCGCGCAACTTCGGCGCACCGACAGTCGACCGGAGCCCGCGATAGTGCGTGGGCAATTGCCGACACGTATACTGCTGGTCCATACTCTTGTGCATCGCCCCGGGCCGGTCAGACCAAGTTGAACAATCCGACGACATTGTGGAAACGCTGTCTCGAACGTCTAGAACGCGAGATCGCGCTTGAGGAGGTCAACACCTGGTTGCGACCGCTCCAGCCCGAGTTGACCGGGTCCGGCGAGATGCGCCTGCTCGCGCCCAACGATTTCGTCTGCGAGCAGGTCAACGATCAATACATGTCGCTTATCCGGGATTTCTTTGGCGGCAGCGGCTTCGAAAAGGACAACATCAAGGTCGTCGTGGGCGGCAACGGCGAACAACCGGCTTCGACCGCACGATCACGCGGCGGCAAGGGGTTCAATGCCGGCCTTGATGACCGCTACCATTTCAGCAATTTCGTCCTCGGCAAATCCAACGAGCTCGGATTCGCTGCGGCCCAGCAGGTCACCCAGGATCCAGGCAAGGCGTACAACCCGTTGCTGCTGTACGGCGGCACTGGACTCGGCAAGACCCATTTGCTGCACGCTATAGGACACGAACTGGCCGAGCGCAATCCGGATTTCAAGATCGTCTATCTGCACTCGGAAAAATTCGTCAGCGAGATGATCCAGGCGCTGCGACACGCCTCCATCGACGCATTCAAGGCGCGCTATCGCGGTGTCGATGCGCTGATGATTGACGATATCCAGTTCTTCGCCGGCAAGGACCGCTCTCAGGAAGAGTTCTTCCATACCTTCAACGCGCTGCTGGAATCACGCCAGCAGATCATTCTCACCTGCGACCGCTATCCGAAGGAGGTCGAAGGCATAGAATCCCGCCTGCGTTCGCGCTTTGGCTGGGGGCTCTCGGTGCCGATCGAACCGCCGGATTTCGAAACACGCGTGGCGATCCTGATGAAGAAGGCGATGGAAGCCGGGATGGATCTCGACGAAAACGTCGCAATGCTCATCGCGCGCCGGATGCGCTCGAACGTACGCGACCTCGAGGGCGCCTTGAATTCACTCATTGCCAACGCGCGTTTCTCCGGGCGGACCATCAACGAGGACTACACGCGCGAGATTCTCAGGGACGTGCTCGCCGTGCACGACCGCCAGGTGACGCTCGAAAACATCCAGAAAGTAGTGGCCGCGCACTATCAGCTGCGGGTAATGGACCTGCTGTCGAAGCGCAGAACGCGGAACATCGCCCGTCCGCGCCAGATGGCGATGTTCCTGGCCAAATCGCTGACTCAGCATTCGCTACCGGAAATCGGAGACGCGTTCGGCGGCCGGGACCATACCACCGTGCTGCACGCGTGTCGTAAAATCGAGAGTTTGTGTGAAACCGATGCGCGCTTGCGGGAAGACCAGGCAAAGCTGTTGAGGGAACTGGCGGGATAAACCTGTTGAGCGGATCGGATAAAACCTGTGGATAACGTGGGGATGAAAGCCGACCGTCGAATCATCCAGTGCTTATCCACAGCTTGCAAACGCAGGCGTACAGCGATATGAGGGTTTCAGGTTGTTGAAAAAAAAAGCTTTTTACGTCATTTGCGATAATCCACAGGCATTACTGTTACTGGTTTTTTTAAAAAGATATAAAAACCATAATCAGAACCATTTGGCCGTGACCTAGGAGTAGCCATGAAGTTTTCCATCCAACGCGAAGCGCTGCTGGTGCCGATCACGCAGGTGGTCGGGGTCGTCGAGCGTCGTCAAACGCTACCGGTACTGGCCAACTTCCTGCTCGAGGTCGATGACGACGGGTTGAAGATCACCGGTTCTGACATGGAAGTCGAAATGGTCGGGCAGGTTTCGGCGGATGTCGCCCAATCCGGTAGCGTCACGGTACCGGCCCGCAAACTTGTCGACATCTGCAAGGCTCTTCCCGAAGGGGTGCGCCTGGATATCCAGCTCAACGGCGACAAGCTGGCAGTGCACGCCGGTCGCAGCCGGTTCACGTTGGCTACGCTGCCGGCGGCAGAGTTTCCCTCCAGCGATTCCGGTAGCGACGCCGACCGGCTTACCGTTTCCGAGGAGCGCCTGGGCTGGTTGCTGGAAAAAACGTCCTTCGCCATGGCCAACCAGGA
>Ga0209942_1000561_pt1 | contig 22102 bp, 17 predicted proteins | sample SalPonR1_A_D2_MG_FD_185695 | JGI IMG/M metagenome (GOLD analysis project Ga0209942, IMG submission 185695) | Salt pond soil microbial communities from South San Francisco under conditions of wetland restoration - Salt Pond MetaG R1_A_D2_MG... ...
TTGTTTATTTATTACACAGATCAAGAGAAAATATATGTTTTTTCATATATAGCCATGTCTCAAAACCCATTATATCCTAATATTTTTAAGGCTTTTGTAATTTCCTTTAGTTTTAATTAACTTTTTTAAATAGTTTATTTTCAAATAAAAACAGCCTTTCTGTATCGGAAAGGCTGTTATTTTATATGTAGTAGTATTTATTAAGTAATTATTTTATCAATAATTCCATATTCTTTAGCTTCTTTAGGAGTCATGAAGAAGTCTCTGTCAGTATCTTTTTCAATTACACTTATTTTTTGACCAGTATGTTTTGCTAGTATTTTATTCATTTTATCTCTAGTTTTTAAGATGTGCTCAGCTCTAATCTTTATATCACTAGCTTGACCTTCAGCTCCTCCCATAACTTGATGAATCATAACTTCACTGTTCGGCAAGGCTAAACGTTTTCCTTTTTCTCCAGCTGCGAGTAAGGTAGAAGCCATTGAAGCGCTCATACCTACACAAATTGTAGATACAGGTGAACTTATGTATTGCATAGTGTCATATATGGCAAGACCAGAACTGACGGATCCTCCTGGAGAATTAATGTAAAATTTAATATCCTTACCTTTATCTTGTGCATCAAGGAATAAGAATTGAGCTATAATTATATTAGCAACATGATCATTTACAGCTTCTCCTAAAAATATAATTCTATCTTTTAATAATCTGGAATATATATCGTAGGCTCTTTCAATGTGACCTGATTTTTCAATTACTGTTGGTATTAGAGGCATATTTATATTAATTAATATTGTTTATTATATAAGTTTATTATTTATTACTATTTTCTTATTAGTAATTATTAGTTTAATAAAACTGTCTTTACCATAGCATAAAAATATTAGTAATTCAAGCTTATTTTAAAAAAAACTGCAAAATAATTACTTGTTAATTTGTAAAAAATTATTAAATTATATTCATATAAGTTGATTATTTTAATTATCCCTTGATTTTTATTTTTATATGTTTTAAAATTAATCTTACAAATACAATTTGCTAAATGAATAAACTGTATGAAAAAAATTACTTGGAATCGTTTACTTAAACCATCTGCAAAAGGAAAAAGGAGATGGATTTTTGTTTTAGTATTAGTTTTTGCTGTTTTGAGTTTCTTAATTACTGGAGGTGCTTATTATAATCAAGCAGCCTCATGGACTAAAGAAGTAACAAACAACACGATTAATTTACCTCACGTTCAAGAAAATCCTTTCAGGTTAGGACTTGATTTACAAGGAGGAACGCATCTTGTCTATCAGGCTGATGTTAGTGAAGTGCCAGAAGGTGGGCGAGGAGAAGCTTTATCTGGGGTAAGGGATGTAATTGAAAGAAGGGTTAATGTTTTCGGTGTTAGCGAACCTTTAGTACAGGTTAATCGTAATGCTAGTGGTGACTATCGTTTGATTGTAGAGCTGGCTGGTGTTACTGATATTGATGAAGCCACAGAAATGATAGGTGATACCCCTCTTTTAGAATTTAAACAAAGACCTGAAGATTTTGTTCCAGGAGAAATTCAGTCAAGTGAAATTGAAATACAGCCTGAGACTAGTTCAAGTGCTACTTCCACTGCTACTACAACCACCACCACCACCACCACTATAGACTTAAGCGAGGAGGACATTAATTCTCCGATTGCAAGCATTCAAGATCAAGCGACTAATTATGAAGATTGGGAAAATACTAAGCTTAGTGGTAAGCATTTAAAAAGATCTGTAGTTCAATTTAATCCTACCGACAATAGTCCAGAAGTATCTTTAGAGTTTAATAAAGAAGGGTCAGATTTGTTTGGGCAGATCACTGAAGAAAATATTGGTAGTCCTATTGCTATATTTTTAGATGGTTATATAATAAGCGCTCCTAGAGTTAATGAAAAGATTAGTGGAGGACAAGCAGTAATTAGTGGTAATTTTGATTTAGAAGAAGCTAAAACCTTAACTCAAAGACTCAATGCTGGTGCATTACCAGTACCAATTAATTTACTTAGTCAAAAAACTGTAGGTGCTAGTTTAGGCGCTCAGTCAATCAATACTAGTTTACAAGCTGGTATTTTAGGCTTAATTTTAGTGGCTTTATTTTTGATTATATATTACAGAATACCTGGTTTATTAGCAGTGCTTTCTTTGGCAATATATGGTTTAACAGTACTAGCAATATTTAAAGCCATGTCAATTATTTTAGCCTTAGTAATGGTTACAATTATTATAGGTCTGATGATTTACACTTTTCATGATTTGAAAGTATTTGATTCTATTTTGTCTATACTACTTATAACTATTGGAATATTTTTATTTATCTATGCCTTAAAACCTGTGACTTTAACCCTTTCTGGTATTGCGGGGTTTATACTTTCTATTGGTATGGCTGTTGATGCAAATATTTTGATATTTGAAAGATTTAAAGAAGAGTTGAAATCTGGTAAGAGCTTAGCGCAATCCATTGATGAAGGTTTTTCTAGAGCTTGGCCGTCAATTAGGGATGGAAATATTTCTACCATATTTATTTGTTTAGTATTAATGTTTTTTGGTACAGGTTCAGTTCAAGGCTTTGGTACTACACTTTTCATTGGTATCTCAGTTTCTATGTTCAGTGCTATTGTTATAACTCGCACCTTTATGTTAATGGTAATGAGTAAATATTTAAATAAAAAACCTTGGTTAATGGGGATTAGTAATAAATATAGTAAATAATATGTATAAGATTATTCCACTTAGAAAAATTTGGCTAAGTTTCAGCGCCGTATTGGTTACTTTATCAATTATAGCTATAGCTGTTTGGGGACTTAATTTTGGTTTAGACTTTACCGGTGGTAGTTTGTTAGAGCTTAAGATTCACAATCAAGAGGTTGACGCTGTTCAGATTAAAGAAGCTTTAGCGCCTTTAAAATTAAGTAGCTTGGTAGTCCAACCTACTGAAAATGATACTGTGCTTTTAAGATTTCAAAATAGCACAGAAGATATTCATAAAGAAGTTGTTGGTGTTTTAGAGAGTAGTTATGGTATAAACGATAACAATGTTGAAGGCGAAGATCTTGGTAGTCAGGCTTCAATTGAAGAATTACGTTTTGATGCTGTTGGTCCTTCAATTGGTGAAGAGCTAAAGAGTAAGTCTATAAATGCTATAATCTTAGTGCTTATTATTATTGTTATTTATATATCTTTGGTGTTTAAGAAGGTTTCTAAACCAGTAGCTTCCTGGAAATATGGTATTATTGCTATTATAGCTTTATTTCACGATATTGTAATTACTTTAGGTGTGTTTGCAGTGCTAGGCGAATTTATGAATTTAGAAATAAATACTCCTTTTGTAGCAGCAATTTTGACGGTTTTAGGCTATAGTGTTAATGATACTATTGTTGTTTTTGACCGTATTAGGGAAAACTTGCCTAAGCAATTAGATAATTTTGCCAAAACTGTTAATAGAAGCGTCAATCAAACAGTTACTAGATCAATTAATACTTCCACTACTACTTTATTAGTTCTTCTTTCTATTTTATTTTTAGGAGGAAATAGTATCAAAGAGTTTATTTTAGCTTTAGCTATTGGAGCACTAATTGGTACTTATAGTTCTATTTTCTTAGCTAGCCCTCTTTTAGTTGTTTGGAATGACTTTGTAAATAAAAAGATTAAAGATTAAAGATAATATTTATATTTAGTGTATTGTAGTTAATATAATCTATATATTCAAAAGCCCTATCTAGGGCTTTTGTTTTATTTTAAAAAAGCCTTTTAACTGTTATAATAGACTTATGAAAACAAGCTTTAATAAAATTAAAATTATAAATATATTTATAAAGTTCTTTATTTTAGGAGCGGTATTTTTATTACCGCTTGTTTTTGATGCCTTTTCTTTTCTAGACAGTGTGTTTGTTTATCCTAAAGTTGTTATTTTATATATTTTTGTTAGTGGGCTATTCATAGCCACCTTGATTAAAGTTATTTATTTAAAAAAGATAGAAATAAATAAAGTTGTTTTTAAAAAGATACTATGGCCTAGTATTTATATCTTAGTTTTAATTATTAGCACTTTGTTTGCCTTTGATATTAATAAAGCTTGGGGTGGTTCTTATACTCGTCAGTTTGGTCTTTTAACTCATTTATTTTTATATTTTTGGTTTATATTGCTTTTATTTAATTTAAGTTTTAAACCCAAATTAATAAAAATAAAAGAAGTGTATAAAGTTATAGCTTTGTCAGTTTTTTTAGTAAGTATTTATGCTATATTACAATACTTCGGTATTGATTTTGTTTACTGGAAAGAAGCAGCTATTAGCACTAAAAGAGCTTTTTCTACCTTAGGACAACCTAATTATTTAGGATTGTTTTTAGTAATGGTAATACCAATTGTTTTTTATCTTGTTAAAGTAGAGAAAAATAAATATTTACGATATTTTTGGTTACTAAACGCTTTATTTTTAGTTTTAGCTTGGTTTTTTACAGGTTCTAGGAGTGCCTGGTTAGGCCTTATTGCTACAGCTTTTATTTTTATAGTTTATTTTTTAATAAAAAAGAAAAAATTAATTAAATTCAAAACGATCATTTTCAGTTTATTGGCTTTAATTATTTTTTTTGCCTCTTTATTCTCTCAACCCTTTTTCAAATCGCGTCTTGAATCTAGTTTAGATTTAGATCAAGGTAGTGTAGCAATGCGTCTTTTATATTGGGAGTCTGCTTATGATAAAGTTCTTGAAAGTCCAATTATTGGCTATGGCCCTGAACAGCAAAAGCATGTTTTAAGGGATTCATATACTAAAGAGTGGGCAGTCCATGAAAAATTAAATAGCTATAGTGACAGAGCTCATAATATTGTTTTAGATTATCTTTTAATAGGTGGAGGTTTACTTCTTTTTGCTTATTTCATGACTCTTAGATCTTGGTTCCTGCAGGCTATGAGAGCTTTAAAAGCAAATAACTATCAGATAGCTATATTGATATTAGCTTTTATTGCTTATTTGATTACATTAGTTTTTTCTTTTGAGATTATTGTTGCTTCTTTTTACTTTTGGTTGTTTGGAGCTTTGATAATCATAGGAACTAACAAAGATGAGGAAAGTAAGTATAATTATGCAGTTCTTAACTTAGATTTTTTTAAACTTGTGCGAATATTATTAATTGCTTCTTTAGTTTTGATTTATTTTCTTTTTCTTTATCCGCAACTGCAAAAAATTATTGCTAATCATTATTTTTTAGCTAGTAAAATAGCAGGGGATAAGGAAATTTATAATGAATCTTTGCTTTTATATAATTATAGTAAGGATACAGGCTCTGGTCATAAATATTATGACCTTAATTTTGCTGACTTTATATCTTATGCGCTTATTGAAAACAAGCAAAGACCATATAGAGAATTAGAATTAAAGTTAGATGAAATTGCTAATAATTTCAATTTTAATAATTATGATCACGTCTTTGTTAGAGCTAGAATTAAAAGTGCTTTAGGTTATTATAATCAAGCTAAAGAAGACTATAATCAAGCACTTTATTTAGCACCAAATATTTCAAAAACTTATTTAGCTTTAGCTGATAATTATTTCCTTCAAGAAAATTTTGATATGGCATTAAAATATTATGATCTTGCTATAGAAAAAGTACCTGATATAAAAGATACAAGGTTAAACAATGATCATAGAGATCAATTAAAAAAATATCTTAGTATAATTTGGGAGAAAAAAGGTGATATTTATTATATTAAAGGTGAACATGACCAAGCAATTACAGCCTTTAAGAAAGCTTATAATTATAATTTATACCAATTACCAATTTTAAAAAAGATAGCTGATTCATATTATCTTAAAGATAATATTGATATGGCTATTTTATATAATAAAAAAGGTGAACAAAGAAATCCTGATGATCCAGCTTGGCTTACAGCCTTAGCTTGGCTTTATTATCAGCAAGGAAATACTGAGGCAGCAAAAGCAGAGCTTAAAGATGCTCTATCTATTCGTGAAGATTATAAGTCTGCTTTAGATTTAAAAAAACAATTTAATTTTAATTTTTAAATATTGATATGATATATGTAGTAATAATATTTGGACTTATTATAGGAAGTTTTTTGAATTCACTTATTTGGAGATTGTACGCTGAAGAGAGTTTTAGGGGACGATCTTTTTGTCCGTATTGTAGAAAACAAATATCTTGGTATGATAATGTACCAGTTTTAAGCTTTTTATTTCTTAAGGGTCGTTGTAGGTATTGTCAGAAGAAAATATCTTGGCAGTATCCTTTGGTGGAGATAAGCACAGCTTTACTTTTTGTTTTAGCTTATTTACAGCTACAAACTAATATTTTTGATTTAAATTATTTGCTCTTAGCCAGAAATTGGCTAGCAATCGCTATAATGATTATTGTTTTTGTTTATGATTTTCGGTGGCAAATTGTTTCTTTATTAGTGGTGGTTCCTGCTATAATTATGTTTATAGCTTTTAATATCTTTTTATCTTTTGTGTGGTGGCAGATTTTGTTAGCTGGATTGATTTTAAGTTTTTTCTTTTTTGCTCAATATATTATTACTAAAAAGAAAGGTATTGGAGAGGGTGATATTTGGCTAGGAGCTTTAGTTGGTGTTTTGCTTGTAAAGTTTGAACTATTGTTCATGATGGTTTTTTTAACTTATGTTATTGGATCAATTGTAGCTTTAACTTTATTATTATTTGGTCAAAAGAAATTAGGAGAAAAGTTACCACTGGGTGTTTTTATATCGTTAGCTACAATTATAACCATGTTATATGGTACTACTATTAGTCAGTGGTATTTTAATCTTTTCTAATATTTGTGCTACTTGCAAATATTATGTATAATGATACTAGTAATACCTATTGCAGGTTTAATATTTTTAATATATGAAAGAGGAAATAATTGCGGGTTTAGATATAGGTTCCAATGAAATAAGATTGGCGGTAGCGCAAAGAAGTGGGCGCGATGAGGATGCACCACTTCAAGTTATTGGAGCTGTATCAGTAAATACCACTGGTTTTAATAAGGGGGTAGTAAATAGTATTGAAGATACTACTGCTTCCATTTCTGCTTGTATTGAAAAGGCTGAAAGATTAGTAGGTTTACCAATTAATAATGTCTGGGTTAGCGTTAATGACCCACATACTCGTTGTGAGCGCTCTAAAGGTGTGGTAGCGGTTGGAAAAAGTGATGGTGAGATTAATGATGAAGATATATATAGAGCTATTGAAGCTGCTAAAAGTGTGGCCATACCAGCAAATTATGAAATATTACATGTTATTCCTATAAGGTTTGCTGTAGATAATCAAGAAGATATTAAAGATCCTGTAGGTATGAGCGGTATTCGTTTGGAAGTAGAAACTTTAATAATACTTGGTCTAAGCAGTCAAATGAAAAATTTAAATAAGGCTATACATAGAACAGGGCTTGATATCGAAGGAATTGCCTTGTCTCCATTAGCTGCTAGTGAAGTCTTACTTAGTAAAAAACAAAAAGACTTAGGGGCTGCGGTAATAAATATTGGTGCTACTACTACAAATATTGCTGTATATGAAGAAGGGGAGTTATTACACGCTGCTATTTTGCCAATTGGTTCAGAACATATTACTTCTGATATTGCTATTGGTCTTCGTTGTCCTATTAATTTAGCGGAGAGAATTAAAAATGAACATGGTAGTAGTGAGCCTGACAAAATCACTAAAAAAGAAGAAATTGATTTAGAGCAATTAGCTAAAGAAGAAGAAGTTAATGATGATTTAGGGAAAGTTTCTAGAAAATATGTAGCTGAAATAATTGATGCTAGGGTTGAAGAAATATTTGAAAAAATAGATGAAGAATTAAACAAGATTGAACGTTCAGGTATGTTACCAGCAGGAGTGTTTTTAACAGGTGCTGGTTCAGGGTTAGATGGTTTGGTGGAATCAGCTAAAAGATATTTAAGATTACCTGCAGCTATAGCCACAAACCGTAGTTTAGCTACTGTGATTGATAAAGCTAATAATCCAGAGTATTCTACAGCTATTGGTTTAATAGCTTGGGGAAACGTTTATGAAGGTAAAGGTACTAGTAGTGCCATTAAGAAGCAACTAGGAGATAGTTTAGATAAGGTAAAAGGTTTATTTAAGAAAATTCTTCCTTAATCTTTAAGATACTTAATTTAAAAAACATTAATTTTATATTTTATGGCAGAAGTAAAACCAGCAGCAGAAACTTTTGCAAAAATCAAAGTCATTGGCGTTGGTGGCGGTGGTGGAGCAGCTATTAATAGGATGATAGAAAAAGGTATTCAAGGCGTTGAATTTGTAGCTATGAATACTGACGTACAAGCTTTGCATTATAATAAAGCTAAAGAAAAACTTCATATCGGAAAGGCTGTAACTAAAGGTTTGGGTGCAGGTATGAATTCAGATTTGGGTAAACAAGCAGCTGAAGAAACACAAAATGAAATTAGAGAAATTATTAAAGGTTGTGATATGGTTTTTGTTACTTGTGGTCTTGGCGGTGGTACTGGTACTGGTGCAGCTCCAATTGTAGCTCAAATTGCTAGAGATTTGGGTGCTTTGACAGTGGCCGTGGTCACTAAACCATTTGGTTTTGAAGGAGGACAAAGACAAAATTTAGCTAATAGAGGCTTAGCTGAGTTAGCAGATAAGGTTGATACAATTATTACTATTTCTAATGACAAGCTACTACAAGTAATAGATAAGAAAGCTTCACTTCTTGATGCTTTCGTGATAGCAGATGATGTATTAAGACAAGGTGTTCAAGGTATTGCTGAAATTATTACTGTTCCAGGTATTGTTAATGCTGACTTTGCTGATGTTAAAGCTGTGATGTCTAATGCTGGGTCTGCTCTTATGGGTATTGGTGAGTCTAGCGGAGAGAATAAAGCTGTTGAAGCTGCTAAGGACGCTATTAATTCTAAATTATTAGATATGTCTATTGAAGGTGCTAGAGGTATAGTCTTTACTATTACTGGTGGACCTAGTCTAGGAATGAATGAAGTTAATGAGGCTGCTAAGGTTATTACTTCAGCTGCAGATGAAGAAGCTAAGATTATATTTGGTGCTGTAATTGATGAGAAATTAAAAGATGAAATTAAGATTACAGTAGTGGCTACCGGTTTTGATGGTCAGGGTGAAAGTTTAAAGAAAACAGGTTTTGAAAAATCATATTCGCCTACTAGTTTTATGAGAAAAAATGAGGAGAAAAAGGATACTTCACTAGATGAAAGGAAAAATAAAGCCTGGTCACTTGGATCTAATGATGAAACCAAAATAGAAGGTGATGATAATAAAGTTAAAGAAAATGATTTTAGTATACAAAAGCCAAAAGTAGAACCTAAAAAACAAGAAAAAAACTTAACTGAAGATGATGAAGACGATGAATTGAGTGTACCTGCTTTTATTCGAAAAAAGATGAAATAGTATTATTTTAATAGTTTATTTCTTATAATAATTATAAAATGCTTAAAGAAAAAGTAAAAAATATTCTTTTAGTTGAAGATGATCCGTTTTTATCTAATATCTATAAAGAAAAATTATCTCAGGCAGGTTATAAAGTTAGAAATGTTGGTGCCGCTAAAGGGGCTTTAGAACTCATTAAAGAAGAAAAACCTGATTTAATATTACTTGATATAATGCTTGTTGGTAAGCTTAACGGTTATGTAGTCTTAGAAAAAGTAAAGGGAGATAAAAAGTTACAAGATATTATCGTAATAATGCTTAGCAACCTCAGCGCTTTTAAAGAAAAAATGAAAGCTAAAAATTTAGGAGCTGATAATTATATTTTAAAAATTGAAAATACTCCAGAAGAAGTTTTAAATATTATTATTGATACATTTAAGAAAAAATCTAAATAATAAATAGTTACAATGGAGCTTAATACTATTAATCTAATACTAGTTTTAGCAATAGTTTTGATGTCATCTCTAGCGATTATTACTTTGGTGTTTAGATTTAAAAATCAAAGTGCACGAGCTGTTTTCGCTCAGGGTGCACTTTTTTCTTTATGGACTACTTTTTTAATTTTGGTTAGAAGTGATTTCAACGCTGAGCTTTATTTAAGTCAGGCAATGCTCGCATCTATTTCTTTAGCTGTTTTTAGTTTTGCTGTTTTTTCTTATTATTTTCCATTTATAAAAAGGAAAAATATTAATGATAAACTGGCAATGATAATATCATCCTTATTACTTCTTATTATTATATCTTTATTATTTTCTTCTGATTTAATTATTCAAAGTAGTAATGGTGTCACTTTGTTTATTGCTGGAGAGTTTTATAATTTTTATATCTTTTCCATTTTAGTCTTTTTTGTGCTTGGGTTTTATCAACTTATTAGCAAATATGTTCAGATTTCAAATATAAATAAAACAAAGTTAACATATTTATTAGCTTCTAACTTTTTTCTATTTGTAGCTATATTATATTTTAACTTACTCTCACCTCTGTGGGGTGATTTTTCCTATTACTTTTCGGGATCATTGGTAGCACTACTGGTTATGTCAGTTAATGTTTATGCAGTGCTTACTAAAAGATTTATTGATTTACGTGTTATAGGTAAAAAGATATTTATCTTTATTGGTGCTGGAATTTTTTCTTATTTAATATTTTATCTTGTTTCTTGGTTTTTTATTAGTTCATTTGGCTCAATCTTTGCCTGGGAAGCTAAATTTTCTGGTATATTTATAGCCATAATATTTGCTTATCTTTTTTACGCTAATGATTATTTACTTATTAAAATAACCAATAAGTATTTATTTGTTGATTTATACCGTTATCAAAAAAGTGTTAACGATTTAGTAAAAAAATTAACTTATCATGTTCATTTAAAAGAAATTATTAATTTAGCAGTTAAAGCTAGTAAGCAAGTTGTTAAGACTGATGAGGTATTCATTTATCTTAAAGATTCAAAAGATAATTATTTTCATGATAAAAAAATTAAATCACTTTTATTTCTAAAAAAAGACAGTGAAATTATTAAATATTTAGATAAGAAATCTAAACCTTTAATACGTGAAGAATTAGAGTTAGAAGATGAGCATAGAAATAAAAGAAAATATACTAAATTAGTATCAGAATTGAGAACTAAGAATATTCATTTAGCTTTACCTCTTAAAATTAAAAAAGATTTAATAGGTTTTATTGCTTTAGGTAAAAAAAGTGTCTATTTTACTTACAACAATAATGATTTAAAGCTTTTAAACACTTTATCAGGTCAATCTGCTATTGCTATTGAAAGAGCCTTGTTGTATCACAAGTTAGAAGAGCAAAGTAAAAAGTTAAAAAGTTTTAATAGCACCCTTAAAAGAAGAGTGAAGGAGCAAACTAAAGATATTAAGCAAAAAAATGAAGATCTTAAGAAATTATTAGATTTAAAAAAGGATTTTTTAAGAGTAGTTAATCATCAACTTAATACTCCTATATCAATAATGAAGAGTTCCTTTAGTATGATTGATGATGGTAGTTTTAGTTACAAAGAAGGTTTTAAGTATGCTAAAGCAGGGTTAACTAGAATTAACAATACTATTAATGATTTTTGGCAGGCATTTTCTTGGGAGGGAGAAACAGTGCCTTTAAATCTAGTCACCGTTAATATAAAAAATACTATTACTGATATTATAAATTCTAAAAAACACAGTAAAAAAGTTAAAAGTAATAATTTGAAGCTGGAAATAAAAAAAACTAATTTTAAAATACCTTTAGTTTTAGCTGATAGAAAAAATATTGAACACGTGATTTCTAATATACTAGATAACGCTGTAAGTTATACTGATAAGGGAAGTATAAGTGTCAGTTTTAAAAAAGAAAAAAATAAATTGAAAATTTTAATTAGTGATACGGGAATGGGCATGAGTAGTGATGATAAAGCTAATATTTTTCAAAAGTTTTCTAGGGGTGCTAGAGCTGTGAATGCAAATCCTAATGGTTCAGGATTAGGTCTTTATATTGCTAATGAAATAATGAAGGCACATGGTTCAGGAATAAAGGTAGAAGAAACAGAAATCAATAAAGGAACGGTTTTTAGTTTTCATTTAAAAGTTAGTAATAATAAAGAGTCAGAATATAAAGATAGTTTTGAGTACAAAAAGAAATTGAAGAAAAATAATATTAAGAAAAAGATAAATAATAAAAAAATAAACATTTTAATGATTGAAGATGAAAAAAGTTTATTACAAATTTATAGAAAGTTTTTTGAAGAAAATAATTGTGATTTTAATGCTGTTATTAAACCTGAAAAAGTGTTAGAAAAAATTAAACAACATAATTTTGATGTTGTGATTTTAGATATTATGCTTAAAGAAAATAAAGGTAAAGGTAAAGTTAAGCTGGATTCAGAAGAGGGTTGGGGCATATTGGATGCCATTAAGAAAGACAAAGATTTGAAAGATTTACCAGTAATTATTTTTAGTAATTTAAACAGTGAAGCAGATAAAAAGAAGGCTAAAGAACTAGGAGCTGATATTTTTCTTTCCAAAGAGAAGACTGAGCCTAGAAACTTGATGGCTGCTATAATTAAAATAATAAAAAAATAAAAATAAAATTAGCTTACTTTAGTGAAAAAAGAGGCGCTTGACCGTGCTTTTTTTCTTTGCTATTATAAAGATATATTTACTATATATAGTGTTAATATAAGATTATAGACTACCAAATATAGTTATTATTGTAAAGGTGTTTATTTTAAATTTAGCGTATTATTAACAATGTATTTATAAAATAAATATACAAATATGAAGTGTCCAATTTGTCATCACGAAGATACCAAAGTAGTTGATTCTAGGGTTGCCTCTGAAGGTCTTTGCATTAGGCGCAGAAGGCAATGCTTAAAATGTGACTTTCGTTTTTCCACCTATGAAGAAATTGAAATTTTGGATTTGATGATAGTAAAACGTGATGGTCAAAGAGAGTCATATAGTCGTGATAAGTTAGTTAAAGGTTTAAAAAGAGCTTTAGAAAAAAGACCAATAACTGATGATAAGTTTAAAAAACTTGTTCATAGCTTAGAAAGAGATTTTCAATCACTTAGAAAAAATGAAATTAGCTCAGAAGAGGTGGGAGGAATTGTTATGAAACACTTAAAAAAATTAGATCAGGTTGCTTATATCAGATATGCCTCAGTATATGAATCCTTTAAAGATGCTAAACAATTTCAAGAAGAATTAAGTAAGCTACTTAAGAAAAGGATTAAGAAAAACAAGAAAAAATCTAATTAATTTAAAAAATAATAAAGTTCTTATTTTAAATATAAATTTATATACATATTATTTATATTAAAGTAAAAACCCAAGTCCCCATGCCACAACTTATCACTAAGATCCGTAAGCGATCAGGAAAAATTGTTGATTTTAAAAAAGATAAAATTATTAAAGCCATTGACAGTGCTGCTCGCTCAGTAGGCACTAATGATAAAAGCTTAGTTAATAAGCTTAGTAAAGATATTTTTGATAAGCTTAATGCTAAATTTCATAAAAACAGCATTCCAGCAGTAGAAGAGGTTCAAGATTTAGTTGAAGAGGTATTAATTAAAAAAAATAAAATTGATATTGCTAAGGCTTATATCTTATACAGAGACCAACATAGACAACTAAGAGAAATAAAAAGTTCTACAGGTGAAAAGTTGATGGAAGATTATTTAGGTAAATTAGATTGGAGACTGAAGGAAAATAGTAATATGAGTTATTCAGTACAAGGACTGAATAATTATATAGCTTCAGCTGTTTCTGCTCGTTACTGGTTAAATAAACTTTATCCTAAAAATATTAGAGAGGCTCATGTTAATGGAGATTTACATATTCATGATTTAGGCCTTTTAGCTCCATATTGCTGTGGGTGGGATTTAAAAGATCTGTTAATTAAAGGTTTTGGAGGTGTTAGTGAAAAAGTACAAAGTAAAGCGCCTAAACACTTTCGTAGTGCCTTGGGGCAAGTAATTAATTTTTTCTATACTATGCAAGGAGAAGCAGCGGGAGCTCAAGCTTTTGCTAGTTTTGATACTTACCTAGCTCCATTTATTCGTTATGATAATTTAAGTCATAAACAGGTTAAACAAGCCCTACAGGAGTTTATGTTTAACATCAATGTTCCTACTAGAGTAGGTTTTCAAACACCCTTTACTAACATAACTTTAGATGTAACACCATCAAAGATGATTGGAGATGAAAATGTAATTTTAGGGGGTGAGATTAAAAAAGAGAAATACAAAGACTTTCAAAAAGAAATGGATACGTTTAATAAAGCTTTTGCTGAAGTCATGTTAGAAGGCGACTCTACGGGTCGCGTTTTTTCTTTCCCTATTCCTACCTATAATATTGATAAAAACTTTGACTATAACAGAGAATCGTTAAAACCTATGTGGGAGATGACTAGTAAATACGGTATTCCTTACTTTTCTAACTTTGTAAATTCAGATATGGATAGAGATGATGCTAGGAGTATGTGTTTATTTCCCGAAGAAGATATTTTAATTAGACAAGATAACAATATACAAAAACTAACAATAGGTGAACTTTTTGATGAAAGTAAAGGTGAGCGATTAGATGACGAATGGTTTGATATGAAAAGTCCAGTTGAAGCTCTTTCTTTAAATCCTGAATCAGGGAAATTAGAATGGGTTAAAGTTCAGAAGATGCTCAGAGTAGTTGAGCGCTCATTAGTAAATATAAGAACTAAAGATGGAAAAACAATGAGAGTATCTCCAGATCATTTAGTGGCAGTATATACAAAGGATGGCATTATCACTAAAAAAGCAAAAGAGATAGATGAAAATGATTTCTTGTTAGTAATGAAAGACGGAAGCAATGTTCTTCAGAATAATGAAGAAACAATTTCTAAGGATTTAGCTTGGTTCATGGGTCTTTTTGTTGCTGACGGGAATTATTTATATGATTCTCGTAAACAGTGGAAAAACAGACAAAGAGGAATTCAAATTTCTTTTAATAGACAGGAAAAAGGACTGATAGAAAAAACTAAAGCTACTGTCAAAAAGTTATTTGACTATGATATGAAGTTTATCTTAGATCCAAGATACGAAAATTCTTTACGTGGGTATATATATAATAGTGATCTCGCCAAGAAAATGGAAACAGAGTATGATGTTTGTAAATATAAAAGGTTACCCAAATGGATTTGGTCTTCTTCAGTTGATATAATTGAATCTTTTGTAAAAGGATTTTTTGATGGAGATGGTTATACTAATGGTAAAGAAATTCATATTAATGATCAGAGTTTAGCTGAAGAATTAAATTTCCTTTTCCAATTAATTGGTATTAGTACAAGTTATGTAGTTAGAAATAATTTTCAGGTTATCAGAATTCAGCATGCGTTAGGAAGGGGCGCAAAGGGAGATAAGATAATTAAAGATAAGATGCATAATCAGATTCCTGAATTTTTAGTTGATAAAAAACATATTAACTCAGAAGAAGGTAAAAAACTTTATCAATCCTATGGCTGTAAAACAGTAGGTTTATCTTCAATAGATAGATGGGATATTTCTAATGATTCAATTGAGTGGCTTAGAAACTCAGATTTTGCTGTTATTAAAGTAGCAGAAATAATTACTTCAGATTTGGATTATGATCAGGAGTTTTTTGATATTGAATTAGAAAAAAATCATTATTTTGTACATTCTCAAGGAAATATCACACATAATTGTTGTAGATTACGTTTGGATAACAGAGAACTTAGAAAAAGAGGTGGAGGACTCTTTGGAGCTAATCCTTTAACTGGGAGTTTGGGTGTTGTTACTTTAAATCTAGCTAGAGTTGGTTATCTTGCTAAAACTAAAAAAGAATTTAAAGATAAAGTTTTAGAGTTAATGGAAATGGCTAAAGACAGTTTAGAGCAAAAAAGAAAAGTGATTGAGAAATTATCTGATAATGGTTTATATCCTTATTCAACTTATTACTTAGCTGATATTAAAAAGCGCTTTAATAGTTATTGGCAAAATCACTTCAGCACTATTGGTATAAATGGTATGAATGAGGCTTTGCTTAATTTTATTGGTAAAGACATTGCTTCAGATAAGGGGCAGGAATTTGCTAAAGAAATTCTAGACATGATGAGGGAAAAGTTAATGGATTGTCAAAATGACACTAATAATCTCTACAATCTTGAAGCTTCACCTGCAGAAGGGGCTACTTATCGTTTTGCTAAAAAAGATAAAGAACTATATCCTGATATTATTTGTGCCAACCAAGAAGCTTATGAAGACGGTAAAGAACCTTACTACACTAATTCTACTCAATTACCAGTTGGTTTTACTGATGATATTTTTACAGCCTTAGAAAAACAAGAAGATTTACAAATAAAATATACTGGTGGGACAGTTTTACATGGATTTTTAGGTGAAAAGATTGATGATATTGAACAAACCAAAACTTTAGTTAAAACTATAGTTGATAATTATAAATTACCTTATTTCACCATCACCCCTACTTTTTCCATCTGTCCGAAGCATGGATATTTAAAAGGAGAACACAAGTATTGTCCTAAGTGTGATGAGGAGATTGGTTATAGTGAAGAGTCTGAACTTAAGACTAAAGAGCTTAAAGATACAGAAAATAAGACTAGTTAATATAACTAAGATTAAATATATAAACAATTAAGGAGCCCTTAAGCTATTGCTTAAACTCTAATAAATATTATGAGCCCAAAAGAAGTAAAAAGACAAGAATGCACTGTTTATAGTAGAGTAGTAGGTTGGTTAACTCCTACTAAAAATTATAACAAAGGTAAGGCTTCAGAATACATGGATAGAAAAATGTTTAAAATTAAGAAATAACTAAAATAGACGATATTAAATAAGTATTATCGTGTATTAATAATGTTGTCTATATGATTATTGCCGGTTTAGAAAAATTAAGTTTAATTGATTATCCTAATCATTTATCAGCCATAGTTTTTACCCAAGGATGTAACTTTAGATGTCATTATTGTTATAATCCTATGCTTGTCTGGCCAAAAAGGACAGATAATGGAAAATATGGACAGGAAGGTTCTCCTTATATTAGTGAGGAAAGCCTTCTTTCCTTTTTAAAAGAAAGACAAGGAAAATTAAATGGGGTAGTAATTACTGGCGGAGAACCAACTTTACATAAAGATTTACCGAGTTTTATTGAAAAGATTAGAAAGCTAGGGTATGATATAAAATTGGATACCAATGGCACTAATCCTAATTTGCTTAAGAAATTAATTGAAGATAAGTTGCTTGATTATATTGCTATGGATTTTAAAGCTCCAATTAGTTCATATCAAGAAGTTGTAAACGTTGAACTAGATTTTTTAAATATTAAAAAAAGTGCTAAAATAATAAGAGAAAGTGGTCTTGATTATGAATTTAGAACTACGGTTGTGCCACAGTTGATTGATAAAGCTAAGATTGAGGAAATGGGTAAGCTTCTACAAGGATCTGAAAAATGGTTTCTGCAAAAGTTTAAATCAGAAACAGACTTGATAAATGATAAATATAGAAATCTTAGAAGCTACAATGATAAAGAGATGGATGAATTAGTAAAAGTAGCTAAAAAATATGTTAATTTAGTTAAGTGGAGATAATATGGATAATGATAACAAACAAAAAGTGCAAGAAAAAAAAGAAGCTGATTTGGAAAAGCTTTTAAAGCAGAATTTGGCTGTTAGCCAAGAAATTTTAAATATTAGTAGATATATTAAGAAATATATTTTTTGGAGCAGAATTATTAGTGTAGTGAAAATTTTAATAATTTTGGTTCCTATTATTTTAGGTATTATGTATTTACCTCCAATAATTGAAAGAGCGGTGGATAATATTAATAACAATATAAACAATCCTTTAACCAATATCACTAACTTTAAGTAGAAAGATGGACAATAATGAAGTGACATTGTTTGCTGAAACTAATTTCAGAAACAGTTACAAAAAATTTGGTATTAAAAAAGACGATAGACGTCGTCATATGTATTTTATTGGTAAAACTGGTATGGGTAAGTCTACAGTTTTGGAAAATATGATTGTTTCAGATATTAGAGCTGGCAATGGCGTAGCTATAGTTGATCCTCATGGTGATTTAGCTGAAAAAGTTATTAACTTTATTCCTGATCATCGTGTTAAAGATGTGATAAATATAAACCCTTCTGATATTAATTATCCTATTGCCTTTAATGTGGTAGAACAAGTAGAGCCTCATCTTAGACATTTAGTGGCTTCTGGTTTAGTGGGTGTGTTTAAAAAATTGTGGGCAGATTCTTGGGGTCCTCGTTTAGAATATATTTTAAGAAATGCAGTGCTGGCAATTTTAGATTATCCTGGTTCTACTCTTTTGGGGGTAGTAAGAATGCTTTCTGATAAAACATATAGAAAGAGTGTAGTGGCTAATATTCAAGATCCAGTGGTTAAATCTTTTTGGCAAAAAGAGTTTGGTTCTTATGCTGACAAATTTGCTACTGAGGCAGTATCACCTATTCAAAATAAAGTTGGTCAGTTTCTTTCTAGCTCACTTATGAGAAATATAGTGGGCCAGGTAAACTCTTCTATTGATTTGAGAGAAATTATGGATGAAGGTAAGATTATAATTATGAACTTAAGTAAAGGTAGAATCGGGGAAGATAACAGCGCGTTACTAGGAGCTATGATGATTACTAAAATTCAGTTAGCAGCTATGAGTAGAGTTGATATTCCAGAAGAAGATAGAAAAGATTTTTATTTATATATTGATGAGTTTCAAAACTTTTCTACAGAGAGTTTTGCTAATATATTATCAGAGGCTAGAAAATACCGTCTTAATTTAATAATGGCCCACCAATATATTGAACAGCTAGAAGATACGGTAAAAGCAGCTGTGTTTGGCAATGTTGGTACTTTAGTTACTTTTAGAGCCGGGGCAGCTGATGCTGAGGAATTAGTTAAAGAGTTTACCCCTACTTTTATTGAAGAAGATATAGTTAATCTACCTAAGTATGAAATGTATTTGAAATTAATGATAGATGGTATCACTAGTACACCTTTTTCAGCTAGAGGACTTAAACCGCTTACAGAAAAAGATGAAACTAATAATATTGATAAAGTAATTAGAAGTTCTAGAGAAAAATATGCTAATGACAGAGAGGTGGTTGAAGAGAAAATTATGCGCTGGCATGAAGATGAATATGAGGAAAATGAACAAGATAATAGTTCTAAGGATCAGAAAAAAAATAGCGATGAAAATAAATATAATGCTACTTGTTCTCGTTGTGGTGCTAATACTAAAACACCATTTAAACCAGATGGAGTTAGGCCTGTTTACTGTAAGGATTGCTTAGGAACACTTAAAGAGGAAAAGAATAAAAGCACTGATGAAAGAAGGAAGGATAAGGGAAAAGAGCTAAAAAAGATTAATAACAATGATTTTGAAAAGAATTTTAATAATAATTTAAATAATTTAGAAAAGAAAAATGGTAAGCTGAAAATTAATAGTGTTAGAAAGGAAGAGATAAAAGAAATAAAAAAAGAAGAAAATAATGAAAACGAAAATAATAAAAAAAAAGATATTACAGTTACTAAAAATGAAAGCTTGTCTCTTAAAGATTTAGGTAAACAAGCAGTAGTTGATTTTAAAGGTAGAGTTAAAAAAACTAAACAAGAGGGAGAAGACAAAGAAAAAGTTAATAGCAGAAAAGATGAAGAAAAAAACTTTGATGATAATAAAGATGTAAATAATAACTCTAAAGAAGAAGGTGAATTAAAAGAAGGAGAGGAGATTAATTTTTAAATAGTTTATTTGTTAATTATGTATTTAATTTTTGATACTGAGACAACAGGATTACCTAAAAGCTTTAAGGCTCCTATTACAGATTTTGATAATTGGCCTAGATTAGTGCAACTTGCTTGGCAAAATTATTCTGCTCAAGGTGAGCTTATATCTAGTTTTAATTATATTATTAAACCTAATGGCTTTACTATTTCAGATGAAGTAGCTAAGATTCATAGAATTGATCAAGCTAGAGCTGAAAGGGAAGGTTTAGATTTGTTGCCAGTACTTGAAGAATTTAAAAAAGAACTTTTAAAGACTGAATTTGTTGTGGCTCATAATATTAATTTTGATGAAAAGATAGTAGGATCAGAATTTCTTAGAAATACTATGCCTAATGTTTTTGAGAGTACTAGAAAAATTTGTACTATGAAGGGTAGTGCTAATATTTGTAAAATACCTGGTAGAAATAGATACAAATGGCCTAATTTAACTGAGTTACATACTTATTTATTTCAGCGTGGTTTTGAAGAAGCTCATGATGCAGAAGCTGATGTTAAGGCTTTGGCTAATTGTTTTTTTGAGCTTAAAAAAAGAGGCTTATTATTTTAAACATGAATTTTCTAAAGGTTGGCAAGGCTACTGAGCTAAGCGGAAAAAACAAGAAACTTTATAGGGCACTAGAAATATTGCCTGGTTTTTTAAGTTGGACTACCTTAATTGTTTTAATAGTTTTATCATATTTTCAACCAGTCTGGGTGGCTTATTTCATTATTGCTTTTGATGTTTATTGGTTATTACTAGTTTTATACTTAGCCGTGCATTTAATTGCTGCTTATAGAAAACTACAAAAAATTAAAGCTATGGATTGGCAGTATTTATGCGAGAATTTACAAAAAGACTCAGAAATTATTGATGAAGAGAATTTGGTAAAAGAACCTGAGAAAGCTAGATATTTATATAAGGAAGGAAAGTCTTGGCAAGATATAACCCATGTAGTGGTTCTACCAACTTATAATGAGGATCTACAGATTATTAGAAACTCACTTTTAGCTATAAAAAATGATAATTATTCTAATGATAAAATAGCTATAGTTTTAGCGATGGAAGATAGAGTGGGAGAGGTAGCTAAAGAAAGAGCTAAGGCTATTAAAGAAGAATTTAAAGACAAGTTTTTTAAATTATACATTGCTTTTCACCCTGGTAATATTAAAGGAGAATTAAAAGGTAAGGGGGCTAATCAGGCTTGGGCTTTAAAACACTTTAAAGAAGAAGTGATTGATCCTGAAAGTTGGAATTATGAAAATATTGTTGTTAGTGTTTTTGATATCGACACTATTATAGCTAGTGGTTATTTTTATAGATTAACATATAAATTCTTAAGCACCCCTGATCCATATAAGGCTAGTTATCAACCAGTTCCTGTTTATCATAATAATGTTTGGGAGGCTCCTTTTTTTGCCAGAGTAGCTGCTACCTCTAATACTTTTTGGCAAATGATGCAACAAATACGCAGAGAAAGTTTAGCTACCTATTCTTCTCATTCTATGTCTTTTAAAGCTTTAGCTGACATAGGTTTTTGGTCCACCACTATGGTTAGTGAAGATTCACGTATTTTTTGGCACTGTTTATTACACTATAAAGGAGACTATAGGGTAGAGCCTTTAAATTTTCCTGTTTCTATGGATGTAACTATGGATAAAAATACTGTGACTACAGCTAAAAGTTTATACAAACAACAAAGACGTTGGGCCTGGGGAGCAGAAAACATACCTTACCTTATTTTTAATACTATTAAGCTCTGGCCTAGTTTAGATAAGAAAAGAGTTTTATATCATATAGCAATTCAAGTATATGGTTTTCATTCTTGGGCTACTAATGCCTTAATTATTGCTGTGGTAGGTTGGCTACCTATTATTTTAGGTGGAGATAGATTTACTAGTACAGTTTTATCAGGTAATTTACCAGCAGTTACTACCACTCTTATGAATTTAGCTATGATAGGTCTTATTCTCTCAGCAGTAATTTCTACATTATTATTACCAAAACCTAAGAAACCTATTAAATGGTTCAAAAAAATACAGATTTTTGTAGAGTGGTTATTTGTGCCAGTGACCATTATTCTCTTTGGAGCTATACCATGTCTAGAAGCACAAACGCGTTTACTTAGAGGTAAATATATGGGGTTTTGGGTAACGCCAAAAGAAAGATAATTAGAAAAAGAAAATAAAAATCTAGATTATTGTCTAGGTTTTTTTTGTATGTTAATAAAAAGCTATATATACTAACGAATCATCAAATTAGATTGACATTAGTTAATAGTTATGATAATTTTAGTAATTAAATAGTGTTCGTTGAAAATAAAAGATAATATAAATAAAAATCAAAAAAAACAGATTTATCATGAAAA
>Ga0209942_1000564_pt1 | contig 22069 bp, 19 predicted proteins | sample SalPonR1_A_D2_MG_FD_185695 | JGI IMG/M metagenome (GOLD analysis project Ga0209942, IMG submission 185695) | Salt pond soil microbial communities from South San Francisco under conditions of wetland restoration - Salt Pond MetaG R1_A_D2_MG... ...
GGGGTTTGCCGACGGGGCCGGTGTGCCCGCCTCGTCGCTCACAGATTCTGATCCAGGAACTCGGTGAGCTGCTTCTTGCTCAGCGCACCGACTTTCTGTGCTTCCACCGAGCCGTTCTTGAACAGCATCAGCGTGGGAATGCCGCGGATCCCGAACCTGGGCGCCGTCAGCGGGTTCTCATCGATGTTGATCTTGGCGACGTTCAGCCGGCCCTCGTACTCGCCGGCGACTTCCTCAAGAATGGGGGCAATCATCTTGCATGGCCCACACCACTCGGCCCAGAAGTCCAGCAGTACCGGCACCTCGGATTTCAGCACGTCGCTTTCGAAATTCGAATCGCTCGTGTAAACGATCTTATCGCTCACTGTTCTCGCCTCCGCAAGCCTGATGTCAAATGTGTCAGAGAATCTCTATGCAGGAATGCGCCACCTTGAAGCAAGGGGCGCGCGAAGCAGCTACGGGATGTGACGCGCCTTCGTCGATAAGGCACAATGTGGCTGCGCTCGCGGCTAAAAAGCTTAAGAATTCTTCTGCGCGGGAGGCTCCGGCAGGGTTTCCGGAGCCGACAGGCCTGTATTCTGGCCCGGATTTCGGCCGAGTTGCAACACCCACCTTATTTTTTCGCCAGGAACGCCATAACAACAATGTCTGAAGGACTACTTACCCAGCTCCGCTTCAGCGAGCTGAAACTGCCGGAGAACGTTGAAAAAGGGATCGAGGAAGCGGGCTTTGACCGCTGCACGCCGATCCAGGCCGAAACGCTTCCGGTGGCCCTCGAGGGCGGCGACATCGCCGGCCAGGCCCAGACCGGCACCGGCAAGACAGCCGCCTTCCTGGTCGCAATGTTCACCCATCTCGAAAGAACACCGCCGCGACCGACGCGCAACCTCACCGACCCGCGCTGCCTGATTCTCGCCCCCACCCGCGAGCTGGCCATCCAGATCCACAAGGATGCCGAGCTGCTGGGCGCCCACACGGGGCTCGTGTTCGGCCTCGCCTACGGCGGCACGGACTACGAGAAACAGCGCGCCCACATCCAGTCCGGCGTCGACGTGCTGATCGGCACGCCGGGTCGGCTGATCGACTACTTCAAGCAGGGCGTCTATGGGCTGCAACACGTGCAGGTCCTGATCCTCGACGAGGCCGACCGCATGTTCGACCTGGGCTTCATCAAGGACATCCGTTACGTCATGCGCCGCCTGCCGGCGCCGCAGGACCGCCTCAACATGGTGTTCTCGGCGACCCTCTCGCACCGCGTGCTGGAGCTGGCCTACGAGCACATGAACGACCCGACGCTGGTCAGGATCGAGCCCGAGCAGGTGACCGCGGAGAAAGTCCGCCAGCGCATCTATTTTCCCGCCAACAACGAGAAGCTACCCCTGCTGATCGGTCTGCTGCGGCAGCAGGAAGCGACGCGCACCATGGTGTTCGTGAACACCAAGCGCGAGGCCGACCGCGTGCGGGATTTCCTGGAGGCCAATGAGCTGCCGGCCGAGGTCATCTCCGGCGACGTGCCGCAGAACAAGCGCCAGAAAGTGCTGGCGCGTTTCCAGGCGGGCGAGCTGCCGATCCTGGTGACCACCGACGTCGGTTCCCGCGGACTGCACATTCCAGGCGTCACCCACGTGGTGAACTACGACCTGCCGCAGGACAGGGAGGACTACGTGCACCGCATCGGCCGCACCGCGCGCGCCGGCGAATCGGGCGACGCCATCAGCATGGGCTGCGAGAGCTACGTGCAGACCTTGCCGGACATCGAGGATTACATCGGCATGAAGATCCCGGTGGAGCCCATCGACCGCAGCCAGCTGCCGGACATCAAGCGCCCGAGCCGCAGCACGCGCAGGGACCGCACCGAGTGGGGCTCACGGCCGCCGGAAGGCGGCCGCGGCGGGCCGCGAGGCCGCAAGCCGGGCGGAGCAGGCGGGTCTCGCGGGCCGGGCCGGTCTTCATCCGCAGGCGCCGGCGGTCCGGCCCCCGCCGGGAAACCCGAAGGCTCGGCCGAGTCCGGAGGCGAGCGTGCAGGCGAGCCCGGCGAGGCGACCAAGAAGAAGCGGCGCCGGCGGCGCAAGCGCAAACCGGAGGGCGGCGGCCAGCCGGACTCGTCCAGCTAGTCGCGCGCCGGTCAGTTCCCGCTCGACGACTGGCCGCGCGGCATCAGCTCGGTCACGCTGTCGACCGCATGGAAGTCTTCCGCGCCCGCGGGCGGGCGCGAGGAGTCCGGCCGCCGGATCGCGACCACGCGACCGATCCCGTAGGCCCGTGCCGAGCGCAGCACCGGCAGGCTGTCGTCCACCAGCATGGTGCGCGCTGGCTCGAAGGGCTCGATCTCGCGCAGCCGTGCCCAGAAGCGCTGGTCTTCCTTGGGAACACCCAGGTCGTGGCTGGAGTGGATGGCGTCCAGGTAGCGCGCCAGTCCCGTGCGCTCCAGCTTGATGGCGAGCGTGCGCTGGTGCGCGTTGGTCACCAGCACCAGGCGCTTGCGCAGGTCGCGCACCGACTGCAGGAAATCGGGGACCTCGGGCAGGTAATCGATGTGCGCGCCGGCCTCGTGTTTCAGGGCGGCGACGTCGAGCTGCAGCTCGCGGGTCCAGAAATCCAGGCAATACCATTCCAGCGTGCCGCGCCGCGCCGCGAAGCGCGGCTCCAGCAACGCGACTGCCTCCTCCTGCGGCAAGCCGTGCAGTGCCGCATAGCGCTCGGGCACCAGTTCCTGCCAGAAGAAATTGTCGAAGCGCAGGTCGAGCAGCGTGCCGTCCATGTCCAGCAGCACGGTGTCGTAGCGGTGCCATTCGAAGGGCTGGCGGGAGACGATCTTCATGGGGGGTTATCATATACGTCATACACCCAGGGGAGCCCGCCAGTGGCGCACGATTCCGAGGAACTGCTCGATACGGTGGCCGCCATCGCCGAAACGGCGGGCCATTCGATACTGGAGGTCTACCAGACGGAGTTCGCCGTCGACGCCAAGGCCGACGCATCCCCGATCACCGAGGCCGACCGGCGCGCCCACGAGGTGATCCAGGGGGGGCTGGCCGCGCTGCCGGGAGAACGGCCGATTCTCTCCGAGGAAGCGCGCGCCGTGCCGTGGGAGGTTCGCCGCCACTGGCAGGAATACTGGCTGGTCGACCCCCTGGACGGCACGAAGGAATTCGTCCAGCGCAACGGCCAGTTCACGGTCAACATCGCGCTGGTGCGCAACAACCGGCCGGTACTCGGCGTGGTCCACGTGCCGGTGTCCGGGATCACCTATGCGGGCATCGTCGGCCGTCACGCATGGCGGCGCGCGCGTGAGGGCGAGCAGCAACCGATCGGCGTGCGCACGGTGCCCGCGGAGCGCCCCGTGCGGGTCGTCGGCTCGCGTTCCCACCGGGGGCCGGACCTGGACGGTTACCTGGAAAGGCTGGGCGCGCACGAGATGGTGCCCATGGGTTCGTCGCTGAAATTCTGCGTGGTCGCCGAGGGTGCGGCCGACGTCTATCCGCGGCTCGGCCCGACTTCGGAATGGGATACCGCGGCCGCGGAAGCGGTTCTGTCGGCGGCCGGCGGGCGCGTGGTCACCAGCAGCGGCCAGCCCATGGTCTACAACAAGGGCCCGGACCTGCTGAACCCCTGGTTCATCGCCTCGGGGGGCGACCCGCGCGACTGGACCCGTTATCTGCCGTGAGAAGCGAGTCCATGATGGTGGCCGCGGGCCTGCTGGTCGCGATCATCTGGTTCTGGCATGCCAGCATGTCCGCCAGGGAGGGCGCCAACGCGGCCGCGCGGGAAGCCTGCGAGCGGCTGCAGCTGGTGATGCTGGACGGCACGGTCGCCATCATGCGCCTTTGGCTCAAGCGCGACGAGACGGGCCGCCTGCGCATCGAGCGCACCTATGGCTTTGAGTACACCGACGACGGGTACCGGCGGCTCAGGGGCTTCGTGGTCATGCTGGGCCCGCGCCTGTGCTCCGTCGGACTGGCGGCCGCGGGTCGCGTTGGATAAGCTTCCCGCCACTATGACGGACGACAAGGTCAACACCTACATTTTCGGCAGCATGACGCGCCTCAAGGAGCTGCGCATCGCCCACCGTGATCTCGACGACGTCATCGCGCGCCTGTCGGCGGACCCGCTGGTGGACCAGCTGCAGCTGAAGCGCCTGAAAAAGCGCAAGCTGGTGCTCAAGGACCTGATCGACCGCCTGGAAAGCGAGCTGATCCCGGACCTGAAGGCCTGACGCCGGCCGGTCGCCGCGGGCCCGCTGCCCGCAGTCCGGGCCGCTTCTGGCCGACCGGCCCCAGACCGACCACCTCGAGGAGAGCGCTCAGCTTTCCGGCGGACGCTCGTGCTGGTACTTGGCGGGCAGCAGCCAGGTCGCAAGCGCCGGCAGCAACAGGATGGCGCCGAACATGTTCACCAGGAACATGAAAGTCAGCAGGATGCCCATGTCGGCCTGGAACTGCAGCGGCGAAAACACCCAGGTGAACACCCCGATGGCCAGCGTGATGCCGGTGAAGACCACGGCGTTGCCGGTGACCCGCAAGGTCATGGTGTAGGCCTGCTGGATGCTCATGCCCTGTTTCAGGAAGAACTGGAAACGGCTGAAAATGTAGATGCCGTAGTCCACGCCGATGCCCACACCCAGCGCCGCCACCGGCAGCGTGTTCACCTTGAGCCCGATTTCCAGGTAGGCCATCAGCGCGTAGGCCAGCAGCGAAACCAGCGCCAGCGGGATGACGATGCAGGCCACGGCGCGCAGCGAGCGGAAACTCACCCAGCACAGCAGGATCACGGCGCCGAACACGTAGATCAGGATGGGGAACTGCGCCGCGGCCACCTCTTCGTTCATGGCCGCCATGACGCCGACGTTGCCGGTCGCCAGGCGGAAGGACATGCCCTCGCGGCCGTGCTCGTCGCGCCAGGCCTTGACCTCGTTGACGACGCGCTCGATGGTTTCGGCCTTGTGATCCTCGGTGAACACCATCACCGGGATGACGCTGCAATCGCTGTTCAGAAGGCCGGTGCTGGTCTCCACCCGGGCGAGCGCCTGCACCAGCACCTGCTCGTTGCGGGAGAGTACGCGCCACGCGGGAAAACCCTCGTTCCAGCCGGCGGTGACGATCTTGGCGACCTGCGGCAAGGCGACCACGGTCTGCACGCCCGGCACATTGCGCATGTGCCATGAAAAGCGGTCTATGGTGTCCATCACCTGGTAGTCGATGCAGCCGTTGGGGCCGACCTCGACGATGACGTTGATCAGGTCCAGGCCGATGGAAAAGCGTTCCGAGATGTCCTGGGTGTCGAGGTTGTAGCGCGAGTCCGGCCTGAGCTCAGGGACGCCGGCGTGCAGGTCGCCGATCTTCACCTGGGAGCCTTTCCAGGCCCCGAATGCGAACAGCGCCACCGCGACCAGGATGATGACCGTGGCCGGGCCGCGCGTGGCGACGCCGGAGAGGCTGTCCCACAGGCCGCGCATCTGTGCGGCGCGCGATTGCAGCTTGCCCTTGTATGCGGGGCCGGGCCGCACGTAACTGATGAGCACCGGCAGCAGCACCAGGTTGGTCAGGATGATGCAGGCCACGCCCAGGGACGCCATGATGGCCATCTCCTGGATGATGCGGATGTCGATGAACAGGATGGTGATGAAACCGATGGTGTCGGAGATCAGCGCGATGCCGCCGGGCACCAGCAAGCGCCTGAAGGTGATCCGTGATGCGGTCTCCGGGTCCGCGCCGTCGTAAATCTCGGCGGCATATCCCGAGATCATCTGCACGCCATGAGAGACCCCTATGGCGAACACCAGGAATGGCACCAGCAAGCCCATAGGGTCGATGCCGAAGCCCAGCAGCGGCAACATGCCGAGTTCCCAGATCACCGCAAATATGCTGCAGACCAGCGGCACCACCGTGAGCCTGACGGACTGGCTGTAGATATAGACCAGGAAGGCGGTGATCAGCAGCGCGACGCCGAAGAACAGCACGATGCGATTGGCGCCTTCCTTGATGTCGCCCACGACCTTCGCAAAACCAATGATCCGGACGTCGATGTTGTCCGTCTCGAAGGCTTCACGCACTTCCGTCTCGAGCAGGCGCGCGACGTCGAAGTAGTCCAGCCGCTCCTGCGTGTCGGGGTTCACTTCCAGCAGCTGGGCGCTGATGATGGCGCCGGAGAAATCGTTCGCCACCAGGCGGCCCACGATGCCCGCCTTGAGGATGTTTTCCTTGACCCGCTCGAGATCCGTGGCGGTGCCCTGGAAGTCGGGGGGAATCACGTCCCCGGCCTGGATGCCTTTCTCGGTGACTTCCAGGTAGCGCACGTTGGGCGTGAAAATCGAGGTGACCCGCGCGCGATCCACGCCAGGGATGAAGAAGACTGCGTCCGTGGCCTGCTGCAGGGCTTCGAAGAAGTCCCTGTTGAACATGTCGCCGCTCTTGTCGACCAGCGCGATCAGCACCCGGTCGGCGCCGCCGAAGGCCTCGTAGTGCTCCTGGAAGGTCTCCATGTACTCGTGCTCGAGCGGCAGCTGCTTGCTGAAGCCGGCGTCCACCCGCAAACCGCTCACCGCGCTCCACGCCAGCAGGACGGTCACAACCGCGAAGACGACAATGACCAGCGGCCGGTTGCCGAAGACCAGGTTCTCGAGGAAGGAGATGACGCGGGACTGCTTGGGCGTTGACATGGTGGTTGCTCTAGTTCGCCAGCAGTTCGCCTGGCTCGATGCGCTCGACCCCTGGCTCCCCGATGACGATCACGGCGCCGTCGCCGGTGCCCATCGCCGAGGTGAGCGCCTTGCGGTCCGGGCGCTGCACGAGCCTGTAGCTCTCTCCCTCGTCGCTCAGGAGCATCACGCCGGCGGAACCCACCACCATGATGTGACCGTCCCGCAGGCGCGCGCCGCCGAACAGCGAGCTGTCTACCGGAAGGCTCACCTTGCGCCAGCTGGAGCCCGCGTCCCACGTGCGGAACATATTGCCGCGCAGGCCGAATATCAGCAGGCTGTCGTTGTCCGGCGGGAGCCCGTTGAAAAAGGACCCGTCGTAAGGCGTGGAAAGACGGTGCCAGCTGTGCCCCTGGTCGTCGGAACGAAACACGATGCCGGCCTCGGCCACCAGGTAGAGCCGATCGGCGGCATCCAGCACAACACGGTTGAGGTGCATGTCGGTGATGTTGTCGAGCCAGTCGTCGCCGCCCCAGGCGTCACCACCATCCCCTGTATCCTCATTTTCGTCGGAACCCTCGGCTTCGATCTCCTCCAGCGTCTCTTCCTGCCAGGTGCGCCCGCCGTCACTGCTGCGCAGGAAATACCCGTAGGCGCCGATTGCGAAACCGTTCTGCGCATCGGCGAACCAGACATCGAACAACGGCATGTCGAGTTCCGGAGCCGCATGCACCCGGCACCAGGTCTCTCCGCCGTCTTCGGTGCGCAGGATGACCGCGTCGTGGCCGACCGCCCAGCCGAGGTTGCGATCGTGAAACCACGTGCCGGTCAACAGCGCCCGCGTCGGCGTGCGCTGCTGCGTCCAGCTGCGTCCCTGGTCCTCGCTGATCAGCACGTGGCCGCGTTCGCCGACCACGACCAGCGTCTCGCCGGCCCGCACGATGTCCAGCATGAGCGTCTCGGTCGCCAGCGGCTGCATGACGGACCACTGGCTTTCCGGGATCGGGGTTTCGCAATCGACCGCGTGCGCGACAGGACCCGCAGCAAGCAGGAGGGCCGTTAACAGCGGATAACTGATGGGTGGCACGGGCTGGAGCGCCTCGCTCTACGAGTGGAACCAGGGACAGGGCCGGAGACGCCCGGCAGGGCGCCCCCGGCCTTGTGTTTAGCGAATACCCGAACGGCGCAAGGAGGCCGGGCTGAAGTCAGACGGCGTGTACTCCGCGCTGAAGTCGTAAGTACCGCGTTCCTCGTTGTTCAGGCCGATGCCGAGATAACGACCGGACTGGAGGTCGATGGTCAACTCGAGGGTCGTCCAGAACGAGGGCAGATCATAGTAGTTGATGGAGTGAGCTTCCTGGACACGCCAGATCTGGTCCCGGTTGTCGTAGCAATCCACCACCATGGCCTGCCAGGAATCCTCGTCGATGTAGAAGGTGCGCCGTTTATAGACATGCCGCGTGCCTTCCTTGAGCGTCGCATCGACCACCCAGACTCGGTGCAGTTCGTAGCGCGCGTAATCCTGGTTGATATGCAGGGGCGTGAGGATCTCGTCGTAGGTCAGCTCGTTGCTGTGCAGCTTGTAGCTGTTGTAGGGGATGAGTATTTCCTTGCGACCCACCAGTTCCCAGTTGTAGCGCTCGGGACTGCCGTTGAAGATATCGAGCTGGTCCGACGTCGCGAGGCCGTCCGAAGCCGTGCGCGGATTGTCATGCGCCACGTTCGGGGCGCGGCGCACGCGCCGCTGGCCGGGGTTGTACAGCCACGCCTTGCGGTTCTCGAGCGCCTGGTTCAGGGTCTCGTGCACCAGCAGCACTTCGCCGGCGAGACGGGACGGCGCGGTGACGGTCTGCTTGAAGTAGATGATGATGTTGTCGAGGCTCTCTTCCGTCGCACCCTCCAGGGCGTAGGCCCCGAGGTACTCGTCCTCGAACTTGACCATCGTGTAGTTACCGTCCCGCGTCACGGCCGCCTGTCCGATGCTGCGCTTCGCACTGTCGGTGCGGTAGCGGGCGATGTGATTCCAGATCGCCTGGAGCCCGTTCTCGGGAATCGGGAAGGGAATGCCCACGGCGCCGCCGGTGAACCCGTTGCCGCCCTCCATGAGGCGCATGTCCGGCGCGATACGCTTGGTCGCCGCGTAGATCCGCTCAGGCAATGCGGCGCTGCGCCGCGTCGGGTACACATCCATGAAGTAGTCTGGATAAGCCTTGAACATGGCCTTGTGGCCGGCCGTGAGGATGTCTTCGTACTCCGCCATGTTCTGCGCGGTGATGCGGTACAGCGGTTCGTCATCCGCAAAAGGGTCGGGATGGTGGCCACCGGACTCGAAGTCCGGGAAACCGGCATCCGCGGGACTGCGGATACCGCCGGTCCACTCGGGGATGGTTCCCGCCTCGTTGCCCGCGCGAATCGCGCCGATGCGTGTGAGGTCGTCGCCGAGGCGAGCCACCTGGTCGGCCGGCAGGCCCACGGCATTTGCAGAAAGGCCGAGCAGCGCCGCCGCGGCAAAAGCCCTGATTAGTCTGGAATGGGTCATTTTTCTGACTCTCCTCTCGTTCTAGAACGAGACCTTGCCCGTGAAGGAAATGAAGTCACGGTCATTGGTCGTGTTGTATCGGCCGGCCCCGCCGAATTCGGCATAGTTCAACTCGAGCTGGTACTTGTTCCTCAGCGTGCCGCGCATACCCAGGGAAAGGGCGGTGCGGCCCTCGATGAAGTTGCCGCCAGGACCGGGCGCATTACCGTTCACGTCATGGCTCCAGCCGAAGGTCGGGGCCACCGTCCAGGGGCCGATCGCGTTGTTGTAGATCAGGCTGCCGCGGATCCGGTATCCCCACGAAGTCTTGTGCGGGAAAGAGCTGCGGGGCTCGATCGTGTCGCCGAACCGGGGCCCGTGCCTGGCCTTGAGGATGTCGTTGCCGGACAGCGAGGTGCCCGACCCGTTCAGGCGCAGTCCCTGGTTGTTCGGCCCCCCGCTGGCGGCGTCCGGCAGGTCCGGCACGTGGGTCACACCGGCCTCCATCACGAAGGCCCCGGTGTCGGCGCCGAACAGCGGCCCGGAGAGATAGGTGAAGGTGGTCTGCGCCTGCCAGACATCCAGCTCGACCTTGCCGTCGATGACCTCGTTCAGCCCGAAGGGACCCAGTTGATTGAAGCAGCCCAGTGCCCCCGAGGCCTCCGGGTTGGTGGCGCAGGCGCTGGGCGACAACGCGTCCAGCGGCGAAAGCGCGGCGAACAGCAGCTCGACGTCATCCACCTGCAGCGGCGAGTCCGGCTTGTAGGACACCTCGCCCTGCCAGGCGATGCCGGTGTTGAACAGGTAGCCGCTGAAGCTCAGGCCGTACAGGTCCAGGTCTTCCGGGTACTCGACGAAGTAACGGGACGTCTGCGCGAGTTCGTCGGCCGCGAAAGAACCGCCAAGGAAGCTGACCGGAGCCAGTCCGCCAGCCAGGAAGGCATTGGCCGCGATGGTGGCGCGGTCCAGCAGCCTGGCCTGCTCGATGTCTCCGCCCAGGCTCGCCGCTGTGCCGGCCGCCTGCGCCGCCGCGGTGTTGACGGCGGCGTCGAAGGACAGGCCGGAGGCCAGGCCGAGCGCAGCCGCCTGCGCGGCCGTCGCAGCGGCGGCCGCATTGCCGAGGCCCGCCTGCGTGCCGGTGCGCCCGCTGATCAGCGGGAGGCGGCTGTGATAGCGCAGGTAGTAGGCGCCGAACTCCATGCCGCCCATGAACTGGTCCGCGAAATAACGCAGCGCGATACCGTACTGGCCGCCGTCTTCCGCCTCCTGGGTGTCGGCCCTGGGCACGAAGTTGAAGTCCTGATCAAAGGCGCCGCCCAGCCCCGAGAAATCGGTGCCCAGGTCCGACCACTCGCCGAAGCCGAGCATCACCTTCTCGCCGCCCTTCACCGCGAAATCGTTGTTAGAGAAATAGGTCCCGGCGGGGTCCGGCTTGATCTTCCGCCAGTCGTACTGGTAGTACGCCTCCACGCTGAGGTTGTCAGTCGGCGAGATGTTGAAATAGGCCATACCCTGCGGGACAAGGGCTTCCTTCAGCTCGGCGCCCGGCACCCGCAACTTGGACACGTCCACCGGGTTCGTCAGGTTCGCGCCGCCCTGGATGAAAGTGCTCTCGCCCCAGCTGATCACCTGGTTGCCCAGCCGGAACTCGGCGGGCATGCTGCCAAGGTCGAAGGGCACGTAGACAAAGTAGTCGAGCATGCGCCCGCCGCCCGCCACCAGGTCCTTCGCGCCGTCGCTGAGGTTGGTGCGCAGCGTGTCGCCGGACTCGAAGTCCCGGAACGCCGTGCCGCGCGCGAAGATGCCCCAGGAATCCCGGAAACGCAGCAGCACCTCGGAGGTTCCCTTGATCGCGTTAGAGACGATGCCGGTGTCGTAATTGAGATTGCCGTCGTCGATGTTGGCGCTCGGCCCGCAACCGCCGTTGGCATTGGCGATCAGCCGGCAATCGGCGCTCTGCACGCGCCACAAGGCGCCATAGGACAGCGTGGTGTCCCAGCTACCGCTCCAGTTCTCAGTTTCGATCGGCACGGCCGAAGCCGGCGCTGCGTAAGCCGCAGCAATCGCGACCGCGATGGCGGTCGCCAGGATGCGTCCGGTCCCCGGACAGGCCCTGGAGGGTTGCGTGCTCATTGAGGACTCCCCATTTTTTAGAATGTGTTTTTGCACGTTGCCCCGCAACCGGATTCCCCGGCGCGTCAGCTCAGTACTCTTACAGAATTCGTGCACCGAAAACAACAGCTTGAATCAATAAACGCCCCGAGGCTGGGCAGTACGCTGGAGAAGTGTTGCGAAAATGCCGGGCACACTGGCGTGAGGCGCTGTGCGGGAGACAGCTGCGCATTGCAGCGCAGCATTCAAGAGCGGCCGGTTCAAAGATTCATCGCCTGCAAAATGTCGTTGCGCAGCCGGTCGCCAAGGAACAGGCGGGCGTCTTCCATCGCGCGCCCGAGGTCCTCGCCGAAGACCAGCAAGCCGTTCTCGTCCGTGCGCAGCACACCGTTCTTTCGCAGCCGGCCGATGAAGCCGCGGAACAGCGTCTTGTCGAAGAACTCCGGCGCGTTGAACTGGAAAAGCATGGACATGCGCTGCGCCATCAGGTGGCACAGGTCCTCGAGTTCACCCGGCCGCAGGGTGCCCGAGCCGTGCTTGGCCAGCAGCGCCGCGGTCATGTAGAAACGCTCCAGTGTCTGCACGGAGCACTGCGCGAGGATCCACAGCTGGATGGATTCCGGCGTGTGCACCGAGGGCCGCCGCAGCCGCTGCTGTCCCTTGCGCTCCTCGCGGTGCAGCAGGCCGCGCGCCGCCAGCATGGTGATGATGCGCTCCACCTCCCCGTCCACTTCGTCCTGCTCCCAGCGCAGCGAGAGCTCGCCGCCGAGGTAGGGGTAGACCATGCGCGCCAGCCCCTTGATCCGTTCTAGCGGCAGCACCGGCTTGTCGAGAAAACAGCAGGCGACGATCGAGGGCAGCGCAAACAGGTGGACGACATTGTTCCGGTAATAGGTGGCCAGCAGCGCTTCCTTGGGCGACAGCGCGATGACGTCGCCGAGCCGATGCTTCCTGCGCTCGAGGAGCCCGAGCTGCTCGCCGTAAGCGATCATTCCCGCGCCGCCCATGTCCGTCACCGTCACCTCGGCACCGTAGGGCGCGTCGTTCAGCATGCCCGCGAACAGCTCGACCAACCTCACCAGCGGCTGCTCCACCATGCTCTGCTGCGGCGTCGCCAGCAGCACGATCGACAAAAGGTTGACGGGGCTCACGGCCGCAGCGGCGTTGATGCGCTTGAGGACCTCTTCCCCCAGCTCCTGCACCACCGGCGCCGTCCAGGCCGGCCGTTCGTTATCTTCCACCTCCTCCTCGCGCCAGCCTGGATGGTGGGCGTCCAGCACGTCGTCCAGGAAGAAGGGCGCGCCGAAGTTGACGTGCACGCGGCCGAACTCGCGACGCAACTGGCGCACCGCCTTGGTGATCCCCAGCAGCGTCTCTTTCTGCTTGGGCCGGCCGGACAACTCGGAAACATAGGAGCGCCCCTCGAACAGCCGCTCGTAGCCAAAGTAGACCGGCACGAACACCACCGGCCGCGCGGGCTCGCGCAGGTAGGCGCGCACGGTCATCGACAGCATGCCCGGCTTGGCCGGCAGCAGCCGCCCGGTGCGGCTGCGTCCGCCCTCGATGAAATACTCCATCGCCACGCCCTTGGCGAGGTTGAGGGAGAAATAGCGCCGGAAGACCGCGGCATAAAGCGGGTCGTCACGGAAACTGCGCCGCATGAAGAAGGCGCCGCCGGTGCGCAGGATCGGGCCGATCACCGGCAGATTCAGGTTCACGCCCGCCGCGATGTGCGGCGGCACCAGGCCGTTCTGGTACACCACGTAAGACAGCAGCAGGTAGTCGATGTGGCTGCGGTGACAGGGCACATACACGACCTCGTTGCCTTCCGACACCGACTTGAGCCGCTCCACCCCGCTGACTTCCACGCCGTCGTACAGGCGGTTCCACAGCCAGGCCAGCACCCGCTCCATCACGCGGACGGTGGTGTAGCTGTAATTCGCGGCGATCTCGTTGGCGTAGCGGCGGGCGCGCGCCACGGACTTGTGCGTCGGGACCTTGTTGGACTCGCTGTGCCGTCGGATGGCGCGGCGCACCGGGTCCGAATTCACCACCTGGTTGAGCAGCGTGCGCCGATGGGAAAGGTCGGGACCGATGGTCGCGATGCGCAGCCGGCGGAAGTGCACCCTGAGGATGCGGCCGAGCTTGCGGGCGACCACGTTCGGCGGCGAGCCCTCCGCCACCAGCTGCGAGAGCAACACCGGCTCGCTGAACTGGACCAGCACGTTGCGGCCGTGGAAAAGGATCATGAACAGCTTGCGCAACCGGCCGACCAGGCCCCAGCCCTCGGAGAACAGCAGCTTGAAGAAGGAGCCTTCCTTCTCCGGGGACCGTCCCCAGAAAACCGAGACCGGGACGATGACCACCTCGTCCGTGTGTCCCGCCTGCACGGCTTCGGCCAGTCGCTCGAGCCGGCTCGTGCGGGCCTTCTTGCTGCGCCGGGGCGCCTTGCGCAGGTAGGCGACCGCACGCCATTCCTTGAGCCCTGCCTGCGCCAGCCCCGCGCTCGGGCGCGGCAGGCCGTTGCGGATGCATTCCTGCTCGAGCACCGCCAGGTCGGCCATGCCCGGGTGTTCCAGCACATAGCAAACCGGCTGGCCGGGGGCCTGCTTCAGTCGCTCGAGCTGCGCAGAGAGCGTGCGCGTCCGGACCCACAGGAAGAGCAGCTTCCTCGTGAGCAAAAGCGAGAGCCGCCAGAGTCCGTGCCATGGATACATGAGTCCGGGGAGTTTAACCGCAGCAACACAGGGAGTCAGCGCCGCATGCAAGAAGCTGCGCCACGGTTTGCCGTGACGAGCCTCCGCCATTTACCCTTGCCGCCATGATTCCCCCTGCCGCACTGCCTGCCTGGGACCCGCACAGGGCCTTGTTCCTGGACGTGGACGGCACCCTGCTGGACATCCGGGACCACCCCGACGAGGTGCGCGCCACGCCGTCGCTACTGCAGCTGCTCGAAGGCGCGCAGCAGTCGCTGGACGGTGCCCTGGCCCTGGTCAGCGGCCGGTCCATCGCCAGCCTGGACGAGGTATTCGGCGAACTCCGCCTGCCGGCGGCCGGCCTGCACGGGCTGGAACGGCGCGACGCGCGGGGACGGTTTCACCGCCCCCGCGGCTACGCCACCCGGATCGCGGCCGCGCGTGATGAACTGCTGGCTTTCGCGCAGTCCGCGACGGGCGTGTTGCTGGAGGACAAGGGCGCGGCGCTCGCGCTCCATTACCGCAATGCGCCTGCGCTGGCCGCACAGTGTCGCCGGCGCATGGAACACGCCCACAGCCTCGCGGGCGATGCCTTCCACGTCCAGCATGGCAAGATGGTGCTCGAGCTCAAGCCTTCGGGGCATGACAAGGGGACCGCCATCCGCGCCTTCATGGAAGAAGCGCCGTTTCGCGGCCGGCCGCCGATGTTCGTCGGCGACGACCTGACCGACGAGGACGGTTTCAAGGTGGTGAACGCATCGCAAGGCATATCGGTCCGCGTGGGGCCGGCCGCGCAGACGGCCGCCGGGATCGGGGTGCCCGGCGTGTCCGAGGTGCTCGACTGGCTTCGCTTATCCCTGGAGAAGAACAATGTCCGCCAAGCGTGAAAGCTCGCTCGAGCTGGCCGTGATCGGCAACTGCCAGGTCAGCGGCCTGGTCGATGAACTGGGACGGATGGTGTGGGCCTGCATGCCCCGCTTCGACAGCAACCCGGTGTTTTGCGCGCTGCTGATGGACGACCAGGAGCAGGTGGAGCGCGGCGTCTTCGAGGTGCTGCTGGAGGACTTCGTCCGCGCGGAACAGCGCTACGTCAGCAACACGCCGATACTCGAGACCTGGCTGCACGATGCACACGGCGGGTGCGTCAAGATCACCGATTTTGCCCCGCGCTTCGAAAAGTTCGAACGCACTTTCCATCCCTTCATGTTCGTCCGCCACATCGAGCCGGTATCGGGCAGCCCCCGCGTCACGGTCCGGCTGCGGCCGGCCGGCAACTACGGCGCGGAGGACGCCCGCCAGACTTTCGGCAGCAACCACGTACGCTACGTCCTGCCCGACCTGACGCTGCGGCTCACCACCGACGCCTCGCTCACCTGCGTCCGGGAAGAACGCCCCTTTCGCCTGACCCGGCCCTTGAGCTTTATCCTCGGACCGGACGAGAGCCTCCAGGAATCCGTGTCCCGCAGCAGCCGCCTGCTGTTCGAGAAGACCCGGCTCTACTGGCAGGACTGGGTGCGCGGCCTGGCCGTGCCCTTCGAGTGGCAGGAGGCGGTCATCCGGGCGGCGATCACCCTCAAGCTGTGCTCTTACGAAGACACCGGCGCGATCATTGCCGCCATCACCAGTTCCATCCCGGAGGCGCCCGGCACCTCGCGCAACTGGGACTACCGTTATTGCTGGCTGCGCGACAGTTTCTTCGTGGTGCATGCGCTCAACCGGCTGGGCGCCACGCGCACCATGGAAGCCTACCTGGAGTGGATCCTCAACGTGGCCGCCTCCGGCGACGGTCGCGGTCTGCAACCGGTCTACGACATCAGCGGCGAGCCGGAACTGCTCGAGTCCGACCTTCCCCAGTTGCCGGGCTACCGCGGCATGGGCCCGGTGCGGCTCGGCAACGAGGCCTATCTGCAGGTGCAGAACGATGTTTACGGCGCCGTGGTGCTGGCGGCTGCGCAGACCTTTTTCGATCGGCGCCTGAACAGCCCGGCGGGCCGGGAGCAGCTCGAGCTGCTGGAAGAGGTGGCCGCGCGCGCCGCGGAACTCTACGACGAACCGGATGCCGGCATCTGGGAATACCGCGGAAGGGCGCGGGTCCACACTTTCTCCAGCGTCATGTGCTGGGCGGCCTGCGATCGGCTGGCGCGCATCTCGGGCCACCTCGAGGACACTGCGCGCGCGAGCAAGTGGCGCGAGACGGCGGACCGCATCCACGCCGAGATCTGCCGGCAGGCCTGGGACGAGGAGCAGGGCTGTTTCGCCGAGAGTTTCGGCGGCAAGGGGATCGACGCCAGCATGCTGCTGCTCAACGATCTCGGCTTCCTCGCATCCGACGACCCGCGGTTTCGCCGCACCGTGGAATGCATCGAGAAGCACCTGCTGCGCGGCAAGCACATGTTCCGCTATGGCGAGCCCGATGACTTCGGCAAGCCGGAAACCGCTTTCAATATCTGTACCTTCTGGTACATCAACGCGCTCGCGGCGATCGACCGCAAGGACGAGGCGCGCGAGCTGTTCGAGGAGATGCTTAGCTGCCGCACGCGCCTCGGCCTGCTCTCGGAAGACCTCGATGTGCACACCGGCCAGCTCTGGGGCAACTATCCTCAGACCTACAGCCTGGTGGGCATCATCCTGGGCGCCATCCGCCTGAGCAAGTCATGGGAGGACGCATTTTGAGCAGATTAATCGCCATTTCGAACCGCGTGGCCGAACCTTCGGCGGGAAAGGCCGCCGGCGGGCTCGCCGTGGGCATCATGGCCGCGCTGCGCCAGAGCGGCGGCGTATGGTTCGGCTGGGGCGGCAAGACCTGCCACGGCGAACCGTCCGAGCCGCGACAGCGCCACCGCGGCGACATCACTTTCGCCACCATCGACATCAGCAAGGCGGACTTCGACGGCTACTACAACGGCTACTGCAACGGCACGCTGTGGCCGCTGTTTCATTACATGCTCGGCATCCTGAAGTACAACCGCGATCACCACGAGGCCTACCAGAAGGTGAACCAGCTGTTTGCCCGCAAGCTGCGGCCGCTGCTGCGCGAGGACGACCGGATCTGGGTGCACGACTATCACCTCATCCCGCTGGCCCGGGAACTGCGGCACGCCGGCGTGGAACAGCCCATCGGATTTTTCCTGCACGTGCCCTTCCCGAGTTTCGACGTGCTGCGCACCCTGCCCGGGCACCAGCGCCTGCTCGAGGCCCTGGCGCAGTACGACGTGGTCGGCTTCCAGACCGCCCAGGATTGCGAGAACTTCCTCGCCTGCTTGCGCAGCTCGGGGCTTGGCGGCGAGCGCGACGTCGACGGCCGCATCGCCGTGCGCGGGCGTCGCATACTGGTGGGCGCCTTCCCCATTGGCATCGACGTGGCGGAAGCCGAAGACCAGGCGGCCAGCGCCGTGAAATCAGCGAGCGTGCAACGGCTCGCCAGGGACCTGGGCGACCGGCAGCTGGTCATCGGCGTGGACCGCCTGGATTACAGCAAGGGCCTGCCGGAGCGTTTCCGCTCATTCGAGACCCTTCTGGAGCGCCATCCGGCCAGTCACCGCCAACTCGTCTTCCTGCAGATCGCATCGCCGACGCGCAGCGGCGTGCGGGCCTACGACGAGATCCGCTACGAGCTTGAGCAATCGGCCGGCCACATCAACGGCCGCTTCGCCGAGCCGGACTGGACGCCGATCCGCTACATCAACCGCGGCATCTCCCGGAAGATGCTGATGGGTTACTTCCGCGTCTCGCAAGTGGGGCTGGTCACGCCGATGCGCGACGGCATGAACCTGGTCGCCAAGGAGTTCGTCGCCGCACAGGACCCCGAGAATCCCGGGGTGCTGGTCCTCTCGCGCCTTGCGGGAGCGGCGGCCGAACTGGGCGAGGACGCCGTGCTGGTGAACCCCTATGACCCGGTAGGCGTAGCGGACGCGATTCTCACCGCTTTCGAAATGCCGCTGGAGGAGCGCCGTGCGCGCCATGCGGCGATGATGCGCGTACTGCGGGGACACGATATCCATGCCTGGCGCACGCAGTTCGTGGAGGCCCTTGGCGCCTGAGGCCGGCCGAGCGGACCGCGCAAGGCGGGCGGCACCGGGAAGGCGCGCGCCGCGTCGCCGGGAGACGCATCAAATGCGGCCGCGGATCACCATGTGGCGATCGCTGACGACCTCCACCTCGAAGTGGGCCAGCCGGGCCTGCTCGAGTTGTTCCGCCACTTCCGCGGGTTCGAATGCCGCCAGCAGCGAGTTGTAGAAATCACGGCGCAGCACCTCGGGCTCGCCCGCCGCATGCAGATCCAGCAGCGCCCGCGCCGCCTCCTCACTCGCCGGTCGTGCCAGGTCCATCACCACCACCGGCGCGCCCGGGCGGCCGCGCTCGCGGACCATGCGCCACAGGCCAGCGGGATCATGCAGGTGGTGCAACAGGCTGTTGGACACCACGGCCTCGTAGTGGGCCCGCGGCAACACCGCACCCGGCACCAGGCCCTCGACGAAGCGAAGCCGGCCCGCCAGCTCGGGATGCGTGGCCAGGGCGGCCCGGCCGAGCGCCAGCATGGCCGCCGAGCCGTCCAGCGCATGCACCTGTGCATGCGGGTAAGCGGCGGCGAGCCGCAGGCTGATGTCGCCCGGCCCGCAGCCGAGGTCCAGCAAGGAGCTCCCGGCCGGCAGCTCGCCGGTGAAGTCGCGGCACAATTCGACAAAGCGCGTATTCGGTTCCTCGAAGTCCGCCTCGGCGTAGGCGAGCGCCTGCGCCTCGTCGTCCATGAGTTCCGGCTCGGTGACCCGTTTCACTCCTGCCCGCCTCCCGTGTCGCGCTCCAGCTGCTCGTCCAGCTCGCGCTTGCGCTCGACCGCTTTCTTCTCGACTTCCCGCGCCTTGTCGAGGGCTTCCACCTGGTCCTTGAAGACGGTCTCTTCCACGGGCGGGGGCGGCGGGGGATCGCCGCAAGCGGCAAGCATGAGACAGGCGGCAAGCGATGCTGGCAATGCGAAACGGGTCATGGGCGGGCTCCAGGCTGCCGTCGAGACACGGCCAGATGTTAGCGTATTGACTGGCTTGCAGACACCGGAGCGACGGATGGGTGAGTTCAGCGGAAATGTCGTCATCGTCACGGGCGCCTCCGAGGGCATCGGACGCGCACTGTGCGAGGCGCTCGCGCCGCAGGGCCCGAAGATGGTGCTGGCCGCGCGCAACGCCGAGCGCCTCGAGTCGCTCGCGGAGCGCTGTCGCGCCGCGGGCGCGGAGGTGCTGACCTTCCCCGCCGACCTGACGTCCGAGGCGCAATGCCGCGCGCTGATCGATGCGACGATCGAGCGCTTCGGGCGGCTCGACACGCTGGTCGCCAATGCCGGGCGCACGATGTGGGCCCGAGCGGACGAAATCCGGGACACCGGCATCTTCCGCGAGGTCATGGAGCTGAACTATTTCTCAGTGGTCTGGTTGACGCTGGCCGCCCTGCCACACCTGAAGGCCACGCGAGGGCGCCTGGTCCCGGTCGCGAGCGTCGCGGGGCTCACCGGCGTGCCTTCACGCAGCGCTTACTGCGCGAGCAAGCACGCGGTGATCGGCTTCTTCGACTCGCTGCGCATCGAGCTGGCCGACACGGGCGTTACCGTGACCACCGTCTGTCCCGATTTCGTCGTCACGGAAATCCACCGGCGCGCCCTGGATGCGGAAGGCCGGCCGCTAGGGCAGACGCCGATGCAGGAGTCGAAGATCATGACGGCGGCGCAATGCGCGGAGCTGACGGTGGACGCCATGGCGGCGCGCCGGCGCATGCTGATCACGTCCCGGCGCGGCCGGCTGGGACGCTTTTTGAAGATCTTCGCACCCGGAGTGATCGACAAGATCGCCGCCAGGGCAATTGCCCAGCGCAAGTAGCCCGGCGCCGCGCGGCCGGCCACCGCTCAGAGATCGTCCAGGAACCAGTCGAAGAAGCGGTTGATTTCGAAGATGTGCTCGGACAGGCGATGATCGCCGTCCACCAGGTGCAGGTTAGCGCGGTGCTCCCGGGCGAAGCGCACGCTGTTTTCCGGCGGCACGATGTCGTCGCGCCAGCCGTGCACGATCGTGATGCGCCCCGCCTTCGGCGAGGGGGTGTATTGCTCGTATCCGGGCATGAAAAACGCCGGCGCCAGCAGGAACAGGCCGCGCACCTGCTCGAGTTCCATCGAGGCAGCCGCCGCCACGTGACCCCCCATGCTGGAACCCACCAGTGCCAGCGGACGCTCCAGCGGCCTGCAGTGGGCCACCAGCTTGGCGACGCGCTCCCGCGGGTCGTCCATGCCGCGGTAGTCGATGCTCTCCACGTCCAGCCCGCGGTCACGCGCCAGGTCGGCCATGGCCGCGATCTTGGCGCCCCAGGGGCCGCTCTCCTTGCCGTGCGAAAAGCAGACGTAGGGTGTCTTCGCCATCGGCACGCTATGTGTAAATGAACCGGCCGTGAGTGAACGGGCACATGTCGGAATCCTCCCGGCGCTGTTTATTGTTGCCTTCCGAAAGGCGATGTTAGCAGAGCGGAAATGGGGCCAATCCCCATTTTCATTGAAAATGGGGATTGGCCCCATTTCCGCGCGCAAGGTCGCGGCGGGCCTGCGCCAGCACCGAGTCGCGGTCCACCGACTCCAGGATTTCCTGCACCACCGCCTTGGGCCCGCCGCCGCCCCAGGACTTGCCCTGCGCGAAATAGCGCTCGGCAACGCGCCCGATCATGTATGTGCCGTAATAGGCGACCGCCCCCTGGGCGCCCGCGGTGAAGACGGTCGACAAGCCGGCCGTGCCCACCTTGAGCGCCGCCGACAGCAGGTGCGTCAGCCACACGGTCCCCATCAGCAAGCTCATCTGGGTCGCGATCACCGTCACCAGCGAGCCCGCCTCGGCGCGGCTGAGCGGCAGGCCGTAAAGCCTCGAAAGGTGAAACACCATTCCCGCGTCCAGCGCCGCCGCCGCCAGCAGGTCCGTCACCGGCAGCGGGTTGACCGCCACCGCCACGCCCTTGGCGATGCAGTACTGCCGCACCAGCCGCTCGGCCGCCTCGCGGCGCAGCTCCACTACCCGCTGGCCGACGCGCTCGCTCACGCGCCCGGCGAACAGGCCGGCCGTGACCGCCGCCAGCGTGCGCCCTTCGCGCTCGAGAATACTCCACAGGCGCTCGCGCAGGTCCTCCACGTCGGGCGGCAATACCTGCCGCTCCTCGCGCTCCGTGCCGTCGGGCGCACGCAGCACGCGCGTCAGCGGCGCCGGGTCCGCCGCCGCGGCAATCACCTGTTCCGGCGGCAGTCGCCCGGCCATTCGCTCGCTCAGCCGCGCGAGCAGCGTCTCCCGTTCGGCCTCCGTATAGCGGTCCGCCTTGTTCAGCACCAGCAGGACCGGCCGGCCCGGCTGCAGCGCCTGGTCCAGTGCCTGGCGCTCGCTGGCGTTCAGGTCGCCGTCCACGACGAACAGCACGAGGTCCGCGCGCTCGGCCACCTCCCGCGCCATGCGCTCGCGCTCCTCGCCGCCGATCTCGTTGATGCCCGGCGTGTCGAGCAGGCGCACCGCCCCGCTGCGCTCTTCCTGCCAGCGCGCATCGGCTGGCCGTCGCGTTTCACCGTGCAGCGGGCTGGTGCTGAAGCGCGCTTCGCCGAGCAGGGCGTTCAGCAGCGAAGACTTGCCGACGCTCACCTCGCCCAGCACCGCGATGTGGATCTCGCCCTGCTCGAGCTTTTCCAGCATGCGCTGGACCCCGTCGAACTCCGGCGCCAGCGCGTCGCGCACGCCGTCCGGCAGGCGCGGGTCTTCCAGCAGGCGCCGCAGACTGTCGCGCGCGCGCAGCAGATGCTCGTCGCCGGCTTCCGCCGGGACCAGCGCCTCAGTCGCGGCCGGCGCGGCGCGCTTCCACGGCCAGGCGAGCCAGCTGCCGCGCTTTTTTCCCGATGTCTTTGCCAAACTGATCTCCCACCTTCCGGGCCGCCGCTGCCGGCCGCAGGTCGCCGGTCGTCTCCAGGCTGTTCGCCAGGCCTTTGCCCATGGCGTCGAAAATGATGCCGTAAGCCACCGCGTGCACCAGCCCGCCGGCCACGGTGCCCGCACCCGGGAAGGCCTTCAGCACGTTCCCGGAGATCGCCAGCAACAGCGGCAGCGC
>Ga0209942_1000570_pt1 | contig 21974 bp, 14 predicted proteins | sample SalPonR1_A_D2_MG_FD_185695 | JGI IMG/M metagenome (GOLD analysis project Ga0209942, IMG submission 185695) | Salt pond soil microbial communities from South San Francisco under conditions of wetland restoration - Salt Pond MetaG R1_A_D2_MG... ...
GGGCTTCGAGCGACGGCTGGTGGTCGGAGGGCGAACCCCCCGACGCGACCGGCGAGGCCGCGGACGACGTTCTCTTCGAGATCCCGGCGGAGGCCGCGTGCGACGAAGACGACGAGGAGGCCTCGGATCACGACGGTGGTCCGCGTCCCGGTGCGGGCCGTGCGGACGGTACATCCTGAAGCGTTCCCGGTCGTGATGCGCCCGTGAACGTTGGTGCTCCACCATCGTCGCAGGAGGTCGCCATGCGCCCGAACGAAACGTCCGATCCACCGTCGCCCGCCGCGTCCGCGCGCCCGGACGTCCGTCCCACCCGCACCCCCGTTTCGAGGACGCTGCTCGCGCTGTCGGCGTCGCTGCTCGTGATGGTCGTGGCGCGCGTGGGCTTCGCGGTCGTCTCGGTGCCCGAGATCGCGTTCGAGGGGATCGCACGCCTGCTGGGCGTCCCTGCGGTGTTCAACCTGGTGCACGCCCTGCCGTTCGGTCTCGACCGGCTCGCGAAGCCCGGACTGTTCGGCCTCGTCGTCGCGGGGTGGGGCGTCGGCGGCTGGCTGATCGCGCGGCGGCTCGGCCCGTGGGCGTCGCGGCTCGGCGGCGTTCGGGTGGCGTCGCTCGTCACGGCGGCCAGCGTGGCGCTTCCGGGGCTCGTCCTGCTGCCCGCGCAGGGGCTCGGCTGGTTCGGCCTCTCCCCCGCCAATCGGGCCTGGGATCCGCTGCTCGTACACCTCGGCGCGGCGGCGTCCGGTGCGGTCTTCGCGGCGATCGCCGCGAGGGGTGGTCACGCGGCGGTCGCGGACGAGGCGCGCCGGGCGGCCGCCTCGACGATCGCACGGGTGGCCGTCGCGCTCGTCGCGGGCTCCGCCGTGGGCGGGCGCTGGCTGGTCGCGCGGGCGCAGCAGGGCGGCGACCTGTTCCGCCGGCTGATCGGGCTCTCGCCTCGGATCACGCCGGTCGCCGACCACTACGTCGTCTCCAAGAACCTGTTCGACCCGAACGTCGGGGAGCGGGGGTGGTCGCTGCGGATCGGGGGCGACGTGGACCGGGCGCTGGAGCTCACGCTGGACGACCTCCGTGCGCTTCCCTCCGTGACGCGGCCCAGCACGCTCATCTGCGTCTCGAACCCGGTGGGCGGCGACCTGGTCGGAACCAGCGAGTGGACCGGCGTCCGGCTGGCCGACCTGCTGGAGCTGGCCGGTCCGCGATCCGGCGCACGCGAGCTGGTGCTACGGGCTGCGGACAACTACAGCGACTCGTTTCCGCTGGACGACGCGATGCGGGAAGGCACGATCGTCGCCTATCTCCAGAACGGCGAGCCGCTCACCGCGGCGCACGGCTTTCCCGCGCGGGTGCTGGTGCCGGGGATCTACGGCATGAAGAACGTGAAGTGGGTCGAGGAGATCGAGCTGACGCGCGAGGACCATCTGGGCTACTGGCAGACGCGCGGCTGGAGCGACGAGGCGATCGTCAAGACGATGAGCCGGATCGACACCGACGTGGCGGTGCGGCTGGACGACGGACGGGTCGCGGTGGGCGGCGTCGCGTTCGCGGGATTGCGGGGGATCCGCTCCGTCGAGGTGTCGTTGGACGGCGGCGACGCGTGGCTCGCGGCCCGGATCGAGCCGGCGACGAACGACCTGTCGTGGGTGCGCTGGGCCGCCGTGATCGACACCGACCAGACGCGCTTCGAGGTGCGTGTGCGGGCGACCGACGGCGAGGGCGCGGTGCAGACCGCGCAGCCGTCGCGGCCGCTTCCCGACGGCGCGGACGGTCACGACCGACGGACGGTGCGCGTCTCCGGCTGAGCCGGGCGCCGAGCCCGACGCTCAGCCGACGGGAACGAACACCGGCTCGGGTGCGGGCGTGGCGCCGGTCCGTTCGACGCGCGCGCCCAGCGCGCGAAGGCGCGGCGACAGGTTCTGGTAGCCGCGGTCCAGGAACTCGACGCCGGTCAGCAGCGAGCGGCCACGCGCCGCGAGCGCCGCGACGACCAGCGCCCCGCCCGCGCGGATGTCGGCGGCGTGGATCTCGGCGCCGTGCAGCTCGCCGCCCTCGACGTGCAGCGCCCGCTCGTCCAGCGTCAGGCGCGCGCCCATCTTGCGGAGCTCGTCGACGTGCGTGAACCGGTCGGGGTACACCTCGTCGTGCACGGTCGCGCGGCCGGGAACGGTCGCGAGGTAGGCGCCGAACGGCGCTTGGAGGTCGGTCGGGAGTCCCGGGTAGGGCGTCGCGACGATGTCGATCGCACGCAGGGGGCCGGCGGCGTCGAGCGCGATCGTGTCGCCGTCCTCCTCGATCCAGACGCCGGTCGCGCGAAGCGTGTCGGCGACGGCGGCCAGATGCGCGGGTCGCACGTTGTCCAGTCGGATCGCTCCCCTGGTCGCCGCGGCGGCCAGCAGCAGCGTGCCGGCTTCGATCCGATCGGGAATCGGCGTGAACGTGGTGCCGTGGAGTCGCTCGACCCCTTCGATGCTGAGCACGCGGCTGCCGGCGCCGCGGATGCGTGCGCCCATGGCGTTGAGAAGGTCGATCAGGTCGGCCACTTCCGGCTCGAGCGCGGCGTTCTCGATCACGACGCGGCGGCTGCCGAGCGCGGTCGCCAGCAGCACGTTCTGCGTGCCGCCCACCGTGGGCGCCTCGAACACGACGTGTCCCTCGAGCGGTCCGTGGCGCTCGGCGACGAAGTCGCCGTCGACGTCCCCCACCGTCACGCCGAGGGCTTCGAAGGCGGCGATGTGCCGGTCGACCGGGCGCGGCCCGAACGCGCAGCCGCCGGGAACGCCGATGCGCGCGGTTCCCGTGCGAGCCAGGAGCGCGCCCATGGCGACGAAGCTGGCCCGCATCTTGCGCACCAGACGGAACGGGGCGTCCGATCGATCGACGTGCGCGGCGTGCAGGCGAAGGTCGGGGCCGTCCCAGCGCACCTCGACGCCGACGTGGGCCAGGATCTCGAGGCCGACGAGAACGTCGCTGAGGCGCGGGACGTTGCGGAGCACCAGCTCGTCCTCGGTCAGGAGCGAAGCGAGGATCAGGTAGAGGGCCGAGTTCTTCGCGCTCTGGACGTGCGCGCGGCCGTCCAGCGGTCGGCCGCCGTCGATCCTGAGGGCGTCGTCGTGTACGTTCATGCGTGGGCCACCTCGTGGGCGCTGGACGGAAGGCGATCGTCGCGATCGCACGGACGTGATTCGTACCTTCGTGTGTGAGATACACACGATACGCATGCGAAGCATAGCGAGACCGAGGTGTATTGTCAATCAGATGTGACGAATGGTACGATCCGTCAACGAACCCGCCGAGGAGGCGCCGTGCCCAAACGCGAGAAGAGCAAGCGACTCCAGGTCGTCATCAGCGAGGAGCAGGACTCGCTCCTGACGAAGACGGCCTACCAGCTGTCCAACCCGGAGCGTCTGGTCTCCAAGTCCGAGGTGGTCCGGCTGGGCATCGAGATGCTCAACAAGGCGGTCGAGGAGGGCAAGCTCGACCCTCGGCTGCTGAAAGACATCGACGAAGAACGCTGAGCGATGTTCGCTGCCGGTGACGTCCTGGGCGACCGCTACGAGATCGAGGGGCCGCTCGGCCAGGGCGGCATGGCGCACGTGTTCGCGGCTCACGACCGGCACCTCGACCGCTCGGTCGCCGTCAAGGTGCTGCGCCCCCACCTGACGGAGATCGACGCCGAGCGGTTCAGGCGCGAGATCCGCGCCCTGGCACGTCTCTCCCACCCCGGCATCGTGTCGATCTTCGACCTCGGCCAGGGCGATCACGTCTACTTCGCGATGGAGCGGATCGAGGGCGGACCGTTCACCGATCTCGGTCCGTACGAGGGCGACGTCGCCTCGCAAGAACGGCTGCTGCGCGCGGCGATCGCGGTCGCCGAGACGCTGGGATACGTGCACCGACTGGGCATGGTGCATCGCGACCTCACACCCAGGAACATCCTGCTCACCGCACGCGGCGATCCGAAGCTGATGGATTTCGGTCTGGTGCAGCTCACCGAGACCAGCCGCGAGCTGACCCGTACCGGCTTCACCTTGGGCACGCCGCACTACATGGCGCCCGAGCAGGCGACGGGCGACGCCACCGGCGCGGCGACCGACCTGTACGCGTTCGGGGTCGTGCTCTACCGCGCGATGACCGGTGCCGCTGCGTTCGACGCCGACAACGACCAGGCGGTGCTCTACCAGCACGTCTACGGCGACGTCGTGCCTGCCGTCGAGCGCAACCCCCTCGTTCCCCGCGAGCTCTCCGACCTCGTCGGCGCCCTGCTCGAGAAGCGCCCCGAGCGGCGTCCCCGGTCGGGCTACGTGGTCGCGGAGGCGCTGCGCAACGTGCTGCGCTCGGCCCGGGCCGCCGCGCCCGGCAGGCCCGCGGCGGGACCGTCGCGCACCTCCGTCTTCCCCAGTGGGCCCGCCGCGCCGCGCGAGCTGCGCGAGCGGTGGCGAATCCGTCTGGAGCAAGGTCCGCAGTGGCCCGCCGGTCTCGCCGCGGCCGAGGGGTTCCTCCTCGCCGGGTTGCGCAGCGACGTTCTGGCGGTGCTGCGGCCGGCCGACGGCGGCGTGCACGCCAGGTTCGAGCTGGCCGACGAGGTCGAGCATCCTCCGACGTACGCCGAGGGCCGCGTGTGGATCGGCAGTCGTGACGGCGGGCTTGCGCAGATCGCCTGGCCCGAGGGCCGCACCGTCTGGCGCGGCGACGACGTGGACGCCGCTGGAATCGCCGCCGTCGGCGACGGCCTGCTGGTCGCCCGCCGGAACGGCGGCCTGGAGCGTTGGAACGACCGGCGCGAGGTCGTCTGGCGGGGCGAGCTGGGCGCGCCGGCGGGCACGCCGCCGGTGCTCCATCGGGGCGAGGCCGTCGTGCTCGACGTGGAGGGCGGCCTGCACGCGTTCGACCTGGCCGACGGGCGCGCCCGCTTCCGGGCCGACCTGGCGGCCGCGCCGGCGCCGGCTGCGGCGGCGAACGGGATGCTCCTGCTTCAGGAACGCAGCGGCGAGCTCCACGGCTTCTCGTTGACCGGTCGGGAGGTGGCCTGGAGCTACGGCCTCGAAGGCGACACCTGGAGCGGGCCCGCCGTGTGGGAACGGCGGGTCTACGCTGCGGGCTGGTCGCGCGTGCTGCACTGCCTGTCGCTGCTCACCGGCGACGACGTCTGGTCGCGCGAGCTTCCCGGAGCCGTGACCGCCTCGCCGGTGATCGCGTCGGGAGTCGTCTGGGTCGTGACGGAGAGCGGCGAGCTGCTGGGCTTCGACGCGCGCAGCGGCGAGCCGCGCGACCGGCGTCAGATCTCGCACGCTCCGATCCAGGCCCCGCCCCTGCCGTTCCGCGACCGACTGGTGGTCGCGGCCACCGACGGGACCGTCGTCGCCTTCGACTGAGCGCCGCGGCGCCTGAACGCGGCGCGCCGTTCGGGCGCCGCGTTCAGGCGCTCGCAGCGGGTCGCTGCAAGGTGCCCAGCGACCGCTCGGCGAACCACAGACCCGGGTCGCCTTCGGCCTCGTGGCCCGGGAGGGTGTGCGGCGCGATGCGCCAGAACGCTCCCCGCAGCTGCGACCAGCGCCGCAGGATCGCGGAAGCACGGGGGCTGTCCGTCGCCGCGGCGTGCTCCTCGATCAGCGCGCGAAGCAGCGCCTCGTCGACGCCGCCCGCCAGCCGCCTCGCGACGACCATGCCCGGGTTGTAGCGGCCTTCGAACTCGCCGTTGTCGTCCAGCACGAACGCCACGCCGCCCGACATGCCGGCTCCGAAGTTTCTGCCCGTCGGTCCGAGCACGACGACGGTGCCGCCGGTCATGTACTCGCAGCCGTGATCGCCGCACCCTTCGACGACCGCGTGCGCGCCCGAGTTGCGCACCGCCAGCCGCTCGCCGGCCGCACCCGCGGCGAACAGGCGCCCGCCGGTGGCGCCGTACAGCACGGTGTTGCCCAGCAGCGCCTGCACGGTGCGCTCTTCGTGGCTGCGCAGCGCGTTGAGCACGATCTTGCCGCCCGACATCCCCTTGCCGACGTAGTCCTGCGCCTCGCCGCGAAGGTCCAGCCGCACGCCGGAGACCAGGAACGCGCCGAAGCTCTGACCGACCGGCCCTTCGAAGCGGAGGCGCACCGTCGCGTCCGGAAGCCCGGCCGCGCCGTGCTCGCGGGCGATCTCGCCCGACAGGCGCGCGCCCAGCACGCGGTCGCGGTTCGTCGCGAGGTAGCCGCGGTCGCTCCGTCCGAACTCGTCGAGGTCGGCCCAGACGTCGCGCCACACGCGGTCGTCCAGCGGCTCGCCGTCGGGACGGTCGTTACGTTCCTGAAGCCTGCGACGGGCGCGCGCGCCGCTGGGATCGGGATCGCTCAGAAGGGCGCCCAGATCCAGCGTCACGCCGCGAGGCAGCTCGACCGCCCTGGGCGCGAGCAGGTCGACGCGACCCACGATCTCGTCCAGCGTCCGCGCTCCGAGGCTGGCCAGGAGCATGCGGACCTGCTGTGCGACGAAGGTCATGAAGCGCACCACGTGGTCCGGGTCGCCGGCGTAGCGGGCCCGGAGATCCTCGCGCTGCGTCGCGACGCCGACGGCGCAGGTGTTCAGGTGGCACTGACGCAGCATCGCGCAGCCGGCCGAGACCAGCGCCGCGGTGCCGAAACCGAACTCCTCCGCCCCGAAGAGCGCGCCGATGACGACGTCGCGCCCGGTCTTCAGTCCGCCGTCGACGCGCAGCGTCACGCGGCCGCGCAGGTCGTTCTCGACCAGCGCACGTTGGGTGTCGGCCAGCCCGAGCTCCCAAGGCATGCCGGCGTTCTTGATGCTGGTGAGCGGGCTGGCGCCGGTGCCACCGTCGAACCCGGAGATCTGGATCGTGTCCGCGTAGCCTTTCGCCACGCCGGCCGCGATGGTGCCAACGCCATGGGTCGAGACCAGCTTCACGCCGATGCGGGCGTCCTTCTGGACCCGCTTCAGGTCGTGGATCAGCTGGGCGAGATCCTCGATCGAGTAGATGTCGTGGTGCGGAGGCGGGCTGATCAGCGTGACGCCGGGAACGGAGTGTCGGATGCGCCCGATCTCTTCGCTCACTTTGAAGCCGGGGATCTGGCCGCCTTCGCCCGGCTTGCTGCCCTGCGCCATCTTGATCTCGATCTCGCGCGCGGTGGACAGGTAGTGGGCGGTCACGCCGAAGCGTCCGGAGGCGACCTGCTTGATCGCGCTGTTGGCCCAGTCGCCCTTGCGGGGATGCCACGGCGCGACGGAGCGGTCCTCGCGGTCGCGGTCGTACGGCTCGTACCGCTCGGGGTCCTCGCCCCCCTCGCCGCTGTTCGACTTGGCGTGCAGACGGTTCATCGCGATGGCGAGGGTCTCGTGCGTCTCGCGGCTGACCGAGCCGTGGCTCATCGCCTGGGTGGTGAAGCGGCGGACGATCCGGTCGATCGGCTCGACCTCGGCCACGTCGATCGGTTCTCCGAGGGGTCGCGGCTCGAGCAGGTCGCGCAGCGCGGTCGGTGGACGCCCGTCGACGAGCTCGGCGTAGCGGTCGTACGCCTCGGCGTCCTCTTCGCGGACCGCGGTGTGGAGCGCCTTGAACACGAGCGGGTTGAAGGCGTGGTACTCGCCCGCCTTGCGGTAGCGGTAGACGCCCCGGTCGACGAGCTTGTCGTTCTCGCCCCATCCTTCGGCGTGGAGCCGGAGCACGTCGATCGCGATCGCCTCGAGTCCGGCCCCGCCGAGAAGGCTGGGCGTGCCGCGGAAGCAGCGCTCGATCAGATCCCGGTCCAGCCCGATCGCTTCGAAGATCTGCGCCGCCCGGTACGAGCTGATCGTCGAGATGCCCATCTTCGACATGATCTTGAGCAGCCCCTGCTCGACGGCGGAGACGTAGTTGCGCACGGCGGCGTCCGGGCTGAGCGGATCGTCGCGGCGGACCTGATCCGGAACGTCACGGCAGGTCGCCAGCGCCAGGTAGGGGTGGATCAGCGCCGCGCCGTAGCCGATCAGGCAGGCGAAGTGGTGGTCCTCGCGTGGCTCGGCCGTCTCGAGGATCAGCGCCGAGCGGGTCCGCAGCCCGTCGCGGATCAGTCGGTGGTGCACCGCGCCGGTCGCCAGGAGGATCGGAACCGCGGCGTGCTCTTCGTCGATGCCGCGGTCGCTGAGGAGCACCAGGCCTGCGCCGCCGCGGACCGCCTCGGCCGCCTCGTCGCAGATGCGGTCCAGCGCCGCCTCCATCCCCGGGGCGCCGGACGCGACCCGGAAGCGGGTGTCCACGCGGGCGGTCTCGAATCGGGCCTGCGCCAAGATCCAGCTCAGCTGCGAGGCGTCCAGCACCGGTCCCGGGAAGCGCATCACCGCGGCCGAGCGCTCGGTGTCGTCCAGCAGCGGCCCGCGGGGGCCGACCGTCGTCTCGAGGCTCATCACGGTGCGCTCGCGGTACGGATCGATCGGAGGGTTCGTCACCTGCGCGAAGCGCTGCTTGAAGTAGCGCCACAGCTGCTGCGGCGCGTCGGACAGCACGGCGACCGGCGTGTCGTCCCCCATCGACCCGACCGGGATGGCGGCGTCGAACACCATGGGCTCGAAGATCCGCTCGATGTCCTCGCGGCCGTAGCCGACCGCCGTCTGGACGCGCACCCGGTCCGGACCGTCCGGCGCCGTGACCGGCGCGGAGTCGAAGGCGGGCGGTCGCAGAAGGTTCGCGCCCAGCCAGGCGCGGTACGGGTAGCCGCCGCCGAGCTCACCCTTGAGCTCCGCGTCGCGCAGAAGCCGGCCGTTCTCGGTATCGACCGCCAGCATCTCGCCCGGGCCCAGTCGGCCCCGCTCGACGATGCCGTCGCTGGGCAGCCGCACCATGCCGGCCTCGCTCCCGACGATCACCAGGCCGCTCTCGCTCAGCTGGAACCGTTGGGGTCGCAAGCCGTTGCGGTCCAGCGCCGCGATGGCGCGACGACCGTCGCTCACGGCCAGGGCCGCCGGTCCGTCCCACGGCTCCATCACGCTGGCGTGGTAGCGGTAGAAGGCGCGGACGTCGGGATCCATCGCGTCGTCCCCCTCGAACGCGGGAGGCACCAGCATCGCCAGCGCGTGCAGCGGGTCGCGGCCGGACAGCGCCAGCGCCTCGAGCACGTTGTCGAGGGCCGCGGAGTCGCTGGCGCCCGGTGGGACGATGGGCAGCAGGTCGCGGACGTCGTTCCCCCACACCTGACTCTCCATCACCGGCTCGCGCGCGGCCATCAGGTTCACGTTGCCCTGCAGCGTGTTGATCTCGCCGTTGTGGGCCAGCATCCGGAACGGCTGCGCCAGCGACCAGCTGGGCATCGTGTTCGTGCTGTAGCGCTGGTGGAACACCGCCAGCGAGGTCTCGTAGTCCGGATCGGCCAGGTCGCGGTAGAACGCGGCCAGCTGATCGGCGACCATCAGGCCCTTGTACACCACCGTGCGGCTGCTGAACGAGGGCACGTAGGCGCGGCCCAGCTCGGCGTCGGCCAGCGCCCGCTCGACCCGCTTCCGGGTCAGGTACAGCAGACGCTCGAAGCCCAGCGCGTCCAGGCCGGCGGGACGCCCGAGCACGGCCTGCTTCAGGACGGGGCGTCGCGAGAGCGCCAGCTCGCCCAGCGCGCCGGCGTCCACCGGCGGGTCGCGCCACATCAGCACGCGCAGCTCGCTGGCCTCCAGGACCTCCTCGATCACCTCGTACAGGCGTCGCCAGTTCGCGTCGTTCGCGACGAAGAACATGCCCACGGCGAGCTCGTCGTCGGGCACGCCCACGATGCCGGCGCGTGCCAGGTCCCGCTGCAGAATCCGGTACGGAAGCTGGGTCAGGATGCCGGCGCCGTCGCCGGTCTTGCCGTCGGCGCTGACGGCGCCGCGGTGCGCGAGGTTCGCGAGGGCCTCGAGCGCGTGCTCCAGCACGCGGCGCTCGCGCCGGCCGTGCAGGTCGGCGATGAAGCCGACCCCGCAGGCGTCGCGCTCACGGGGCCAGGCGAGGGTGGTGATGTCCGAGGTACGGGCACGGGACGTCGACAAGGGAGGCCTCCGGGGTGACGGATCGAGGAACGGCCCGGCGTCCCGCGAAGCTTGCGGGCAGCACGCGAGGGCGTGCGGCGCTGCGGACGTTGGGGCGAGGACCGGCCCGCATGACGCGGACGTAGCGCGCAGGATATCGCTCGCGTGCGCGAGGTGTCAATCGAACGAACGCTCACGAACGGCGTGCGCGACGCGACTCCATGCGGATCGAAGGTTCCGGCGAGGTAGCGGCTTCGGACCGAAGGTCGATCGCGCCGAGGGCCCGGCCGTCGGCGCCCCGGCGCTCCTTACGCGCCCACGACCGCCTCGTCGCCCTTGGGCACGACCCGGTCCTTGACGAGCTTGTACTCGATCGCGTCGATGAGCGCCTCGTACGACGCGTGGATGATGTCCGTGCTGGCGCCGACGGTCCCCCAGGTCTCGCGCCCGTCGCTGTACTCGATCTGGACCCGGATCACGCTGGCGGTGCCCGACTCGTCGCCGCTCAGGACGCGGACCTTGTAGTCCACCAGCTCCAGCTCGGCGACCTCCGGGTAGAAGCGCGTCAGCGCCTTCCCCAGCGCACGATCGAGCGCGTTCACCGGGCCGTCGCCGTCGGCCGCGGTGTGCTCGAGCACGCCGCCGACCTCGACCTTGATCGAGGCCTCGGCACGCGGCTGCCGGTCCTCCTCCCGTTTGTCGATCACGACGGTGAAGCCGTGGAGCGTGAAGTACGGACGGTGCTCGCCGCGGACCTTGGCGGCCATCAGGCGGAACGACGCTTCGGCCCCCTCGAACGCGTAGCCGCGATGCTCGAGCTCCTTCAGGCGATTCACCACGTCGCGCGCACCGTCGCCGGACGTGGCGCCGTCGTCGTCCTTGGCCAGCACGTTCGCGCGCCCGGACAGGTCGGAGAGCAGGATGCGACGCTCGTTTCCCACCGTGTCCGGCGTGACGTGCTCGTACGTGTCGGGCCGCTTGGCGACGGCCGAGACGTGGACGCCCCCCTTGTGGGCGAAGGCGGCGTCCCCGACGTACGGCGCACGCAGGTTCGGCTGCAGGTTCGCCCGCTCGTCGACGTAGCGGGCCAGCTCCCGAATCTGGTCCAGGCGCTGCGGCTGGTCGAAGCCCAGCTTCAGCGCCAGGTTCGGAAGGATCGAGACCAGGTTGGCGTTGCCGCAGCGCTCGCCGTAGCCGCCGATCGTGCCTTGCACGTGGCTCGCCCCCGCCTGCACGGCGGCCAGCGAGTTCGCGACGCCCAGCTCGGCGTCGTTGTGCGCGTGGATGCCGATCGGCAGGTCGAACCCCGCGCGTGCCGCCTCGACGCCGCGCGCGATCCGGTCGGGGAGCGTGCCGCCGTTCGTGTCGCACAGCACCAGGCGCGAGGCGCCGCCGTCCGCGGCCGCCGCCAGGGTGGCGAAGGCGTAGTCCGGATCGGCGCGCCAGCCGTCGTAGAAATGCTCGGCGTCGTAGACGACCTCGCGCCCCTGCGCGACCATCCAGGCGACCGAGTCGCGGATCATCTCCAGGTTCTGTTCGAGCGTCGCGCCCAGCGCCTCGGTGACGTGCAACGTCCACGACTTGCCGAACAGCGTCACCACCGGCGTGTCCGCTGCGAGGAGCGCGGCGAGGTTGGGGTCGTCCTCGGCCGCCTTGGCACGGTGCCGCGTGCTCCCGAACGCCGCGAGCCGAGCGCGCTCCAGCGGTACGTCCCGCATGCGCGCGAAGAACTCGGCGTCCTTCGGGTTCGACCCGGGCCAGCCGCCCTCGATCAGGTCGACGCCGAAGGCGTCGAGCCGCTTGGCGATCGCGATCTTGTCGGCGCTGGTGAGCGTGAAGCCCTGCCCCTGGGTGCCGTCGCGAAGGGTGGTGTCGTAGATCTCGACGCGCGCCATCGACTCAGGGGGTGCGCACGGCGCCGGGTCTCGGGTCGCTGCTGGACCGTCCCAGGCCGGCCGCGAGCTTGTTGAGCACTTCGACGTACGCCTTCGCCGACGCCTCGACGACGTCGGTCGAGAGCCCGCGCGCATGGAGCGAACGGTCTTCGCTCCGCACGCGCACCGTGACCTCGCCCAGCGCGTCCTTGCCGTGACCGACGGAGCGGATCTCGTACGACTCGAGGCGCAGCGGCACCTGGGTGATCCGCTCGATCGCATGGTAGATCGCATCGACCGGACCGTCGCCCAGCGCCGCCTCCTCGTGCACGCCGGTGTCGGTCGCGATGCGCACGGTAGCGACCGGCGTCACGTTCGTGCCGGACTGGAACTGCACGCTGATCAGGCGGTACGTCTCGGGGACGCGCGTGGTCTCGGCGTCGACCAGCGCGCGGATGTCCTCGGAGGTGACCGACGTCTTGCGGTCGCACAGGTCCTTGAACTGGTGGAACAGCGCGTCGACCTTGTCCTTGGGGAGCTCCTCGTAGCCGAGCTCCTCGAGCGTCTTCCGGAACGCCCGCCGTCCGGAGTGCTTGCCCATCACCAGCACGCCGGCGTCCCTGCCCACGGTCTCGGCCGACATGATCTCGTACGTCTCGAGCGCCTTGATCACGCCGTCCTGGTGGATGCCGGACTCGTGCGCGAAGGCGTTGTCGCCCACGACCGCCTTGTTGGGGGGGACGACCATGCCGGTCATCATCGACACCATCCGCGACGCGCGGTAGAGCTCGCGGGTGTCGATGCCGGTCTCGTGGCCCCAGACGTCCTTGCGCGTCTCGAGCGCCATCACGATCTCCTCGAGCGAGGCGTTCCCGGCCCGCTCGCCGATGCCGTTGACGGTGCACTCGACCTGCGTCGCGCCGTTCCGCACGCCGGCCAGCGAGTTCGCGACCGCCATCCCGAGGTCGTCGTGGCAGTGCGTCGAGACGTCCACGTCGCGAAGCGCGGGGACGGCCTCGAGCAGGCCCCGGATCAGCTCGCCGTACTCCCACGGCGTCATGTACCCCACCGTGTCGGGCACGTTGATCGTCGTCGCGCCGGCATCGATCACCGCTGCGAAGATCTCCGCCAGGAAGGCGGGATCGCTGCGCCCGGCGTCCTCGGCGCTGAACTCGACGTCGGACACGAACGACTTCGCGAACCGGACGGAATCCACCGCGCGCTCGACGACCTGCTCGGGCGCGAGCCCCAGCTTCTTCTCCATGTGGATCGAGCTGGTCGCGATGAACGTGTGGATGCGGGGAGCGGAGGCCGCCTCGACGGCGGCTGCGGCCCGCTCGATGTCGCCGCGGTGCGCGCGGGCGAGCCCGGCGACGATCACGCGGGGGTCCTCCTCCGCCGTCGCCTGGGCGATCTCCTGGACGCTCCGGAAGTCGCCCTCGGAGGCGACCGGGAAGCCGGCCTCGATCACGTCGACGCCCAGCCGGGCAAGCTGCCGGGCGATCTCGCGCTTCTCGCGGGTGTTCAGGGCGACGCCGGGCGACTGCTCGCCGTCACGGAGGGTGGTGTCGAAGATCTTGATCCTGGCCACGTCGGTGCTCCTTCTTCGTCGGGACGGGGACGACTGCGCGACTGCGCGGCTACGAGACCGCGCCGTTACGGACCGGCGGGTCGCGGTAGTCGCGGGTGCGCAGCGGCCGCCACCGTGGTGGCGGCGCGCTCGCGCGGAAGGAGGGGCGCCGGCGCTCGGGTCATTGCTCGATGAACGACATCATCTTGCGCAGGCGCCGACCTACCTCGGCCACCTGGCTGCGGTCGCTGGCGGCCCGCTCGGTCTTCAGGCGCGGCTGGCCGACCTGGTTCTCGAGCAGGAACTCGTGGGCGAAGCGACCGGTCTGGATCTCGCTCAGGACCCGGCGCATCTCCGCGCGGGTCTCCTCCGTCACCATCCGCTTGCCGGTGCGGTAGTCGCCGTACTCGGCGGTGTTGCTGACCGAGTGCCGCATCTTCTCGAACCCGCCCTCGTAGATCAGGTCGACGATGAGCTTCATCTCGTGCACGCACTCGAAGTACGCGATCTCGGGCTGGTAGCCCGCCTGCACGAGGGTGTCGAAGCCCGCCTGCATCAGCTCGGTCACGCCGCCGCAGAGGACGGCCTGCTCGCCGAACAGGTCGGTCTCGGTCTCCTCCTGGAACGTCGTCTCGAGCGCGCCGCCGCGGGTGCCGCCGATCGCCTTCGCGTACGCCAGGGCGCGCGCCTTCGCCTCGCCGGTAGCGTCGACGTGGACCGCGATCAGGCAGGGGACGCCGGCGCCCTCGGCATAGACGCGGCGCACCAGGTGGCCGGGACCTTTCGGGGCGACCATGATCACGTCGACGCCCTCGGGCGGGACGACCTGGTGGAACTGCACGTTGAATCCGTGCGCGAACGCCAGCGTGTCGCCGGCCTGGAGGCCCGGCGCGATCTCCTCGCGGTAGATCCTGCCCTGCACCTCGTCGGGCAGCAGCACCATCACCACGTCGCCCTCCGCCGCGGCCTCCGCGACGGTCGCGACGCGAAGGCCGGCCTGCTCGGCCTGGGACCAGGACGCAGATCCCTCGCGCAGCCCGACGATCACGTCCAGGCCGGACTCCTTGGCGTTCAGCGCATGGGCGTGGCCCTGACTGCCGTAGCCCAGGACGGCGATCTTCTTGCCGGAGAGAAGCTGCAGGTTGGCGTCGTCGTCGTAGTAGATGTTGGCCATGTCGATTCTCCTATGGTCTGGCGCGTCACGCCACCTTGGCGCGGGCGGGCTGGGAAGGCTGGGTCTGGGCGCTGCGCGGAAGGGCGACGCGGCCGGTACGGATCAGCTCGACGATGCCGAACTCGCGCATCTGCTCGATGAAGGCGTCCATCTTGCCTTCGTCGCCGGTCACCTCGAACACGAGGGCCCGGCGACCCACGTCGACGATGCGGGCCCGGAAGTCCTGCGCGACCTGACGAATCTCGACACGGTCCTCGGGCTGGCGCACGGCGACCTTGATCAGCATCAGCTCACGGTCGACGAACGCGGTTTCGGTGTGATCGACGACCTTGATGACGTCGATCAGCTTCTGAAGCTGCTTCTGGACCTGCTCGATGGTGGCCGGGTCGCCGTCGACGACGAACGTCGTGCGGCTGAAGCCCGGCGTCTCGGACTGCGCGACGGAGAGCGAGGCGATGTTGAATCCCCGGCGCGCGAACAGCCCGGCGATCCGGACCAGCACGCCCGGCTCGTCGCGGACGGTGACGGAGATGACGCGTCGACGGTCGCTCACGCCGGGGCCTCCTCGACGTCGGGCTCCTGGTCGCCGATCAGCATCTCGTCGACGCCGGCGCCGGACGGCACCATCGGGTACACCTTCTCCGATTCGTACACCACGAAGTTGATCAGGGCGGGCCCTCCTCGGCTCAGAACCTCGGGCACCAGGCGCCGCGCGGTCTCGCGATCGAACACGTTGTGGCCCTCGATGCCGTACGCCTCGGCGAGCTTGGCGAAGTCGGGGTTCGAGTCGGCCAGGTAGATCTCGCTGTAGCGCTGCGCGTGGAACAGCTCCTGCCACTGCCGGACCATACCCAGCACGCCGTTGTTGGCGATGGCGATCAGGATCGGCAGGCGGTGCTTGGCGATGGTGGCGAGCTCCTGGATGTTCATCTGGATGCTGCCGTCGCCCGCCACGCACACGATCCGCTCGCCCGGACGGGCGAACGCGGCGCCGATCGCGGCGGGCAGGCCGAACCCCATCGTTCCGAGGCCGCCCGAGGTGATCCAGGTCCGCGGCTCGCTGGTCGGGAAGAGCCGGGCGGCGAACATCTGGTGCTGGCCGACCTCGGTCGTGACGACGCAGTTCCCGTCGGTGTGCTCGCGCAGGAGCTCGATCACCTCTTGACTGACGAGCGGCTTGTCCGTCTTGTAGCGCTCGGGGTAGCGGCCCTTCCACTCGTTCAGCTGCGACCACCAGTCGCCGAGGTCCAGGGTGTCCAGCGCCTCGCCCAGGCGCGGGAGGACGTCGCGCAGGTCGCCGACGACGGGCACGTGGGCGTGGACGAGCTTGCTGATCTCGGCCGGGTCGATGTCGATGTGCACGACCGTGGCGTTGGGAGCGAAGCGGCTGATCTTGCCGGTCACGCGGTCGTCGAACCTCACGCCGGCCCCGATGATCAGGTCGCAGTGCGTGATCGCACGGTTCGAGGTGACCGTGCCGTGCATGCCGGGCATGCCCAGCGACTGCGGCGCGCCGGCCGGGTACGCCCCGATGCCCATCAGCGTCGTGATGACGGGGATGCCGGTGCGCTTCGCGAACGCCATCACCTCGTCCGAGGCCATCTGTCCGCCGCCGCCGACCATCATCACGGGGCGCTTGGCGGCCTTGATGGCGTCGGCCGCCTTGCGGATCTGCCCGGCGTGGCCGATCACGGTCGGCCGGTAGCCGGGAAGGTCGATCTCGACGTCGAACGCCTGCTCGTCCCCGTCGAACGCAGCCTGCTGGACGTCTTTGGGGATGTCGATCAGCACCGGGCCGGGACGTCCGGTGGTGGCGATGTGGAACGCCTCGGCGACGACGCGCGGCAGGTCCTGGACGTTCTTGACGAGGTAGTTGTGCTTCGTGATCGGCCCGGTGATGCCGTACACGTCCGCCTCCTGGAAGGCGTCGGTGCCGATCAGCGAGGTGGGAACGTTGCCGGTGATCGCGACGACGGCGCTGGAGTCCATCATCGCTGTGGCCAGGCCGGTGACCAGGTTCGTCGCTCCGGGGCCGCTGGTGGCGAACACCACGCCGGGCCGGCCGGAGGCGCGATAGTACGCGTCCGCCGCGTGCGCCCCCGCCTGCTCGTGACGCACCAGCACGTGCCGTACGTCGGCATCGTAGAGGGCGTCGTAGACGGGCATGATCGCTCCGCCGGGGTGGCCGAAGATGACTTCGACCCCTTGGCGTTCGAGCGCACGAATCAGGACTTCCGCACCATTCATGGCTTCCTCCGTGGACCCCTGAGTCAAAACGAACGCACCCCGCCGAATGGGTCTTCGGCGGGGTGCGGGCCACTCTAGCGTCGTGAAACGACTACGCGGCGCCACCCCTCGACCGTAGGACTACGACCCGGCCGAGGCCGAGGGTCCGCTGGATCGGGTTGGCTGCCGCTTCGCTCACTGGGGCGGAGTATACGGGGTGCTAGGGTGAGTGTCAACGAATGGCGCTCGCGCCGCGGCTCGTCGGCCACGCCCGTGGCGGCATCGCCCGTGGCCCGGACGGAACGCCGACCTCCGCTACGCCGCACCGCCATCCGATGGAGGTGGTCGCCATCGAAGTGCTCCGCGTCTCCGGCACCTCGCGCCCCAACGCCGTCGCTGGCGCGATCGCCGCCCTCCTCCGTAGCGAAGGCGTGGTCGAGCTCCAGGCGATCGGGCCGCAGGCCGTGAACCAGGCGGTCAAGGCGCTCGCGATCGCACGGGGCTACGTGCACGACGACGGGCTGGACCTGTGGGCCGTCCCGTCGTTCGTGACGCTGGAGCTGCACGACCAGGAACGCACCGCGCTCCGCTTCCACGCCACCGCGATTCCGCTAGGCGACGACGCCGCGCACCGTCCGAACGAACCTGGGTAGCCTGAACACGATTTCGCACGGGCTCCGCCCGGTACGCTGACGATCCGAGACGAGACCGCACCCCCCGGGCGCGCCTGACGGCGCGCCCGCGCACGAGGAGGACGACGAAGACATCATGTTCGCGATCTTTATCCTGATGATGGTCATGACGCTGGGCGCCCAGTGGTACCTCAGGTCCACCTTCGGCACCTGGAGTCAGCGCCCCAACACCTCGGGCCTTACCGGGCGCGAGGTCGCACGCGCGATCCTGCGCAAGCACGGCCTCGAGCAGGAGGTCGAGGTCGAGTCGGTCCGTGGGCAGCTCAGCGATCATTACGACCCCACCAAGAAGACGGTTCGTCTGTCCGAGCCGATCTACGGCTCCGCCAGCGTGGCCGGCATGGCGGTGGCCGCGCACGAGGTCGGCCACGCCCTTCAGCATGCGAAGGCGTACGCGCCGCTGCAGTGGCGGAGCGCGCTGATGCCGGTCGCGAGCATCGGTGGACGGTTCGGTCCGTACCTCGCGATCTTCGGCCTGATGCTCGGCATGACCGGCTTGGCGCAGGTCGGCATCGTCCTCTTCGGCGCGGCGGTGCTGTTCCAGCTCGTCACGCTCCCGATCGAGTTCGACGCCTCGCGGCGTGCGCACGCCGAGCTGCGCGACATGGGCATCGTCACCCAGAACGACGCCGGCGGCGCCCGAAGCGTGCTCAACGCCGCGGCGCTGACCTACGTCGCAGCGGCGGCGGGCAGCGTGATGTACCTGCTGTACTTCCTGATGGCCGCCCGCGAGTAGGATGCCGCGGCGCCCGCGCGCACGACGGAACGCCGCGTGACGCCCGCCCCGGCCGCTCCCGAGGGCGCGCGCGAGATCGCGCTCGAGACGACGCTCCGCGCCAGCAGCGGAGCGTTGCTCTCGCGTGAGCTCGGGCGGGCGCTGGACCGCTCGAGCGTGTCGCCCCGCGATCGCTCGCTGATCACCGACCTCGTCTACGGGGCCGTGCGCTGGCGCATCTGGCTGGACGCGGCCCTGGCGCCCCGGCTCCGGAATCCGGGGGGCCTTCCTAGCGACGTCGTGGAGGCGCTGCGTCTCGGCGCCTACGAGAAGCTGATCCGCGGAACGCCGCCGCACGCCGCGGTCGACGCCTGGGTCGGCATCGTGCGCAGGCGGCACCCCCGACTCGCCGGACTGGTCAACGCCGTCCTGCGGCGCGTCGAGGTCCCCGAAAACCCGTCTCCCGCGACGCGCGCGTCGCTTCCGGCGTGGCTGTGGGAGCGACTGGCGTCGGCCCTGGGGGAAGACGCCGAGGCCGCCTCCGACGCGATGCGCACGCCTTCACCGCTCTGGCTCGTCGCGTTCGCGCCGGATGCGCGCGCCTCGCTCGAGGCCGAGGGGTGCGAGGTCGAGGACGGCCCCGTGGACGGAACGCTTCGGGTCCGCCCCTCCCGCCGTCTGGGAGACCTCGCGGCGTTCCGCGAGGGACGCGTGCAGCCGCAGAACCCCGCGTCGTTCCTCGTCGCCGCGACCCTGCGCGCCGGCAGCGGCGAGCGGGTGCTGGACCTGTGCAGCGGACGCGGCGTCAAGGCCGCCGATCTCGCCGCGCGCGGCGCGGAGGTCGAGGCCGTCGAGCTGTCGGCGGCGAAGGTCGATCAGGCGCGCGCCAACCTGGCACGCCTGGGCCTCGAGGTCGTGCACCGCGTCGCCGACCTTCGCGAGCCTCCCCCCGGCGTGGAGCCCGCCCCGTACGTGCTGCTGGACGCGCCGTGCAGCGGGACCGGCACGTTGCGGGGCCATCCGGAGATCCCCCTGCGACTGGGTCCCGACGACGTGGACGCGCTGGCGGCGTCGCAGGATCGACTGCTGGATACCGCTGCGGCGCTGGTCGCTCCGGACGGGGTGCTCCTCTACGCCGTGTGCGCGCTGACGCCGGACGAGGGTCCAGAGCGCATCGACGCGTTCCTGCGGCGTCACCGCGGCTTCGTCGCAGAGCCGGTCGATCTTCCCGTCGCGACCCGCCCTGCCGGAGCGGGGACGTTCCTGCTGCCGCTGGACGGACTCGACGGGTTCTTCCTGGCGCGGTTGCGACGGCGCGACGCGCTATCGTGAGGGCACGCCCAGCTCCCTCGTCAGGAGGCCCGCATGACGACCGACCCCCCAGACGCCGCGTCCGCGACCGTGCTTCTGAGCGCCGGTGCGGCGGAGACCGTGACCGGCTCGTGCCACCTGCTGCGGACCCCGGACACCCGGATCCTGATCGATTGCGGCATGTTCCAAGGGCCCCCCGAGCTCGAGCGTCGCAACCGCGAGCCGTTCCCGTTCGACCCGGCCGAGGTCCAGGCCGTGCTGGTCACCCACGCGCACCTCGATCACGTGGGCCGGCTACCCAAGCTGGTCGCCGACGGCTTCGCGGGTCCGGTGCTGGCCGCCCCGGGGACCCGGACGATCGCCGAGATCATCCTCCGCGACGCTGCGAAGATCGCCCGTGAGGACCGTGCGCGTGCGCTCCGCAAGGCGCGCCGCGCCGGTCGCGAGGACGAGGTCGAGCCGCTGCCGTACGAGGAGGAGGACGTGGACCGGGCGCTGGAGGCGTTCCGGACCGTGTCGTACGACGAGACCGTCGAGGTGGCGGGCCTGAAGGTGCGGTTTCGGCCTGCGGGTCACGTGATCGGCTCCGCCTGGCTCGAGATCGACGACGGCTCGGGAACGCTCATCGCCTCGGGCGACCTGGGCAATCGCGAGAGCATCCTCCACCCGACACCCGACCGGCCGCAGGAGGCCCGCGCCGTGCTGTGCGAGGCCACCTACGGCGACCGCACCCACCGCTCGCGCGAGGCTACCCGCGCCGAGCTCCGCGAGGTGCTCGCCGAGGCCGCCGAGGCCGGTGGCCGCGTGCTGATTCCGACGTTCGCCCTGGAGCGGACCCAGACGGTGCTCTACGAGATCGCGCGTCTCCAGCGATCGGGAGAGATTCCCGAGCTGCCGGTCTTCCTGGACTCGCCGATGGCGACGCGGATGACGGCCGCCTACCGCGAGCACCTGGACCGGTTCCGCCCCGAGGTGCGCGACCTCGCCGACGACGGCATCGATCCGTTCGCGCCGCCCCGTTTCGAGACGACCGTTTCCAGCGACGAGAGTCGCGCCCTGAACGATCTGGACGAGCCGGCGATCGTGCTGGCCGGCTCGGGGATGATGACCGGCGGCCGGATCGTGCACCACCTGAAGCACCACATCTGGAAGCCCGAGACGCACCTGATCGTCGTCGGCTACCAGGCGTCGGGAACGCTGGGCCGAGCGTTGGTCGACGGGGCGCAGCGGGTCCGGCTGGTCGGCGACGAGATCGCCGTGCGCGGCAAGATCCACACCATCGGCGGCCTCTCGGCCCACGCCGACCGCGACGACCTGACCGCCTGGCTGGCGGACGTCGGCGACGCGGCGGTGCACCTCGTCCACGGCGAGCCGGACGCGCTCGTCGCCTTCCGCGATCACCTGCGGGAGCGGGGCCGGACGGCACAGGTCGTGAAGGACGGCGAGCCGCTCGAGGTCTAGCTCGCCGCGGGTTCGGCCCGGTCGGGTTCGGATCGGTCGGGTTCGGATCGCCGGGCGTCGTCTTGCTCGCCGTCGTCCCGCCCGCCGTCGGCGCGGGCGCGCTCGGCCTCGGGATCCACGGACGCCACGAGCAGGTCGGGGAACAGCGCCGGCTGGGCCTCGCGCGCGGCGTCGGGCACCAGGCCCGCGAGGCCGACGCCCAGCAGGCGCACGGGACGGCCTACGGGAACGCGGTCGCGCAGAAGCTCGGCAGCGACCGCGCGCAGCTCGGCCGCGCTGGCGACCGGTCGCGCCGTGCGGCGCTGGCGCGTGACGATCCGGTGGTCCGCGTCCTTGATCTTCACGACGACGACGTTCCCGCGCACCCGGGCCCGGACGGCCCGCCGCGCCGTCGCGGCGCACACGGCGGGAAGCTCCGCGAGCAGGGCGTCGACGCCCCGCCGGTCGCGCTCGAACGTGGTCTCCGACGAGACAGACTTGCGCTCGCGGTCGGGCCGTACCGGCCGGTCGTCCTCGCCGCGCGCCATGTGCCACAGGTGCCGGCCCAGCTTGCCGAAGCGCGCCTCGAGCTCCGCGGGGTCCTGCTCGCGTAGACGCCCGGCCGTGTCGATCCCCAGGCTGGCGAGACGCGCGGCCGTGCGAGGACCGACCCCGTGGATCCGCCGGACCGGGAGGCCGGTCAGGAACGCGGTCGCCTCGCCGGGCGGCACGACGAGCAGCCCGTCCGGCTTCGCCTCGTCGCTGGCCAGCTTGGCCAGAAGCTTGCAGTACGAGACGCCTGCCGAGACGATCAGTCCGGTCGCCTCGCGCGCCTCGCGCCGGATCGCCTGGGCGATCCGCGTTCCGCTGGCCGGACCCCGTTTCGGATCGGTCACGTCGAGGTACGCCTCGTCCAGCGCCAGCGGCTCCACCAGGTCGGTATACGAGCGGTACAGATCGAGCAGCGCGCGTCCCGCCTCCGCGTAGGCCTCCATCCGCGGCGGAACGAACT
>Ga0209942_1000571_pt1 | contig 21851 bp, 18 predicted proteins | sample SalPonR1_A_D2_MG_FD_185695 | JGI IMG/M metagenome (GOLD analysis project Ga0209942, IMG submission 185695) | Salt pond soil microbial communities from South San Francisco under conditions of wetland restoration - Salt Pond MetaG R1_A_D2_MG... ...
TGAGATTGCAAGAGAAATCGATAAAGAAAATATTAAACTGATAGTTTTCGATGAACCGACGGCTGTTTTAACAGAAAGTGAAGCAAATAATCTAATGGAAACAATGAAGCGGTTGGCTAAAAAAGGCATCTCTATTTTATTTATTACGCATCGTTTAAGTGAAGTAATAGATGCTGCTGATCAAGTAACAATTCTTAGAGATGGTAAATTAATTGTGTGTAAACCAACATCTGAGACAAATGTAGGTGAATTGGCCGAGTTAATGGTTGGTAAAAAAATTGAATTGCCTGAGTCTGATGATACAAGTCATATTTTAGAACAAGAAGTAGTTTTAGATGTGAATAATTTATCAGTCGAAATGCCTGGTGAAGAAGTACATGATGTTAGTTTTCAAGTGCATAAAGGTGAGATTTATGGTATTGGCGGCTTGGCAGGTCAAGGAAAAATTGGTATTGCTAATGGTATTATGGGACTTTATCCATCAACAGGAAATGTTGCTTTTAATGGTTCGCCATTAATACTTAATGATATTAATCATGTACTTAAAAAAGGATTAGCTTTTGTATCTGAAGATAGAAGAAACATAGGTTTATTGTTAGAAGATTCAATTGAGAAAAATATTGCCGTTAGTCGATTGCATATCAGGGAAGATTTTTTGAAAGACTATGGCTTATTTAAGTTGCTTGACAAGGGACATGTTAGAAAACATGCGCTAGAAATGATTGAAAAATTAGATATTCGATGTGTTGGACCGGAACAACATACTGGTAGACTTAGTGGTGGTAATCAACAAAAGGTATGTATTGCAAGAGCACTTACTTTAGAACCACAAATTTTATTTGTTTCTGAACCGACACGGGGTATTGATATAGGAGCTAAAAAAATCGTATTAGATTTACTAGTTGAACTTAACAAAGAGTTGGGAATGACAATCGTTATGACATCAAGTGAGTTGGCAGAACTTCGAATGGTTTGTGATCGAATTGCTATTGTAACAGAAGGAACGATTGAAGGAACGCTTAAGCCAAATGATAGTGATAAGAATTTTGGTTTAATGATGGCTGGAGAATATCATAAAACCCATAATAAAGGAGATGATTCTGATGCCGGAAATAATTAAAGATTATACAAAAAAAATTGGTATACCACGAATGATAATTACAGCAACATTTTTATCTTTATTTATAACGGCATTTTTTGTTGATTTACCAGTAACAATGCTAATGTCAAATATTATTAGAAGATTCGGTATGTTTGGTGTATTAGTTTTAGCAATGGTTCCATCTATTCGGTGCGGCATCGGTCCAAATTTTGCGTTACCTTTAGGAATTGTTTCAGGTATATTAGGTGGATTAATAAGTATTGAATTTGGACTCAATAGTTTTTTCGCATCACTTTTAATTGCTATACCGATTGCAGTAGTTGTTGGCTTTTTTTATGGAAAATTACTGAATAAAATAAAAGGTTCGGAAATGCTTGTTGCAACCTACACTGGCTTTTCAGCTGTTTCTTTTATGAGTATTATGTGGATTGTTTTACCATTTACACATAAAGAAATGGTTTGGCCTATTGGAAAAGGTTTAAGGGTTACAGTTTCTTTAAATTCAACTTTTGGAAACGTATTGAACAATTTTTTAGGGTTTAACATTGGGGAAGTTTATATACCAACAGGATTATTGCTATTCTTTTTTGGTATGTGTTTTTTAGTTTGGCTCTTCTCTCAATCTAAATCAGGTGTCGCAATGAAAGCTACAGGAGATAATCCTAAATTTGCAACGGCTTCTGGTATTAATGTGGATAATTATAGAATTTTAGGAACGGTTTTATCGACAGTTTTAGGTGCTATTGGGATATTAGTTTACGCACAAAGTTATACTTTTATTCAATTATATAATGCGCCTTTAATGATGGCTTTTCCAGCGGTTGCAGCTATTTTAATTGGTGGGGCTTCAGCGACGAAAGCAAAAATTTCACATGCGATTATTGGTGTGTTCTTATTTCAAGGATTATTAACAATTGCTTTACCAGTCGCAAGTAAATTAGTACCTCAAGGGAACATTTCGGAGTCATTACGTATGATTGTTCAAAATGGTATTATACTCTATGCATTAACTAAAGTAGGTGGTGAATAAAATGGAAATTAAAGATCAAGAAAAAGAAGTTATTATTACGCAGGAAGAAAAATTCGATCCACAGAATTTTTTGGTAAAACATAGTGTAACGCTTTTATTTATCATAATTTCTATAGCTGCAGTTTATATATCGAAGTTACCAATATTTTTTGTTGTAAATTCTATTATTACACGAGTGACTAGAAATTCATTTTTAGTATTGGCACTATTAATACCAGTTATGAGTGGAATGGGATTGAATTTCAGTATTACCATTGGTGCTATGGCGGGACAATTCGCAATAATAATTGTTACCTATCTTGGGATTTCAGGTATTTGGGGTTTTATCTTATGTGCCTTAATTGCTTTACCTTTAGCAATTATATTTGGGTTCTTTGTAGGCGCTTTACTTAATAAAACTAAGGGTCAAGAAATGATTACAGGATTGATTTCAGGATTTTTTGCTAACGGTATCTATCAATTAATTCTAATATTCATGGTTGGAACAATTATTCCAATGAAAATGAACGATATGATGATGAGTAGTGGTGTTGGGATAAGAAATACAGTAGACATGAAAAAAGCTGGTTTATCATATGCTTTAGATAGTATACATGAGATTCCATTGTTTACATTAGTGTTAGTTGTTTCTTTATTCTTTATAGCCTTAAACATCTATAAATTAAAGTCTGCAAAACATGAGAGTGCATTTAAAACTAAGAAACGATATTTTAATATTGTTTTAAATATTTTAGTATTCATCTTTGGAATGCTTATTTCTTATACAAAAATGTTACCACGAAATATTCAAATGTTAGAGAATATTACCATACCAACTGTTACCTCATTATTGATTATTGCTTTGTGTTTCTTTAATGTTTTAATTACTAAAACAAAACTTGGTCAAGACTTTAGAACTGTTGGTCAAAATAAACACATTGCAGAAATTGCTGGAATTCACGTGAATAAGGTTAGGATGTATGCAATTATAATTTCTACAGTATTGGCGTCATGGGGACAGCTGTTTTTCTTACAAAACATGGGTGTACTCAACACTTATGGATCCCATGTACAAATAGCTTTGTTTTCTATTGCGGCGCTTTTAATCGGTGGTGCATCAGCTAGTAAAGCGACGATATCTCAAGCATTACTTGGTGTTGTATTATTCCATACACTTTTCTTAGTATCGCCTATGGCAGGTAAAAATTTATTTGGTGATCCAATGATTGGTGAATTCTTTAGAGCTTTCATTGCTTATGGAGTTATTGGTGTTTCACTAGGTCTACATGCATGGCGTAAAACAATTAAGGGGCAGGTATAGGAAGTTATTAAAGAATTTTAATAAAATTCTTGACATACAATTTTTATGTATGTATACTCTATATAATATTTAAAAGTTTGAGGAGATTCTTATGAAAACAATTAACTTATCTGCAAAATTTTATTATTTCTTTTTCTTTAAGGGCTATTGGTTTAGTGCTTACGATTTAGGATATAATAAAATAGGTGTCTGCGGATAAATAATAAGCATAAGAATGCTAGCAAATCATAGTATGTATAAAATGATGAGGCTTATCCATAAAAGGGTAAGCCTTTTTTTATCTAAAATAGGAGCGTAATGATGAAAACTTTAAACAAATTATTTAATGAAAAATTCTATTACAACTTTTATTTTTATTTCTGGAGCTATTTTTACTCTGGCGTTTTTACATACAATTAAAAAAAATTTTTAAATAAGGAAATGAATCATGTGTTTGAGTATAACCCATCCTTAGGATGGGTTTTTTGTTTATAGAGAAGGAGGATTATATGTTAGTCAGATTAAAGAATTCTAATGGGAGACAGTTAGTTAAAGAAGAAATATTAAATATGGCATCTGATTTAGAAGTACAAGAAATTAGTCAAAACAATTCAATTGAGTTAGGTGTAACCGGTGATTTACGGTTAGTTGATGTGGATCGGTTAAGACGAAACAAAAGTGTCCATGAGGTTATTGAAATTGAGGATGCATTTAAAAGATCTAATCGTATTTACAAAAATGCAGATACCATCGTTAAGATTGGTAACAAAGAAATTGGTGGTGACAAACTTGGTATTATTTCAGGGCCCTGTGCTGTGGAGTCTAGGGAACAACTATTAAAAATTGCTAAAAATGTATCTAAAAGTGGTTCAAATTTTTTAAGAGGTGGCGCTTTTAAACCAAGAACTTCACCTTATAGTTTTCAAGGTCTTGGTGAAGAAGGCTTAAAGCTTTTAAAAGAAGCAAAGGAATTGACAGGTATGCCCATTGTTACAGAGTTAATGTCACCTGATTTACTGGATTTGTTCTTAGAGCACGACGTCGATGTTTTACAAATCGGTGCAAGAAATATGCAAAACTTTGATTTATTAAAAGCTGTGGGACGAACAAATAAGCCAATCCTTTTAAAAAGAGGCATGTCTTCAACGATTAAAGAATTCTTAATGGCTTCAGAATACATTATGTCACAAGGAAATGAGAATGTTATTTTATGTGAAAGAGGTATTCGAACCTTTGAAGATTTTACGAGAAATACCTTAGATTTAGCTTCCATACTAGCCATAAAAAAACTGAGTCATCTACCGATTATTGTAGATCCTTCTCATGCCACGGGTAAATGGTGGATGGTAAAAGAAATGGCGAAAGCTGCTGTTCTTGTTGGTGCCGATGGCGTCATGGTAGAAGTACATAATGAACCAGAGCAGGCTTTATCCGATGGCCCTCAATCATTATTGCCGAATAAGTTTGAAGAATTAATGAAAGAATTAGAACAAGTAGCAGCCATTAGTGGCAAAAGAATGCAGGGTTAGTATGGAGGATTTTAAAATAACCATTGTTGGGTTAGGTCTCATTGGCGCTTCTTTAGCCCATAAATTAAAAGCTGAAGGCTATGAAAATGTATTCGGCATGGATCTAAATACTCGTGTAATGAAAAAAGCTTGCAATCAAGAATTAATTAAAGCAGGCAGTCAAGAGACTTTAAAAACATCAGATGTGGTCATTATTTGTTTATACCCTAGAGATACAGTAAACTTTATCAAAGACAATGTTAAAAATATCAAAAGTGATGCGCTGATTACAGATGTTTCTGGAGTGAAGGGTACTGTTGTTGAAGCGGTCAATGAATTCTTAATTAAGGAGCAACTCTTTATCTCAGGGCACCCAATGGCCGGTAGAGAAGCAGGTGGTTTTGATAACGGTATTCCACATTTATTCCAAGGCGCCAACTATTTATTGATTACAGATAATAAAATAAAGGATCGACGTCTGACATGGCTTAAAGGATTAGTTATGGAGCTTGGAGCAAAGCCAATTGAAATTGGCATAAAAAAGCATGATGAGATGATTGCATTAACCTCACAAGTGCCTCATGTGATTGCATCGGTTATGACACGATTAAACACCTATGATGACACGAAAAAATTTGTAGGCAATAGTTTTGATGATATGACTAGAATTAGCTTAATTAATGAAAAATTATGGTCGGAACTGTTTATTCATAATAAAAAAGAGCTAAGTAACGTTTTATTAAAAATCAAAGATGAAATTTGTCGATTTATTGATATAATAGAAAGAGAAGACCAAGAATCATGTGAAGCGTTGTTGAAAGAAACCCGACTAAAAAGAGAGGAATATTTAAGACAATGAAAAAACTAACTTTAGAGCATAACCAAGGCGTATATGATATATCTATTGAAAAAGGTATATTTAACAGATTATCAGAAAAGTTGGAAGGATTTGATTTTTCTACTGGTTTAGTCATAACAGATGAAAATGTTTATAAGCTCTACAAAGAAAGCATTGATGCTTTAGGATTCAATGTAATCTCAATAAAACCAGGTGAAAACAGTAAAACTTTGAGTAGTTATGGAGAAGTAATGGAAAATGTTATTACTACAGGTCTTAGTCGTGATGGTGTGATTCTAGCCATTGGTGGTGGCGTTGTTGGTGATCTAGCAGGGTTTGTTGCTGCCACATATTTAAGAGGTGTGGCATATATCCAAGTACCAACGACTCTTTTAGCACAAGTCGATAGCTCAATTGGTGGGAAAGTTGCAGTTAATTCAAAACATGGTAAAAATCTAATAGGAAATTTTTATCAACCAAAAGCTGTTTTTATTGATCCAGAGTTTTTACTTACATTAAAGCCTAGAGAAATCAGATCAGGTATGGGTGAGTTAATAAAACATGGCATGATTCAATCAAAAGAGTTATTTGAGATGATTGAAAAAGCCAAAGGTTTTGATCAACTCTATGAGACCATTGAGGAAGTACTTAAAGCCTCTTTAACCATTAAAAAGAAGGTTGTTGAAGAAGATACCTTTGATTATGGCAGGCGAATGATTTTAAATTTTGGACATACCATTGGCCACGGTATTGAAAAGAAAGCGAAAACCGATGCAATTGCCCACGGTGAAGCCGTTGCTATTGGTATGGCATTGATTACTAGAATATATGAAGGAAAAGGTGAAACGTCTAAAGGACTATACAACCGTTTGATTAGTGTACTAGAAGATTATGAGTTACCTTATGAAACAAAAACCCCTTTAAAAGATCTATTTAAGTACATTGAAAAAGATAAAAAAATAATGAACAATAAAATCAACGTTATTGTTCCCAAAACCCTTGGTAGTGTAGAAATTAAAGCATATGCTTTAAAAGAGTTCAAAAGAATTTTAGGAGGAAAATAATGCAAATTACAATTAACCCAAGTCAATTAAAAGGAAGTGTTCAAATCCCCCCGTCAAAGAGTCTAAGTCACAGGAGTATTATTGCTGCGTCTTTAGCCAATGGTAAGAGTGTCATTAAAAACATCATTTTATCAGAAGATATTATTGCAACAATAGAAGCCATGGAACAGTTTGGTGTAACAATTGACATTGAAAAGGGTAAGCGGTGTACTTTAACCATTCATGGCACATCTGACTTAGAAGCAAAGGGACAAGAAATTCAGTGCAATGAGTCTGGTTCAACTTTAAGATTTTTAGTACCATTTTTCACATTGGTTTCAAAACCAATCACATACTTAGGACGCAACAAGTTAATTGAACGACCATTAGATTCATATTATGAAATTTTCGAAAAACAAGGCATTAAATTTGTTCATGATGCGGGTAAATTACCATTAACTATTAGTGGAAAGTTATCACCTGGAGCGTACCATTTAGATGGGAATATTTCTTCTCAGTTCATTACAGGCTTAATGTTTGTTTTACCACTTCTAGATGGTGATTCAGAAATAATCATTCGAAAAAACTTGGAATCTAAAGGTTATGTTGATTTAACAATAGATATTTTACATAAATACGGCATTGATATTGTTAATGAAAATTATGAAAAGTTTATCATTAAGGGTAATCAAAGCTACCAACCAACAGATTACACAGTAGAAGGGGACTATTCTCAAGGCGCATTTTTTATTGTTGGGAACCTAATTGGCAATAACATTGCTATTCATGGGTTAAGCGAAAAGTCTTTACAAGGGGACCAAGAAATATTAGACATTGTTGAAGGTGTCGGTGGCAGTTACCATTTTAAAGGTGACGAATTAATTATTGAAAAGAGTGGCCCTTTACACCCCATGGCTATTGATGCAAAGGACTGTCCAGATTTGGTGCCTATTTTAGGTGTCTTAGGAAGTTTTATTGATGGTGATGTAACCATTAATAATGCAGAGCGTTTACGCATCAAAGAATCTGATCGATTAAAAGCAATTTCTACAGAACTTAATAAACTAGGGTGCAATTTAGTTGAAAAAAGTGATGGTCTAGTAATAAAAAATCATAAGACTTTAACAGGTGGTCACGTAAGCAGCTGGAATGATCATAGAATAGCCATGGCTTTATCGATTTTCTCTACAAAGCTAGATGAATCCATTACCATTGACCAAGCAGAAGCCATTAATAAATCCTATCCAGATTTCTACGAAGACTTTAAAGCCTTGGGAGGTAAAACAGATGAGTAATACTTTTGGAAAAAACTATAAGGTTACAGTTTATGGTGAGTCCCATGGGAAATCCATTGGGGTGATCATTGATGGCATTCCCCCAGGCATTACATTAGATTTTGATTTGATTCGGGAGGAAATGTATCGAAGAAGACCGGGAAAGGATAATGTTTCTACCACAAGAAAAGAAAAAGATAAGGTTTTAATTCAAAGTGGATATTTTGATGACCATACAACTGGGACACCCCTTTGTGGGATTATTGAGAATACAAATAAAAAATCTAAAGATTATTCCAAGTTAAAAAATCAAATGCGACCAAGCCATGCTGATTATCCGGGGCGAGTAAAGTTCCAAGGGTACAATGATTATCGTGGGGGTGGTCAATTTTCAGGTCGCTTAACAGCACCCTTAGTTTTTGCTGGCGCCATTGCAAAACAGATCTTAAGAGAAAAAGGAATTCACATCGGTAGCCATATTTTATCCATCGGTAATGTTGAGGAAAATGCCTTTGGATTAAAAGATTTAAACGAAGAAGTATTTAAACAACTGAAAAAAGAAAAACTACCCACATTAGATATGAAATCTAAAGAGAAAATGGAAGAAGAAATATTGAGTTATAAGAAAGCAGGAGATTCTATTGGTGGCATTGTTGAAGGGGCTATCATTAATTTGCCTGTAGGTCTTGGTGAGCCTTTGTTCGATTCCTTCGAAAGTCATTTGTCTCAGTTGATATTTTCCATTCCAGGAATAAAAGGGCTTGCCTTTGGTAAGGGATTTGATTTATCAAAATTACCTGGCTCAAAAGGAAATGATCCTTACTATTATGATGATAAAGGAGAAATTCATACGAAGACAAATAATAATGGGGGAATCCTTGGTGGCTTAACGACGGGTATGCCAGTAACATTTAAAGTGGCTTTTAAGGGAACGCCTTCAATAGCAAAAGCACAAGAAACAATAAACATAGAAACAAAAGAAAATATAGAACTATCAATTGAAGGCCGACATGATCCTTGTATTGTTCCGAGAGGGTTAGTTGTAGTAGAGGCGGCAAGTGCAATTGTTGCACTTGATTTATTAATAGAAAGTGGTCGATAAAAATGGATCCTCTAAAAGAATATCGTGATAAAATAGATGCTATTGATCAGGAAATATTACAAGCTTTTTTGAAACGTTTAACCATTGTTCAGAAAATTGTTGAAGTAAAAAAAGAAAGAGGCTTACCAATATTTGATGAAAAAAGAGAGAGAGAAGTCATTAAAAAAAGGATGGAACTTTTACCCTCAAGTGAAAATTTTGAGCTCGTTGAAAAATTATTTTATACAATTATGGACTTATCAAAAGCTTATCAGTGGGAAGAGTTAGAAAATGTTTCAACTGAAGATTTAAAAATAGGCTACCTTGGGGAAAAAGGCTCTTTTAGTTTTATTGCTGCTAAAAAGTGTTTTGAAACAAGTGAATTGAAATCGTATGACCGTTTTGAAGATATTTTCAAAGCCGTTGAATCGGGAAAAGTAGAGAAGGCCGTATTACCTATTGAAAATACATCTACTGGTAGTATTATAGAAGTATATGATCTATTAAAGAAATACCATATGCAAATTGTTGGTGAAAAAAATGTAGAAATCAATCATTTTTTATTAGCAAAACCAGGGGTAACAATAGATGCAATAGAAAAAGTCTATTCTCATCCCCAAGCCTTGTCGCAATCAAAGGATTTTTTAAAGAATTATGACTGGCAATTGATTAATAGTGAAAATACTTCTGGGAGTGCTTTAATGGTACATGAATCTGAAGAAAGAAATATTGCTGCGATTGCTAGCTTAGAAGCAGCTAAATTATATGATCTAGAAGTGTTAAAGGATAACATTAATTATAATGAAAAAAATATTACCCGGTTTATTATTATCTCTAAAAGAAAAGAACACATCGAAAAGGCAGATAAAATTACTTTAGGTTTTTCTGTAGCCCATGAACCTGGCGCCCTTTACGATGTTCTAGGTATTTTTCAAAAGAATAAGATTAATCTTTACAAGTTAGAATCGCGACCAATTATTCAATCACCCTTTGAGTATTATTTTTATGCAGACTTAGCTGGAAATATTGAAGAAGAAGTTATTCAAAAAGTGTTAGAACAGGTAAAAGAAAACAGCTTATCAATGAAAATATATGGCAATTATAAACGAGACCATAGGAGGTTTTAGATGCTGAAATATGCTTTACTTGGAGAGCAGTTGAGTCATTCTTTATCCCCAGAGATACATGCAGAAATATTTAAAGCCTTAGATATCAAAGCCAGCTATACTTTAGTGGAAACTTCTCCTGCTGGTATTGAAGAAAAACTAAAAAAATATGATGGTTTAAATGTGACGATTCCCTATAAAACAGAAGTAGTAAAACATTTAGAATCTTTATCAGATGAAGCAAAAAAAATTGGTGCAGTGAACACAATTTATGAAGGCAAAGGCTATAATACGGATTATTATGGTTTTGGGAAAATGCTTGAAATAAATGATATACCCGTCAAAGATCAAGTGATCTATATTCTTGGCACTGGTGGTGCTTCAAAAGCTGTTGATCAGTACCTAAAAGATCATGGTGCTAAAAAAATTATCTTTGTTTCTAGAAGTAAAAAAGGGATAAATATAATTAATTATGATACTTTAAATGAAGCATCAGGGGATTTAATTATCAATACAACGCCTGTAGGAATGTATCCTAAAATTGATGAAAGTCCTATAACAAAAGAAGTGGTAAAGAAGTTTAAATATGCAGTTGATTTAATTTATAATCCCTTTGAGACCGAATTTTTAAGGTTAGCGAAGACAGAAAATCTTATCACAACTAATGGTTTATATATGCTTGTTGGTCAAGGGGTAAAAGCTGAAGAAATTTGGCAAAATAGAGTTATTAGTGATGATTTAATCAATAAAATCCATGAAATGTTAAGGAAATAAAAGAATATTCAGAAAACTCTTGACAATAACATTAAAATAATTTAATATTTATATCAATAAACAAAAACAAAGAAAGGGCCATTAGACTACCTGCTGATTTACAGAGAACTGGAGTAGCTGAGAACCAGATGACTGCAGTAGTTGAAAAATCCCCCTTGAGTTGACAAGTGAAATAAGTAACTTGGTCCGGTGTAGTAACCGTTATAATTACTTGAGTATAAAATAATTTTTAATTATTCGTACTTACAAAGGTAATAGCTGTAAGGTTATTATAAAATTGAGTGGTACCGCGAAGAAATCTCGTCTCAGTAAATAGATTGCTATCTGTTTATTAAGACGAGATTTTTTATATTAATTAAAGGATTTTAAAGGAAAAGGAGAGTAAAAATGAGTATGACAATGGTAGAAAAGATTATTGCAAGCCATGGTGGTAAAGACCAGGTTAAACCTGGTGATCTAGTCAGTGTTGATTTGGACCTAGTGTTAGGAAATGATGTAACAACCCCCGTTGCAGTGAAAGAATTTGCAAAACTAGGTATGGATGAAGTGTATGATAAGGAACGAATTGCTATTGTTCCCGATCACTTTGCACCAAACAAAGATATTAACTCTGCGGAGCAATCAAAGTTGATTAGAGAATTTGCCCATGCAAAGGAAATTAAAAACTATTTTGAAATCGGAGAAATGGGAATTGAGCATTGCCTGTTACCTGAAAAGGGCCTGGCTTTACCGGGAGATATTATTATTGGGGCAGACTCTCATACATGCACATATGGCGCCTTTGGCGCATTAGCAACTGGTATTGGCTCAACGGATATGGCCGTGGGAATGGCAACAGGAAAAGCATGGATGCGTGTACCAGAGACATTAAAGTTTGAATATACTGGTAAGTTACAGCCATGGGTTGGTGGAAAAGATTTAATTCTTTATACCATTGGTCAAATTGGTGTAGATGGCGCCCTTTATAAAGCCATGGAGTTTACTGGTGAAGTCATTGATAACTTATCGATGGCCCATCGGATGACCATTTCAAATATGGCCATTGAAGCCGGTGGAAAATGTGGTCTCATTGCACCAGATGAAACAACTTTTGAGTATTTAAAAGATCGTGCCCAAAGAGATTATACAGTTTATACAAGTGATAAAGATGCAACTTATGAAAAAACATATACATTTGATGTTTCGACGATAGAACCCCAAGTGGCTTTCCCCCATTTACCAGAAAATACAAAGGGGATTAGTGAGGTAGGAGATATTAAAATTGATCAAGTTGTGATTGGTTCTTGTACCAATGGAAGACTTGAAGATTTAAGGTTAGCAGCGAAAGTATTAAAAGGAAAGAAAAAAGCACCTCATGTAAGATTAATTATTTTTCCTGGAACCCAACAGATTTACCTTGATGCCATGGAAGAGGGTATTATCCGTACGTTAATCGAAGCAGGGGCAGCTGTTAGTACACCAACTTGTGGACCTTGTTTAGGTGGTCATATGGGTGTTTTAGCTAAAGGTGAACGCGCCGTAGCGACGACGAATCGTAATTTCGTTGGTCGAATGGGCCATCCAGAAAGTGAAGTATATCTATCAAATCCAGCTGTTGCAGCGGCTTCAGCAATACTAGGAAAAATAGCAGGTCCTGAGGAGGTAATGTAAATGAGTTTAGTAGGTAAAGTTTGGAAGTATGGTAATGATGTAGACACTGATGTAATTATACCGGCTAGATATTTAAATACCTCAGATCCAAAGGCACTTGCGGCCCATTGTATGGAAGATATTGATGAGACCTTTGCTTCAAATGTTAATAAAGGGGATATTATTGTTGCTGAAGATAACTTTGGTTGTGGCTCTTCTAGAGAACACGCACCTATGGCTATTAAAGCATCAGGTGTTTCCTGTATTATAGCAAATACCTTTGCACGGATTTTTTATAGAAATTCAATTAATATTGGCTTACCAATTCTTGAATGCAAAGCAGCGGTTAAGGGAATCGATAATGGTGATGAAGTTGAAGTAAATATTGAAACAGGTGTTATTAAAAATCTAACAAAGGATGAAACCTATCAAGCCAATGGCTTCCCAGAGTTCATGAAGGATATTATTAATGCAGGTGGCTTAGTGAATTATGCAAGAGAGAATTGGAGGAGAGACTAATGTCGACTTTAAATATAGCAGTCATCGGTGGCGATGGTATTGGACCAGAGGTAACCGACGAAGGGGTTAAAGTTTTAAAGAAATTAAGTGAGGCAACAGATTTATCCTTTAATTTCAAAAAGTTTGATCTTGGTGCAAAGAGATACTTAGAAACAGGTGAGTTAGTAACGGATGCAGTGAAAGAGGAACTGAAAGGTTATGATGCTATTTATCTAGGTGCTATTGGCGATCCTAAAGTAAAACCCGGCATTCTTGAACATGGCATTTTATTAGACTTAAGATTTTCTTTTGATCAATACATTAATTTAAGACCAATTAGACTACTGGATTCTAGATTTACGCCTCTAAAAAACAAAGGACCAGAAGATATTAATATGATGATTATACGAGAAAATACTGAGGGACTTTATGCTGGTGTTGGTGGCTTCTTAAAAAAAGGAACAACAGATGAAGTAGCAACGCAGCAAATGATTAATACTTATAAAGGTGTTGAGCGTATTTTAAGATATGCTTATGAGTATGCTGAAAAACGTAGTCAAACTAAAAAGTTAACACTTTGTGATAAATCAAATGTTTTAACTTATGGACATGATTTATGGCAACGTGTCTTCAAATCAGTTGGTGAAAAGTATCCAAGGGTTCAACAAGACCATATGTTAATTGATGCCATGACAATGAAAATGGTTAGAAATCCTGAAGTTTTTGATACCGTTGTTACTTGTAATATGTTTGGCGATATCATTACAGACCTTGGCGCAGAAATTCAAGGGGGCATGGGCATGGCTGTCTCAGGCAATGTCAATCCAGAAGGTGTTTCTATGTTTGAACCAGTGCATGGGTCGGCACCAGATATTGCTGGAGAAAACAAAGCCAATCCTTTAGCAGCAATTATGGCAGCGGCAATGATGGTGGATGTATTAGGTTATCCAGAAGAAAGTAAAAAAATTGATCAAGCAATTAAAAAGGCTTTAGAGGAAAAACAAGTCACTGTTGATATGGGTGGTTCTTTAACAACTACTCAAGCAGGCGATTATATTTGTAGTGTACTTTAGTAAGGAGGTTAATGATGCTGAAAATTTATGATACAACCCTTAGGGATGGCAGTCAAAAAGAAGGCATCTCCTATTCAACAGAAGATAAAGTCAGAATAACAAAGGCCTTAGATCAATTAGGAGTTGATTATGTTGAAGGTGGATGGCCTGGATCAAACCCAAAGGATATTGAATATTTTTTAAGAGTGAAAGATATGGCTTTTAAAAATTTAAAAGTAGCAGCTTTTGGTTCTACGAGAAGAGCAAATATTGAAGCAGCTGATGATCACAATTTAAATCAAATTATTAAATCAAAGGTAAAAGTAGCAACAATATTTGGTAAAACTTGGGATTTACATGTTCGGGTGGCGTTAAAAACTACTTTAGAAGAGAACTTGAAAATGATTGAAAGCTCCATTGCTTATTTAAAAAGTCATGGTCTTGAAGTGAATTTTGATGCAGAGCATTTCTTTGATGGCTATAAAGCAAACCCAGAGTATGCAAAAGAGGTCATTCAAGCGGCGCAACGCGGTGGCGCAGATGCAATTGTTTTTTGTGATACCAATGGTGGTACTTTACCGAGAAACGTTAAGAAAATAATAGATGATGTAAAAGGTTTAATCACATGTGAGATGGGGATTCATGCGCATAATGATGCAGAATTGGCTGTTGCAAACTCTTTGGTTGCCTTTGAAACAGGTGTGAATCATATCCAAGGAACAATTAATGGTTTTGGAGAACGCTGTGGTAATGCGAATCTATCTTCGTTAATTCCTAACTTATTACTTAAATATAATGATTCCCTGTTACCTAAAATTAAGTTAAGAAAGATGACAGAGACATCAAGATTTGTAAGTGAGATTATTAATACATCTCATCCAAGTTATTTACCATATGTAGGGACATCTGCCTTTACTCATAAAGGTGGCATTCATGTGAGTGCTATTTTAAAAAATGCAACGACGTATGAACATGTAGATCCTAGTTTAGTTGGTAATCGGCAAGAAGTAGTTGTTTCTGAACTGTCTGGACAATCAAATATTATTTATAAAGCCAAGGAATTAGGTGTTCATTTAGATAAAGATGTTGATGATTTAAGAAATGTAGTCAAGCAAGTAAAAGCTTTAGAGCATCAAGGGTATCACTTTGAAGGAGCAGATGGCTCCTTAAGAATATTAATAGAAAAGGCTCTTAATCGCTTTACTGAGCTATTTCAGTTAGAAAGTGCTCGAATCATTACTGAGAAAAGGAAAGATGAAACTGCCTATTCTGAGGTGTCGATTAAAGTCAATGTTAAAGGGCAAGAAGTGCATACAGCGTCTGCTGGGAATGGACCAGTGAATGCCTTAGATAAAGCTATGCGAAAGGCTTTAATAGACTTCTACCCCCGTTTAAAAGACTTTTATCTAGTTGACTATAAAGTACGTGTACTAGATAGTAATGACGGGACAGAGGCCAAGGTAAGGGTTCTCATAGAAACCAGTGATGGAAACAATACATGGGGAACCGTTGGTGCTTCTACGAATATTATTGAAGCCAGCTGGAAAGCTTTAGTTGATAGTATTGAATACGGTCTTACATTTACAAATAAAGAAAAGGAAGTGCAAGCAAGTTAGTTAATTTAAAATATTGAATAGCCATAAGATAATCTCAAGGATTTTAAGAGGTTATCTTTTGCATGTGAAAAATATTGGGAAATTATGAATAAAAAAAGGGCAGAAAGTCATTGAGAATTCTGTCCTTTTTAATGTTTATCTTAATAAACCAGTAAAACCTGTTCTTACCAACTCTTTTATTTCATATGTTTTTATTAATTCAATAAAAGCATCAATTTTTTCTTGGTCACCAGTTAATTCAATGATTAATGATTTTTTATTAAGATCAATTATTCTTCCCCGATAAATATTTACTAGATCAACTAAGTCTCTTCTGTTTGAGTTGGTAATAGCAACTTTTACCAAAATTAGTTCTCTGAAAACCGAAGGTTCTGCAGATAAATCGATAATCTTAATCACATCAATTAGTTTATGAAATTGTTTTTTTACTTGTTCAAAGGTTTGTTCGTCCCCATTAAATACAATGGTCATACGTGATAAATTCTCTTCTTCAATGGTACCAACGGATAAACTATCGATGTTATAACCTCTTCTTGTAAAAAGTCCAGCAATTTTAGATAAAACACCTGAATGGTTGTTTACGATTAAAGCCAAAGTATATTTATTCATTTTCTTCACCTACTAAGTTAATTCTACCAAGGGCAATACTTGGATGTTTTAAAAATTTACCGATATTCTCCTCTATATTTAGATCGAAGTAAGAAACATAATTTGCTTCACAAATCTTTTCAAAGTTAGGATTGTGTTTAAAATTCACACTGAAAGTATGATTATACCAAGATTTTTGTAAATCTCTAACCATGCCTAAGGATTGGTTATCAATTAATAAAATTTTGACATCTAGTTCGTTTTCATAAAGTGTAATGAGCTCATTCATAACCATCTGGAAACCACCATCACCTATGACTACTAATATTTGACGATCTTTTTTACTCGTTTGTGCACCAATTGAAGCGGGTAAACTAAAACCCATGGTACCTAGACCACCAGAAGTGATGAATCGCCTTTTCCCATTCATCATAAGATTATGAGCAGCAGAGATTTGATTGTTACCTACATCAGCAACGACAATAGCATCATCATCTAATAGATCAGAAATTTTCTTAAGTTTATTAGTGATAAAGGCTTCCTTACCTAGATAACTGTTATTCTTGTCTTTTTCTATTGCAATTAACTCATGCCACTTACTAAAATCAGTTGAATAGTCCATAGAAACAAGTTCATGTAAAATTTCCTTAGCATCACCAACAATAGGAATACTGCTTTGTATTTTTTTTCCGACCTCTGCCGGGTCAATATCAATGTGAATAACATTCTTATCAGCTATGCTAAAGTTTGCTCGGGTTCTAGTGGATATACTCATGCCTATGACAATGAGTAAATCAGAGTATTTGATAATCTCGTTAGAATAATGATGCCCATGTGAACCAATCATGCCAACATATTCTTTTCGACCTTCATCAAAGGCGCCTTTGCCTTTTAAAGTATGTAAGACTGGGATATTTGTAGCATCGACAAAAGCTTTTAATTCTTTTCTGCTATGGCTTAGTAAAATGCCGCTGCCAATACAAAGTAAAGGTCGTTTTGAGTTGATTATTTTTTCATGAGCTAGCTTAATCTGATAGGGGTTGCCTTGAATCGTTGGTTTGTAGCCAGATATATCAACGGCGTTTGGATAATTTCCTTTAAAATCAGCGTTTTGAATATTAATTGGAATATCAATTAATACAGGACCTTTTCGCCCACTGTTTGCAATATGAAAAGCATTTTTAAAGACTTCACCTAAGGTTGAAACGTCTCGAACCAAATAATTGTGTTTCGTAAAAGGCTCTGAAGCACCAATTATATCTGCTTCCTGAAATGAATCGTAACCAATAATATTTGTAGCCACCTGACCAGTAATAATAACAACGGGTACTGAATCCATGTAAGCGTTAGCTATACCAGTGATCAAATTTGTTGCCCCAGGGCCCGATGTAGCGATGCAAACCCCTGTATTATCACTACTTAATGCGTAGCCACTTGCGGCATGAATAGCGCCTTGTTCATGTCGTACAAGGACATGATTAATTGATGACTGACTTAAACTTTCAAAGATTGGTAAGACAGCACCACCCGGGTACCCAAAAATTGTTTTAACACCTTCTGTTTCTAAAAAATTGACAATTGCTGTTGATGCTTTCACTTTTTTCACCTCTTCTTTAATTTATTTTAATATTTAGAATACATAAGAAATTAGAACTTGTCAATGTAAAAAAAAAATTAAAAAAATAAGTTGACAGAATATTCTTAAAATAGTAGAATGATAACTAATCAAATTGAAAGCAACGCAGGAGAGCTTTAATAGAAGTGTTTATAGAGAGTTGATGCTTGGTGAAAATCAATAACAATTCTATTGAATTCTCGCTCCTAAGTTTAGATTCTGAAATTAATTAAGAATCTATGGGTCGTTCCATTAAAGACTTCAAGTGATCTATGATAATCAAGGTGGTACCGCGGAGTAATTTTTCGTCCTTTAACAAGGGCGTTTTTTGTTTTTTGAAGGATAAGGATTTAAGAGGAGGTTCAAATGAGTAAAGTAATCAAGTTTTTTGATACAACATTAAGAGATGGTGAGCAGTCCCCCGGTTGCTCAATGAATTTAAAAGAAAAAATAAAGATGGCTAAACGATTAGAATTATTAAATGTGGATGTTATTGAAGCAGGGTTCGCGATCGCTTCAGAAGGTGATTTTGAAGCAGTAAAAATGGTGGCAGAAACTGTAAAAAAACCTGTTGTCGCTTCCCTTGCGAGAGCTTTGAAGCCAGATATCGATCGCGCTTATGAAGCGGTAAAAAATGCCCGACACCCTAGAATTCATACATTTTTAGCCACATCAGAAATACATCGAAAATATAAATTGAAGATGTCTAAAGAAGAGGTTATTGAGCAAACAAAAACAATGGTAAAATATGCTAAAAGTAAGTGTGAGGATATTGAGTTTTCTGCAGAGGATGCCACACGTACAGAAAAAGAATTTTTAGTAGAGGTCTTTAACACAGCAATTGAGTCAGGTGCAAATGTTATTAATATTCCGGATACCGTTGGTTATACAACACCAGATGAGTTTTATTCTTTGGTAAGCTATGTGAAAGAACGCATTCCTAAAAATATCGAAATATCAGTTCATTGTCATAATGATTTAGGCTTAGCAGTAGCCAATTCAATTGCGGCCATTAAAGGTGGTGCAACACAAGTAGAGTGTACCATTAATGGTATTGGTGAACGGGCAGGGAATGCTGCTTTAGAAGAGCTAGTAATGATTTTAGATACAAGAAAAGATTATTTTGATTTTAAAACTAATATCAATACAAAGCAGATTATGAAGGCCTCAAAGGATTTAATTGCCATCACTGGTGTAGATGTACAGCCTAATAAAGCGATTGTTGGGGACAATGCCTTTGCCCATGAAGCTGGGATTCATCAGCATGGTGTCATTAATAACAAAAGCACTTATGAAATCATGTCACCTGAGCAAATTGGTTTAGAAGAAAACAAGATGGTCTTAGGTAAACATTCAGGGAAGCATGCATTTAGTGAAAAAATTGAGAGTTTAGGTTATGATTTATCAGATGAAAATCTTAGAAAAGCCTTTAAGATTTTTAAAGACCTTGCAGATAAGAAAAAAGAAGTCTATGAATCTGATATTGAAGCCATTATTAGAGATGATATTTATGAAATTGAAGACCAAGTATCATTAGAGCGTTATGTTATTAACTGTGGTAATACAATTAATCCTACAGTAACCATTGCTGTTCAACATGATGATGAAACATTTGAAGAAGTTTCTAGCGGTGATGGGGTTGTCGATGCCTCCTTCAATGCTATTGAAAAAATATTTGATATTGGTCTAATTTTGAAGGACTATCGTATTAAATCAATTTCTAAAGGAACAGATGCTTTAGGTGAAGCCAGAGTAAAGATTTTATACAAGGATAAAACTTATCATGGCATTGGCCTGTCTACGGATGTTATTGAAGCAAGTATTAAAGCATATATCAATGTAATCAATAAAATTCTTTAATAGCAATTTCTAAGTATCCGTTTAAAAAATGTCAAACTGGGTATCTATTAATAAAGGCTAATACAGAAATAGTTATAGTTTATTAAAAGAAATATTTGCAGTAGATGAATGTTTAATAGAGAGGGGCAAATATGAAAAAGTTAATAGGCATTTTACTTTTATCTTTTCTAATAATTTTGTTGACAGCTTGTGGTAGTTCATCTGAAGAAGCAGCAGAAAGTGCAAATAACGATGAATCATCGGTTTCTATTGAAGAAGATTCTGATGAAATGAAAATTACTGGTGAAGGCTCTGAAACAACTGTTACAAAGGACATGGATAAAAGTGTTGAATTACCCGAAGGATACCCAGAAGATATTATTCCAGTTTATGACGATTTATTCTTGATTACTGCAATGAAAAGAGATGACGGTTCTTTTGCTATTTCTGGCGGTTCAGAAGATTCCATTGAAAGTGTAGGAAATTTTTATGAAGAGATTTTAGCAGATGCTGAAGTAATGATGAAAGATTTCACTACGGATTCTTATTCTAATATAGGAGAATATAAAGGTAATACTTATACAATAAATATATCCGAGCCAGAGGGAGAGTTAGTGGATCGTTTTGAGTCATTTGTCATGATTATTCTTGTACCTGGGGATTTAACTGGTATGGCTACAGAAGAAGAATCCGTTGCAGAAGAGAATAAAGATTATGCCAGTGCAATTGTGATTCCTGATGATTTAGTTTTACCACCAGATTATCCTGAAGAGGAAATGCCCTTTTATTCAAAGGGTGAAGAAAATGTTCTTGCTGCCGTTGAAGAACGCAATGGACAACAAATGGTTGGCTATATGACAACTGATCCGATAGATAAAGTTTATGAATATTTTGAGGAACAATACAGTGATGCTGAACAATTTATGGTAATGAATGATACAGAGACAGATAAAAATATTATGGTATCAGTTGATGGAAAAGTTTTTCAAGTAGTATTGTTTACTAATAATGAAATGACAGGAGAAGATATGAAATATAAAACACTCATATCAATACTGTATTAAATTAAGGTCTTTTGAGACCTTTTTTTTGTTTATAGAAACTTGGAATCGTTTTCAAAGAAAAAATCATTGACGGTTGATTAAAAAATATATATCATATTATATAAAGAAGAGAGGGGTAATTTAATGCACAACTGTAAGATTTGTGATTCCACAGCTTTGAAGGAAATATATGATGAACAATTCGATTCAACATATTATCTTTGCGAAGTTTGTGAATATATTTTTTTAAATCAAGAAGAGATAGTTTCTACAGAAGAAGAAAAAGAAGTATATGATCAACATGATAACACTTTAGAATCTGAAGGTTATGTAAAAATGTTTGAAGACTTTATTGAAAAAGCTGTGAACCCTTTTATTAAAGAAAAAAGAAGAGCCTTAGAATTTGGCTGTGGTCCAGGACCTGTACTTGCAAAATTATTAAAAATGGATGGATGGGAAGTTAATACATTCGATCCTATATACGATAATAATGAAGAATATAAGAAATACAAATATGATTTAATTACTTCAACAGAAGTGTTTGAACACTTTTCAAAGCCAATAGAAGAAATGAAACATCTGTCAGAGTTATTAAAAGAAGGTGGCTATTTATCGATTATGACACTTTTACATCCTAAGACGGAAGATAAGTTTAAAAATTGGTGGTATAAGAGAGATGTAACACATATAAGTTTCTATTCTTCCAAAACATTGTACTTATTAGGAAAAATGTTTAGTTTAGAAATGATCTATAATGATAACAATCGATTAATTACATTTAAAAAAGTCTAAAAGCCTCCCCCCAGAGGCTTTTTTTTATTTTGAATTTTTTTCAAAATATTGAATAATTTTTTCTGTTGTGGTTATTTTTTCTTTCTTGAAGTGTTTTTTTAATTGGGAGATGAAAGGATTCATATGGCTTCCAAGGTATTTAGA
>Ga0209942_1000573_pt1 | contig 21762 bp, 14 predicted proteins | sample SalPonR1_A_D2_MG_FD_185695 | JGI IMG/M metagenome (GOLD analysis project Ga0209942, IMG submission 185695) | Salt pond soil microbial communities from South San Francisco under conditions of wetland restoration - Salt Pond MetaG R1_A_D2_MG... ...
AAACTTTCCAAATGATGTTTCTACTTTAATACTTTGATGCACTCACTTTTCTGTTTATAAAAAGTATTTTGAAAAGTTGTTTTCTTGAAAAATAATAGATCCTTCTTATTATTCTGCTAAAAAATTTACTGATTATCTAAAAAGACATTCAGAAATAAAGAAGAATTTGTCAAAAAAATGAAATATTAATTTTTTTACTACATGAAATGTTGAGCATTTTAACAAAATATGATCAAAAATACGAGGATTTGATATTGATTCAAAACAAATCATTCTTTAGAAAACAAAATAATCCAACAAATTAATCTATAAAATATAATTTTTCAATTTTTTCTACGCTTTTATCCCAATCAAATTTTTTTTCAGGTATTTTTTCATAATTTCATTTTAATACGTCTTTTGTTGCATTTATAATATCGCTTACAGATCATGGTTTTATAAATTTAACTTTTCACCATATTACCTCAGGTATTGCGCTAGTTTTTGTAGTTATTATTGTTTTTCACATAGCCACAGATTCGGTGTGCACACTACCAAATCATTCTGATATAGATGGAGCAATTACACAATCACATGATGCCACAAGATTTCTTAAATCTTTTTTAGAAAAACCATTGAATACCTGAATGTTTCTTTGTCATTGCGAGGTACGAAGCAATCTTAGTTTATTCAAGATTTTTTTACTCCTTTTTGATTCAATTATATTAAAAACTACCATTACATTTTCTAATTTCAATACTTCTGGCAATGCTTTGATTAAATAGTCTATACCTTTGGATTTCCCAGCATGACCAAAATATAAAAAAATAAATTTATCATCTCGTTTATATTTCTTTCTAACGGCAAATATTTCTTTGCTATCTACATTTTTTATATTCCAAAAATTATCATCGATTCAATTATGTATTACTTTTATTTTTCTTTCATCAACCTTATAATTTTCTTTTAGTTCTTTTGCTGTATTGTTTGATACACAGTGATATATATCATATTTTTTCATAAAAATTATTTTTTCAAAAATTTTATAAACTAGTCACCCAAATAATCATTTATATTTAAACCAAAGCTTTCCAAATATTTCGTGTACAGTCAAAATAACCTTTATTTTAAGTTTTTTTCATAATATTGAAGCTGGTATTGCTCATCCATAGGTACTAGCATGTATGATATCTATTTTTTTTTGTTTTAATATTCTTTTTCATAAAGATATAGATTTTATCATAAATTGTATTCTGTTTTTTCATACTCTATAGATTTTTGTGTCTAACAATTCTTCATATTCTTTCAAGTCATTGCCATATCTACTAGTCAACACAATGACTTTATATCACTTTTTTTGCAATCTCAAAATTATGTTTTCAAAAACATTTTCCACACCACCTCTATGGGGTAAATAATAATCCAAAACAAACAATATAGTTTTCATAAGTTTATTTATTTTAAACATTATTTTTATAGTTTAATTTCTTTGTACTTCAAGCTTTTAGTTTGTTTACTAAAAAAGTGGTTCAAAATTTGACAAAAAGCAACTTTAGGATTAAAATATAATAAATTAATTTTTACTAATTATATAAATCTCAAAATGCAATTATTTAAAAATAGAATTAACAAAAGATTAAGTAAACTTAGTGTAGCAACATTATGAACCCTAATTGCTATTCCATTATGATTTAAGCTTTTGCTTTTAATTATAGTTATGTTGAATATTTATTCTTCATGAGAACAGCATCATGCAGCAGCAAAAATTGTATTGCCAGTTTGTGAGTGAAGTCTATCTTCTGATTGTGGTGACTACAACTTAGATTTAGAAAATTGTAATAAAAATTATCAAGCATGATCTCAGTGTGATATAAATAAAGAAACAAAAACATGTGAACCAATGCTTGCTTGTTTGTCTTGTGGTGATTGAGCTGTTGTTCCATGAGAACAATGTGATGATTGAAATCTAAAAGACTGAGATTGATGTTCTAGTAGTTGTAAACTAGAACGGCTTACAGATGATTCTATAAAAAAAAATATTGAAAATTTAAAAAACTGAATAAAAATAGAAAAAGATCCGTTAGAAAAAGATAGATTATCTTTTTGTCTATGATATTTGTATTATTTAAATTGAGATACTTATTCAGCAAATAATATATTTAAGGAGGTTTATTCTTATAATAATATGCTTGTTAATGATTTTCCATATTTAAATTATTTTGCTTGAATGAGTTCTTATTTAGAGGAAGAAAAAGATTTAGCTAGAGAATATTGGAATCAGATTTTGTATTTTATTTGAGATGATTTAATTTATCCATGATCAGAAGATGGTGCATTTAATTTAAGTTTTATGCCTTGATATGAGTTGATAATTTATTGAGATATATATAATGATTATATTGGAAATAAATGAGAAAGACTGGAAGAATATAATTGAGAAATACTATCTCAGGGTGCTTATAATATTTGTAAAACCGACTATGTGTTTTGTGGTAATTGAGTTATAGAGGAAGAAAATAAAGAATCTTGTGATGATGGTAATATGATTGACTGAGATGGTTGTAATTCATCTTGTATTATAGAAGATTGATGGATTTGTGAATGAGAACCATCAGAGTGTAAAGACTTTGTTTGTGGTGATTGAATAAGAAATTATAAAGAAGAATGTGATGATGGTAATTTAAAAAATTGAGATTGATGTTCAGCATCTTGTGAAGCAGAGGAAGGTTATATTTGTTGAGACAAGTGTCGTTTGATAGAGTGTACAGATTGATGGCAAATAGTTTCAGATGAAAAACATGGTAATATATTGGAAGATAAAAATATATGACATCCAAATTTAATAAGTTCAGATGACTGAAAAACAGCATATATCACTTATCGAGATATATTAGATAAAGAACATAATTATTGAGCTTTGTGAGTAAAAAAATATGAAGACTGAAATTGGTATGATATAGAAACAAAAGTAGAAGGTCACTTGAAAAATATTGAATCAGTCTACAATCCATATGATAAAAGTTTATATATACTTTATAAAAACAACATTAACTTAATTGAGTTAAGTGTTTATAACGGTTCTACTCGAAATACTTATGTTTTATTTAAGGAAGACATATTTTTTGAACCTGATATAATAATAAGTGAAAAATGATGAGTATTTGTAAGTTTTTATAATTCAGAAAAAGAAGATTATTTATTATTTCAATTTGATGCAGGTCATGTTAACCATAAGTTATCTATCCCAATTTATGCATCAGCCAATTGAGATACTTTAATGAAATCTGTATTGAAGCCATGAAATAATAACGAACTTTATTATGCTATTACAAATATAAATAAAAAAGTTTGATCTAGATTATTAGAGGTTTATAGAATAGACGAATCCTTTAGTAATACAAAGATATGAGAGTTTAATATGCCAGATACGGATTATTGATTTGATTTTGAATATGATGTAGAGAACAATTTGTTGCATCTTGTTTATCAAAATGATAATAGACTATTAGAATATCAGTTATGGAATTTACAAGAAAATAGTCGAAAAAAAATATTCTCAGATATGGTAGTTGGTATACATGACGATGTTTCTATTAAATATTATGATATTGATAAAATTTATGTTACAACACAAAGTATATCAGATATTTACAATATAGATGGATCTATACGCAAGACTATTTTTTTAAAGATAAATTATAAAGAATGATCAATATTGCCCTTATGAGATATAGCAGAAATTATAAATTATGAACCAGCTGTATGAGAAATAAATATTGATTCTTTACAATTTTTAGAAAGGTTGTATCGAACATTTGCTAGTAAAACAGATTCTGAGTCTGATCCATTTTTGACATTTGTTTGTCCACAAGACCTTAGTTGTGCATGAATACTACCAAATAATACAATACATACTCAAACTAGTTATATATATAACTGGTATGGTATAGAAAACTTGCAAGATATAAAACCAGTGGAACGAGGATATAATGAGTTTCTTAATGGAGATTGTAATTTTTATTGTGATACTTGATTTACACGGAATTGATCTATTTGTGAACCCAATTCTTGTGAATTTAATGGTCAGATTATACCTCATCTTTGAGGAGTTATAGCATATCAATCAGGAGTCGTAGAGTATGGTTCATCTTGTGTTTCAGAAATAAGAGTTTGTGGTTATTGAGAATTAAATTGATCTTATCAAAATACTTGATGTATTGTTGCTGAACCAAATAATTGTGTGTTTAATTGAAATATTATTCCCCATTGAGAAAGTGTAACAACTTATTCTTCAGATTTTGTATCTTGTGGATGAAGTTGTTTGTCTGAACTTAGGACATGTAATAATTGAGTGTTAGGTGGTACTTTCTGATATTCTTCATGCAGAGTTGGTTCTTGTTGAGGTTGATGATCAACCATTAGTAGAGATGATTGCTGTGAAGATTCAAATTTACCTTGAGCAAATCAAGAGTGTGAAGACCATTCTTCTAGCTATTATGATAGAACATGTGAAGGTGAGGAAAGCTTTGAAAGCACAGAAAACATCGAAAATAGTCATTATTTTGAAGAAATTGATTTAGACACTACAAGCCACAACTCTTCAAATACTGAGCTTACAAGAATATTAGCAGCAGAAATGATTTATCAAGTTGCTTTAGAACTTTGAATAGAGCATGATTATAAACAAGAATGTTATGATTTTAAAGATTTAAAAAATTATTCTAGTAAAAAGTATTTTGCTATACAAGCTTGTTTATATGGATATATGTGATATGAACAAGATGGTCTAATGGTAGCTGAAAATTTTAATCCAGATAGACACGTAACAAGAGCACAGATATTAACAATTTTATCAAGATTATTATATTGATGAAAGTATAATTTAGAAAGCTTAGAATGAATAGATACTAGTAAGGAAAATTACTGGTCTTTCAATCACGCTAAAGCCTTAAATGATGCTGGTATCGTTAATGAAATAAGTGCTTATCGACTAAGTAAAAATGAAACAGTTGATTACTTTTCTATAATGATTGACAGAACAATAAAAATGCTTTGAAAAGAAGATGAGATAAGACATTATAGTTCAGATAGTAGCATAGTAAATGCATTAGAAGGTTTATATGAAGACTTGAATCCAAGTAAATCAGAAAAAGAATATAGGATAAATAAGCTACAAAGTTTACTGGGTGATTCATATAATAGTACTTTTTTTAAAGAACATAATACTTCAAACGACCTATCTGGATCCAATGTAAGCAAAGATATAAGATCTACTCTTATAGATTTTGTAAATGAAATAAGGCCTGATAATAAAGAAGAAAGTTCAACAAACCTTTGACCAAAAGAAAGAATAGAGGAGTTAATTAAAAACAATTAGAAATTTTTTTATATTTGAAGTTTTTAAAAATGACTCTTTTAGATTTACATAAATGTTATCATTATATTATGAAATAAAATTTGTTTCCAAAAAAGTAGCTCGAAATTTGACAAAAAATCTTTTTGTGAGTATAATATTATTGTCTTAATACTTTATTTTATAAATACAGTATGAAAAAGCATATTAAAAGACATATACATAAAAAATTACACAAACATGTAGATACACATGGACTTAAACATATTCATAAAATTTCACATCATGTACATAAGTGTCATCATACACTATTACACGCATGAGAGCTTATACTGGTTTGAATGATTTGATTTATGGGATTAATGTTTGCTAGTGGTTCTAATTTACCAAATAACAATTCATTTTCTTATCCATTACAAAAAGTTTCTACACTAGAGTGTAGAACTCTTTATCGAAACGATATGCCAGATTCATGTAAAATAGACTTACCAATAATACATTGAGCTAATTACTCAGCATATGAGGACAATAGTTTGTATAGATCTATTTATACTGCACTTTGGGCTGCTCCATATTCTGATTCTTGGAATCAAAAAATATGAGCTCATGCATGATTGGATATTGCAACTGCTCGTGGTACACCACTTTATTCTATATGAGATGGGGAGGTTTATTTTGCATGACGAAATTCTGCATATGGTAATGTATTAAAAATAAAATATGTTTATCAATGAGAAATAGTATATGCAATATATGCACATATGGACAATATTATAGTTAAAAATTGAGATGTGGTTTCTAAATGACAAAAAGTTTGAACAGTCTGAAATTCGTGAAATACTTTTTGAAAACTTTGATGATATCATGTTCATTTTGAAATAGATAAAGATAATTATGGTAGACCAGCATATTCATATACAAATTGTCCAGATTTGAGTAAATGACATTATAAAATAATTCAAAATTGACTTTGTAGAAATGAATTATTTACTTATCAGTATGATCCAATAAGAATATTCGAATCAAACTCCACTTATATTTTTACACCTGAAGATGAGGAAGATAAAAATATAAAAGAAAATAATGAAGAAAACTCTGATGAAACAGAAGAGACAGAAGAAGATTCTTTATGACTAGAAGATCTTGAAAAAGACATCTCAGATAGTGAAATAGATAAATGGAATGAAGTTATAAACAATAATACTGATAGTAATAATCATAATTCAGCAGAAGATTCTAATAATAAATCAGATAATATTTCTAATGAAATTTCAGGTAGCATCATAGAAGAAGATGTGGAGGAAGAAAACATAGAAGAAGATGTGGAAGAAGAAAATATTGAAGAAGAAAATACAGAAGAAAGTCTGGAAGAAGAAAACATAGAAGAAGATATTGAAGAAGAAAATACAGAAGAAGACCCATACTTATTAGAGCTAGATTTTGAATGAATAACGCCTTTAGCAGAACATTTTACAAAACTTTGGGATATAGAAATACGTTCAGAGTTGAAAGAGAGGAGTCTTCTTTTATGAGAAACATTAAGTTTAGATATAGAAATATTTAAAAAGTGACAAAGTAATAATAAAGATTGAAATTGGTTTAAATGAATATTGCAAATACCTTTTCTTATGATAACAAGTAATGATAAGATAGAAATAGATGTTAGTTATTTACAGCTTATTACAAAATGAAAAGCTAAAGTAGAAATTACATGAAAAAAAGCTTGAAAAAGTAATTTAATTATAGAGTTTGGATGAAAAAAAATCTGAATATTAGATGTTATTGTAAAATAAGAATATTATTCTTTAAAAAACCATTTATTAGATAGGGTTTTTTAACATATAGTAATTTCAAAATATTAAACATGAGCTTCGTCATTCCTGCGGAGGCAGGAATCTTTAAAAACGACTATTTATAGGCTTCCTGCTTTCTTAGGAATTACAGTTGTAGAAAAGATAGTTGTAGGAATGAAAGTCGTATTTCAAAAAACCCTGGCGATTTATTGCCAGGGTTTTTTATTATATGGTGATTCTAAAAGAATGAAATTCCAATATACCACCACAATTTTGTGGGGTAAATGTATAAAACGACGATAAACTTCTTTTGGAAATTTGCACGTCTTATTTTGTTTTAATATTATCTACATAATTATTCTAAGTTTTCGATGATTTCATTTACTTCATCCAAAGCTACGTCATCTATAGCCTTTTTACCTGTTCTTATATCTTTTATTTGGTTTTGTATGTCTTTTTCTAGCTTGTCTAAAAGTTTTTTGTCTTCAATTAGCATCTTTATTAATTTTTCTTTTCATTGTGCTTTTTTGTCTCAAATAGAATAAAAAGCTCAAGCTCTATTTACAAGTTGTAATATTAATCAGGCTTCTATTATATCATATATATGATCATAACCAAATCATCGTTTTACTGGGATTTCAGCAGTTTTAAAAGGTGCAAATATCTTATTTTTAACAATTTTGATTCTAGCCAAATAACCAATTTGTTCTTTATCTTCCATTACTTTGTCTCATCTTCTAATTTCAACTCTTTGTGATGCAAAAAACTTTAGGGCATTACCACCAGATGTTGTTTCAGGGTTACCAAACATTACTCATATTTTCATTCTAATTTGATTTATGAAAACACACATAGTGTCTGTTTTTGCTAATACTGATGCAAGTTTTCTAAGTCATTGCGACATCATTCTAGCTTGTAATCACATATAGCTGTCTCCCATGTCTCATTCAACTTCTGCTCTAGGTACCAAAGCAGCTACTGAGTCTATTACTATCATTTTAACAGCACCTGATTTTGCCAATTCTTCTGCTATTTGTAGTGCCTGTTCACCATGATCAGGTTGTGATAATAGCAATTCATCAGTGTTTACACCAAGTTTTTTGGCATAATGTGGATCCAAAGCATGTTCTGCATCTATAAAAGCAGCTACTTCTCCTTTCTTTTGAATTTCTGCGATAGCATGTAGTGCTATTGTGGTTTTACCGCTAGATTCTGGTCAATAGATTTCTACTATTCTTCCTTCAGGATATCATCATCCTAATATTAAATCTAAAACATAACTACCACTATGAACTGTGTTTACAAGTCATACATTGGAATTGTCTCACATTTTCATAATAGATCATTTACCAAATTGCTTTTCAATGTTTTTAAAAGCTTCTTTCAAATTGTCGTTGTTTTTTACCATTTTTATTCTAATTTTTTTATAAAAGGCGAATAATATTTTTTGACAAACGTCACAAAAGTCGTAAATGCATATAAATTTAGTTTAAAGTGCAAAGTTAATTTTTTTCGATTTAATTTAAACTTTATAACATTATGCACTTTGAGCTACTGAGTTTTTTGATTCAGTTTCGTTTCTTTTTTTGATTTTTGATACAAGGCTGTAAATCATTTTATTTAAGTTTATGCATTCTCATAGTAAATTATTTGCTGTCTCTGGGTCTAGATATCAAAGATCTTTCCCTAGACTCAGCATATTTACTACTTTTGTATTATAAGAATTAGCTATTAAATAAAGTTTAACCTTTGCATCATCATATCGTTTTTCATATCATTGTGCGATATAGTCCATTACTGATATAGATGCTCTTTGGACTTGTGATTTAAATCACCAGTCATCATCAACTTTTAGCTTTTTTTGGATATTCAGGGTAATTTCTTTAGATTTTTGTCGTACTAATAATTTTTCAAATTTAATATTCATTTTCGTGTTTTTATATGTATGTAAAAGAGCATTCGTTGTCTATTTTTTGATAGACCGACTTCGTGTACGTTTGTTCATCTAAATATTTAATCAAAAAAAACAAAAAATCAAGACTTTTTTTACTAGTTCAAAACTAGTAGAACAAAAAACGTCAAAAAACAACTTGATAAAGTCAAAAAAGATTTGACATTGTCAAAGAGATTGTTAGAATAAAATTGAGATAAAAAATTAATATAGATTGTCATCTCGAGTGGATTCGGCATATTTGCCGAAGTAATCGAGAGATCTCTTAACTTATATTTAAAGAGATTTCTCCATGCGTTGCACTTAGTCGAAATGACAACTCAATTTTAACTTTTAACTACCATTACCATGGCTAGAAATCGTTCAGAATTAGATGATATTCAAAGAGCTCTAATAGCTTTTTTCAAAAAAAATACTCAAGAGGAGGGGATTACTCTTAGAGAAATAGCTTCTGCTATATGAGTTAGTCATCCACAAACAGTTTTAAACAAACTAAATCAGTTGGTTATAAAATGATACTTCATCAAAGATTCTAATTGATATAGACTTATAAGAGAAAGTATTCAAAGTAAATTTGATGACATTATTCAGATTCCTGTTTTTGGTTTTGCACAATGTGGAAACAAAGGTAAGGCCGTTATAGATGAATATTCTCAAGAAAAAATTCCTGTTACATTAGCTTTTATAGGTACCAATGATGTACAAAATTCTTTTTTTGTAAGAGCCAAATGAAATAGTATGGAACCAAAAATACAAGATGGTGATTTAGTACTTATCCGTCAACAACCAAATTACGATCCAAATGATTTTGTCTTTATAGTTCACAACGAATTACCAAAACTAAAAAAAGTGGTAAAGCAAGAAGATAATTTTTATTTAGAATCAATTAATAGGTTTTTTGACAAAGTTGAACTATCTAAATATGATGAATCCAAAGTTATTTGAGTAGTAAAAAAAATTATTAAAAGTATGTAAATCTCTTGTAATAAGAAATATTTTTAATAAAAAGTTTGTCACAGCAATAATTATATATAAGCTTCAAATATGAAGCTCTCTAAACCTCCTAATTTTTAGGAGGTTTTTTTTACTCCTCAACCTTGTCTAATATAATTTTTTTATCAAATCATCCTTTTTCCTTCCTTTTTTCTTTCCTTATTTTTTCTATTTCTTCTATAGAAAATCACTTGTTTTCACAAATTGCATATATCACTTCTAGTATGTCTGCCAGTTCTTCTACAGACTCATCAATCATAAACTCTCAAACTTCTTCTTTTAGTTTTTTTTGCAACATTACAAACATTTCATTATCGTTTGCTACATGAGTAGTGGCAATCATACCATTGTCTTTAATAATTTTAGGAGTTTTATCTCTTACGAGCTGATTATATCTAGTCATAGCAGTTGGGCTATGGAATAAAGCAAACTTGAGATTTTATTTTAATAGTATTTTATCTAGAAAACATGCATATACTTTTCCATCTACATAGATACAGTGTTTGTCTAGTCAGATATCTCACCTTATACCCTGCAGGTCATTCTTGTATAATTCTTTTTTAAGCTTATCTTCATCGAAGTTTTCTATAAATTCTTTCAGTTCCATTAGTGCTACTTTCATAGATATTTTATCATTAGAATATGCTTTTGCTATTTTTACATACAAAAACATTATTGCAAATTTAGCTCTTTGTTCGCTAGTCATATCATATCTATCATTTCGATTAAATTTATTCAAAGTTTCATAATCATTTTCTATTTTGTACATACCATTTTCACTAGCTCATTTCAATTGATCTGTGACATTAATTTCATTTTTGATTATTCCATCTATATGTTTCATCATATAAGCTCTAGTTTCATAATCTTTAAATATATTTATCAAGTTATCTGAATTTATTATCATTCCCTCAGCAGTATATTTTTTATTTTCAGTAATTACTTTGAATTCATTTGTGTTTACAAACTCTACTATTTGTCATTTGTAGTATATCTGATTTCATTTTTTAGAATAATTTTTTCACAAATCTTCCATTTTACCATTAAATTCTCCATTATCAGTTCACAATTTATCATCATTGATATCACCTGTAATAGAGTTAGTTTCTCAATCTACTATTATTCATCTGTCTTTACCAAGTCATAATACTTTAAACAAAATCAACCACAATAAAAATCATACAAATAATATAATAAAAGCTCTTCTAAAAATTAATAAAAGTTTATCTATTTTTGTTTCTTCTTCATCATAATACTGATTCATCTTTAATCTAATAATTAATTAAAAAACACTTTACTAATTTAATATATCTATTAGAATAATTTTTTCAAGATTAAAGAAAAAAGCGGATAAATTCCGCTTTTTTATTATATTACAATGTTTTTTTAGAAATTATTTACCCAAAGATCATAAAAGATCTCTTTTGTGTTCTTCTTCATCCATCAATATGTCTTCTAATATTCTACGTTTACCATATTCGCCCAACTCTTCAGCCATAGCAATCAATTCTTTGTACAAGTTTATAGCTATTTCTTCTCACTTTAAATCTTGTTCCAACATTTCTTTTGAATCTTCTGATGTTTCTCTTTTTTCTACTTCTACACTTGGTGTAGCTCACAAATCTCAGATTATGTCTGCTACTTTGATAGCATGAGCTAATTCTTCTTCAGCATGAACTACTAATTCTTCTGCGATAGCGTCATATTCTGGTCATGTTATTAGTGCTGCATGTTGCACATATTGGATTGATGAAGCGTATTCCCATTCTAGGGCTTTATTAAGTTTTTCTATAAAAGTTTTTTTATCAACCATATATATTAGTTAAATTCTAAAATATTATTTTCAATCATTTTATTAATCTCACATCAATTGATTAATTATTTCTGGTTCTATTGTATCATGAATATATCTTTCGATAGGCCTAGCTCCATACTGTGGATCATAAATTTCATCAATTATTTTTTCTATTTTTTTGTCTTTATATTCTGGTAATTTTACTTTAGAATTAATTTTCCATGATTTCAAGAATTCTTGTAAATTATTTTTAAATATTCCAGTAAGTACTTCTTTAGATAGTGGTTTAAATACAATTTTATGATCAATTCTATTTAACAATTCTGGAGTCATAAAATCTTTTAATTCCTCAAATATTCTACTTTCTATTTTTTCAAAAGATTTTTGATTCATATCTCCATTTTTATTTTTGTCAGCATCAAATCATATGGTTCATTTCTTTTTGCTAAATTCTTCACTACCAAGATTTGAAGTCATAACTATTATTGTACTTTTGAAATCCACCAATCTACCTTTACTATCTTTTAGTTTTCATTCGTCCAGTATTTGCAATAGTATATTTAACACATCAGAACTAGCTTTTTCTATTTCATCCAATAATAATACTGAATATGGTTTTCTTCTAACTGATTCTGTAAGTTGTCATCATTCATCATAACCTACATAACCAGATGGACTACCTATCAGTTTACTTACAGAAAATTTTTCCATAAATTCTGACATATCTAATCTAACTACAGCATCTTCATCACCAAAGTAGTTTTTTGCTATCATTTTTGCTAAGAAAGTTTTACCAACTCCACTAGGTCACAAAAACAAGAACGATCAAATTGGCTTGTTTTTTTCTATTACAGACAATCTATTTCTAGTCAATGTTTTTACTACTGCTTGTACAGCATCATCTTGTCAGAAAACATGTCATTTAAGTTCCTTGTCCAACAATTTTAACTTTTCTAATTCAGACTGATTAACTACGTTTGCCGGTATTCATGTTTTATCTGCCAATACATTACCTACATCTGTTCTTTTAATACTTGGTCTAAGATGTGTAGGTACATTTTTCTTACTTCTTATTTTAAAGATTTCATTTTTAGCTTTTTCTTCTTGTTCTTTTAGTTCTGCAGCCAAGAAATAATCTTGGTTTTCAATGGCTTTTTCTATTTGTTCTCAAATTTTTTCTATTTTCTTTTCTGCTTTTTTGTAGCTATCATCATTTGCTAGTTTTTGTTGCATTGTAGATTTTCTAGCACAAGCTTCATCTATAATATCAAGAGCTTTATCTGGTAAATGTTTGTTTAACATATACCTTTTACTTAATTTTATACTATATTTAATAGCTTCTGTTTCAATTTTTACTCCATGAAAATCTTCATATGTTTGTTTTAGTCATTCCATTATTTGTTCTGCTACTTCGTTACTTGGTTCGTTAACTATTACTTCTTGAAACCTTCTTTTCAGTGCTGCATCTTTTTCTATATGTTTTTGATATTCATCATATGTTGTAGCACCTATCAATTTTATTTTACCTCTAGCTAGAAGTGGTTTTAACATTTGAGCAGCATCATTGTTGTCTTGTCCACCAGCTCATATAATAGTATGTAATTCATCTATAAACAAAATAATATTGTTTGTAGGGTCTACAGCTTCTTCCAATATAGATTTCATTCTTGCTTCAAATTCACCTCTATATTTTGTTCAAGCTAAAAGTGTACCCATATCCAACAAATATATTTTTTTATTTTTCAATTTTTCTGGTACATTTCATTCTACTATTTTTTGTGCTAAACCTTCTACAATAGCTGTTTTACCTACTCCAGCTTCTCATATAAGTAAAGGATTATTTTTGTTTTTCCTTAAAAGAGTATAGATTACTTGATCTATTTCGTTGTCTCTTCAGATTATTGGGTCCATAAAACCATCTTTCATTTCTCTTGTAAGATCAGTACCAAAATAATCAATAGTCATTTTTTTGTCTTCTTTTTTTCATTTTTTAACTCATGTTCACACTTCACTTTCACTATCATCTCATTTTTCAACAATCTCACTGTCTAGAGAGTCCAACATATCATTTATGTTGTGTAAATTATTAATGTTTTGTATATCCATGATTTTTACATTTTTTGAATCTAAATTTAACTTCTCAAAAAGTTTATTCAATAATTCTAAAAATGCAAATAGTCCAGATTTTATTATCACAGGATTGTCTAGTAGGTTTTCACAGTTATTAATTATCTTTTCTATGTCAACTCAGATTTTTTTACTTTCTAAAAATCTTTTAAATTCAATAGACAAATCAAAAAATGATATATAAAATAGGACAATAAAGTCTAATTGATGTAAACCATCTTTTAGTATTTCATCTATTTTTGTATGCAATTTTTTATTTAGTTGTAAATTTTTATCAGCTTCCAATGCTTCTAGATTATCTAATTTAATATTAACTTTTTTTTTGTAATACTTATCCAAAGCATCTATATTTTCCAGTCATGTAATATTGCAAAAAAGATCAAAATATTGATGATTTCTCATATATTGATATATACCCCAAAATAGAGTATTTCAATTTATATTTTTAAGATTTTTAGAAATAGAAATCTTGTTTGCATATTTTAAACTAGATATAGCATATGGATTGAATAGCTTTATATTTTTTCTCATGTTTCTATGTTTTCTTGTTAAAACAACAGTTATTTCTATAGTTTCCACACATTTTTGCAAATGAATTGTACCATTCTTATATAAATTTTTTTTCCTTTTTCAAGAAAAAAATAGCACTTTTTTTATTTAAGTGCTACATATTTTTTTAAATAAAAAACCCCACTGCCGAATACGGAAGGGGGTTCTATTATTAATTTTGAATTTTACTTGCGGCGTACATTGCCGCGATCCGGGTAATTTGTTTTTGATTGATTTACTTTTATTGGCCAGTAATGGCCTTAAGTAAATCCTGGAAAGGCATTCTTTCGTTTCATATAAACGGGTTTTTTGTCGCCGGGAGGAGCGTGAGCGATAGACGCTCACACTGCTAAGCCCAGCTGATTTACAATTAACTGTGAGTATTTTGCATTTTCGAGCCTTTTGCGGCTGGTCTCACAGCTTTCTTTCGGTCGGATCTTTCGGCAGATTCCTGGTATAGGTGAAGACTCTTTTGCGCGCTAAGGTCTTCTTTCGGCATAATCGGTTTCCAGGATTTTTTTTTCGCCATATCCGAATATTTGTATAAGTATAATATATAAATAAAAACAAAAGTCAACACTTTTCTAAAAAAACTTTATTTATTATTTTAAATATTGCAAGTAGACTTACGATTATTATATATAAGATATATTTGTAAATTCTACATTTTATATTCTGAATTCGAATAATGAAATCTCGAATAAAAAGATTATTCAATCCAACAGTAGAACCAATGAATAAAATATATATTCATCAAAAAAATATATTACACAATTTTGAATATTTGAAAAGTCTGAAGCCCAAAGCAGATATTTTTCCAGTTTTGAAATCCAATGCATACGGTCATTGATTATCTCAAACTACAAAAATTTTAAACAAAACAGATTCTCCATATTTAGTAGTAGATAGTTTTCCAGAGTATCAGATAGTTAAAAAGAATTCCAAAAAAAATATTTTAATTCTTTGAGAAACTATAGTCAAAAATTACAAAAAATTTGATTTATCTAGGACTACTTTTTGTGTTTATAATATAGAAACAATTAAGTATTTATCAAAATTAAAGAAAAAAATAAAAATACACTTATTTTTAGATACATGAATGCATAGAGAGTGAGTAAATGAAAATGAATTAATAAATATATTAGAATATTTAAAAAAATCTCCAAAGATTCAAGTAGAAGGAGTAATGTCTCATTTACATAGTGCAGATAACCAAGAAAATACCTGAATTCAGTGACAAATAGATTTATTCAAAAAAATGTATCATGTAGTGATAGATTATTGACATACTCCTATACGAAAACACATAGCCAATAGCGCAGGACTATTTAAGATAAAAGACAATTTTTTCAATGCATATAGGCCAGGACTAGCATTGTATTGATATGGTTCACTAGAAGAAAACGATAAATATTATAGTTTAAGCTCAAAATTAAACCCAGCATTGTCTATAGAATCAAGTATTATCTCTATTCACAAAATACCAGCAGAGGATTGAGTAAGTTACAACCACAAACGATTGTCTAACAAAGACTCTATAGTCGCTTCTATACCATTTGGGTATGCAGAATGATTACCAAGATCAGCAAGTAATAAAATATATTTTGAATATAAAAAAGATTATGTCCAACAAATAGGTATTATTTGCATGAATTTATCTTCTTTTGAATTAAATCAGTGAGCTAGTATTGGAGATAAAGTAGAGGTAATTGGTTTAGAATGAGAAAATACAATAAAAAAACTATCAGAAAACTCAGATAGAATTGTATATGAAATTTTGGTTTGATTGGACAAGAGTATTAGAAGAGAATTGACTTAAAAAATAATTGACTTTATTGTATAAATAACTATAAAGTATTTACTATAGTTTATTTTTTCATAAAACTAGATGAATAATAAAGTTTCTGTCGATCAGCCAGATTTAATAAATGAGCCAAGCATTCAAGAACGTACCGATTTTAATTGAAATGTGCTCGATGGTAGGGGATTACCTAAGTTGTGAAAAAAATATGAACTTCAATTAGCTTTACATCAATGGCATAAGGATTGATTAGAAAAAGAATTTAAAAATAGATTTTTTGAAAATATAGAATCATTAGAAAATTTTGAAGATTTAATGAAAGATTTGTGTCAACTTTTTGGTATAGACTCAAATAATTTTACAGTAGCTGATGCTAAAATACTATTACCATCATATAATAGTACTGGATATGATGCACAAGTGTCAATGTTATGACTTGGTAGTGGAAATTACGATGAGTATTTCAAACCAGTTTTCAAAAAAGAGGAAGATTGAGAATACACAGTTGCAATACAAGATAGTACAGAATGAGTATATCTTACAGAACATTCTAAGTGAAGTTTATGGGGGGCTTCTATCAAGCAGGCATTTGCTGCATACAGAAATCATAAACGTGATTATTATAATCATTTATTAAATATGACTAAATACATAGACCAATATCCATCTGATTCACTAAAATCAAAAGCAATGGCATCTATGGATTTTGATCTAACAGCAAAAGTTTTGTGAGTAGATTTAGAACAAGATATTTCTGAATGAGAGGTCTTTAGATTTTTACCCAAATATGTAAATTATATCCCTAAATATGCTTGAGATAAAAATAATATGATCCAATTAGTGTGACATTTACAATATGATGAATCAAACAAGCAATATTCTTTACAATATATAGTCTGAGAAAATTCTTTTAAATATTGAGATGAAAGAAAGAATATAACTGTTTGAGACAAAATTATAGAAATTAAATGAGAATCATTGCAACAAATCGTCAGGTCAGCATATGATTTTTTTTATAGTAATTCAGATCTATTTGCATGAGATCAATTCAATATTTGAGAAAAAGATGAAACAGAGTTAAGAAATAATTTACGTTGAGAATTTAGCAGTAACAAAAAAGAAAATCTAAATAATTTATTGTTATCTTATAATTCCACACAAGATGATGCTGAAAAAAAAGAGATTCAAGAATATGTATCTTCGGTTGTAAATGTAGAATCTTCAGCTGCATATGTTTGCCAATATTATTTATGTCTAAGTGTGCTATTTGATTTACCAGAAGATATACAAAAAACTTTAGCCTTACAATCTATACAATCATGATTGATTGGTAAATTAATTTGGCACCCAAATGGCATGAGTTTAAATGATGTTCGAAAAAAGAAATGAATTGATCTTGTAGAAAATCAAGAGCACGTATTAAAACAAATGTATACAATTGAAGATGTGGAAAAGATAGCTCAATGATTTAATATTACAGACGAGGAACTATCAAAAGCAATATTAGATGTTTATCTTTTACATAAAATAGGGAAAGACAATCATTGATTTATTAAAAGTTATCATATAAATAGTCATAATACAAGTCATAGTGAAGTTACAAAAGATATTATATCTTTGCTTAATAAAGAAGATTTAGATTATATAAAGAGTCTAGAACTTGCATCATGATCACATATTTTAAAAGAAGATAACATAGCGAATTATATTGAAGACAAACAAACTATACATTACAATGCTAATGACTTCCCATCAATTTTATGAGATATATTTTCTAATTCTAGAAATCGAAAGATATTAGACAAACTATGTGATAAATTCAATATTCCTGTAGAACAAATAGCACAAGATCATAAATCTAAATATGATCAAATAACACAAAAAGCTTCTGATGAGATTCAATCTAAAATCGATGATGATGAATTAGATTTATCAGCATTTTGTTATTATTTAGAGTGATTTTGAAAAAAACATGAATTATTTTCAGTCTGCAAGTATTCAGATATTAGACAGCTTTTTAATATGTTAATAAAAGATAACAAGCATAATTATACAAAAAAAGATGCATACAAATATTTTATAGACAATTTAGAAGTTAATAGTTTTGTATTTCAGGAATTATATTCAAAATATAAACAAGAAATTACAAAAACATCAAAAGAGTATTGTGATTATTTTAAAAGCTTTGAGCGAGATGTAAAAGAATCAAACAGAAAAGGTAAATATCCAGAACAACCACTATTTCTTGTTGAGCAATGAGATTCATTTATTGTGACAGATGATTTTCATAAGTATTGAGAAGAATTTGTATCTACAATAGAAATCCATAATTATGAGGATGGTTACTGAGAAACTAAAACTATAGCTTATATGTCAGACAATAATAGTTATTTTGCTCCTAAATGAATGTCGGGTTGAAATTATTATAAGAAACGACTAGATTCTCGAGATAACAAGTATTTGTGAGCCATTATTAAATCTATGCCAGAGGAATATCAAAAAGATTTTGAAGAAGGTAAGTTAGAGGTTAAATATTTGATTAAATAAAATTGATTTTAATAAAAAAAAGACCAAATAATAAAAATATTGTGGTTTTTTTAAAAAATTATATTATAAGTGTTTGTTATAAAACTCAACGAACTTTCAATAAATTAAAAATCAAATAAACTAAATATATCAAAATCAAAATCCATCAAAGACCTTTTTTCAATTTCCATTTATACAACAAGAATCACAAAAAGATAACAAGTACAGAACCAAAAAGTAAACCTATACTCAAAAGTAAATTTGATTTATCTACAACTATATCATTGTTGATTCCATAGATTAGAAAATATACAAAATATACAAATCACAATCCAAACAATATATCAAAAATATTTGATCAAAGAGCATTACTTATAGACATATTTCCATGTCATTTTTTTGACACAATTACAGATGATATTAAGTCTGGTATTGAAGTACCGGCAGCTAATATTGTTAGACCAATAATTGCTTGAGATATGCCAAAATATGAGGCTACAGACACAGCAGATTCTACCATAAAATGTGATAATAAAGCTATAAGTATAATACTTACCAAGAAGGTTCGATAAAATCTATTTTTACCTAATTTTGGATTTGGTATTATTATGTCAAAAACTTTTGTCGTTAATCTTCATAACCAAGAATAAGATGATCTAACTTCTTCCTCTTTTGATTCAAATCATGCTACTATATCTGGAACTTCCAAGTTTTCATCATAATTTAACCATTTGCTCCAGTTTTTTACTACAAATATATATAGTATATAAGAAGACACAAATATGATTGTTTCATAAAATGTAATAACTCCATCCCAAAATGTGACAAATAGTAGTATTATAGTTAAACTATAAAAAATTAGATCACGCATTATTGGTTTCCATTTTATAGCATTATTTTTCTTGATAACTACAGCAGTAGCTCAGATAATTATCAATACATTAAAAATAGCAGATCCAACAATAGTACCAGCTCATATGCTTGATTCAGTATTTCAAGAACCTAGTATTGCAAAAAGAGCAAAAATAGAAGTAAATAGTTCTGGAGCACTACTACCTACAGCCATAAAGGTTGCTCATGTTACCTCTTTTGACAATTTTAATTTATCTGAAATATGTTCTAAAGAATCTACAAAATATTTGTCACAAACAATTGCCAACAAATAAAAAGTTATCACCAATATTATTAGATGTATTATTATCATGTCTTTGTTAATTGATAATAGATAATTGATAGTGGGTAATTAATTTTCAATTATCCATTATCAACTATCAATTGATTAAAATTTTTTAATATCTTTTGTCATTTCCTTGACTCCATCTTCCAAAAATTTTGCTACATTTCATACATAATCCATTTTTGATTCATATACATTTCCTTCATCATCATTTTTTTTACTTTTTTTCTCATCAAAAAACCATCCTGACATCAGAAAGTTTAACAATCGTCTATTAAATCTTCATATCATTTTGGATGGTAATTAATTTTATAAACAAATAATTTATATTCAAAATACCATTAGTTTCAAGAGTAAGAAGAAAATGTCTTTTATACGTTATTTTGTCATTTCGACCGAATGAATATGAGCGGAGAAATCTCTTTAAATATTAAAAGGGATCTCTACCCCAGGGTACTGTATCTTCCTTCAGAATTAACCTCGTCCAAATTGGTTGAAATGACATTGATTTGATCAAAAATCTTATTATATTAAAAAAGTGTATGAAGAATTTTAAGCATTCAGGCTGGATTTTTCACTGTGCCCGCCTGTCAGACGGACAAGTTCAGAATGACGCAGTATAGTACTATATACTATATAACGTCATTCTGAGTGGAACGTCCCGAATCTTGAGTATCAAGATCCGAGGACAGTTCTCCCGTCAGAACTGCGGGACTCGATTAAGTCGGTGAAGAATCTAGCCTTTATACTTTATTATATCTATAAAAAAATATGAGAAATTACAAAATATTTTTATTTACTCTAGTTGTGTTATGATTATTTTCTAGTACATACTGATTTGATTTTACTACAGATTGTGAAAAACAAACTTTTGTCGTAACCGCATATTATTCACCAGAAGATGATCAAACTTTTTATTACAAACCATCAGTAGAAGCAGAAAAAACTTTAAACTGAAACGGTACTCACGGAGCCAATGGTAAGGCAGTTTTCAATTGAATGTTGGCAGCGCCAAGTACATATGATTTTGGATGAAAAATATATTTTCCATCATTTTGAGTAGGAGAAATTGCGGACAGAGGAGGAGCAATAGTTCACGCTTGAGAGAGATGACACAATCATGATCGTATAGATATTTGGATGTGAAAATGAGAAGAATGATTGATTAGAGCACTTACTTTTGGAAAGAGGACCGTAACTTGATACTATTGTACTAAGCAAGATTTGAAAACACTGTGAGCTAATCCTAAAGTTTGATTAAACTTTGATGCGATACCAGTTATGAAATATTTTTTTGATTCAGCATTGTTTATCCAACAATTAGAATATGGTAGAACCGATATACGAGTATACACATTACAAAAATATCTAATGAAATTTGGTTATATGGACAAAAAAACTTGATATTTTTGACCTGAAACAAAAAGAGCATTATGTAATTATCAGCTTAGGAGATGAATTACTAGTAGAAAATATTGTGGAGTATTTGGTCCACGTACTAGGTATTATATGAAGTTAGAAGCTAAGGCTAGATGATTTTTACCAGATTTTGGAGAAATTACTACATTTGATGATATTGTTTCTTATGCTGCAAATTATAATTGAAACAGACAAAATCTAGAAATTACCAATTCATCATTATCAACTACCAATTATTTTAATATAGCATATAAAAAATGAACAACAGATTCTAAAATATCAGATTTGCAAGATATGCT
>Ga0209942_1000574_pt1 | contig 21755 bp, 19 predicted proteins | sample SalPonR1_A_D2_MG_FD_185695 | JGI IMG/M metagenome (GOLD analysis project Ga0209942, IMG submission 185695) | Salt pond soil microbial communities from South San Francisco under conditions of wetland restoration - Salt Pond MetaG R1_A_D2_MG... ...
GACGTTGCGGTCCAGGTCTCCGGTCAGATTTTCGGGTTCGCCGCCATCGAGCGGCATCAACCAGACTTCGGTGTTCGTATAGCTCATCAGTTCGTCGTCGAAGCCGAGCCACGCGAGACGGCGGCCGTCCGGGCTGATGGCCGGCGACTCGTCCGGCCCGTAGCGGTCGGTAACGGGGCTGAGATTGCCACTTTCCAGGTCGAAACGATAAAGCTCGGTGTCGCGGCCTTCCAGTTCCCAGTCGTCGCGACGCACCGCGGCGAAGATCAATGCCTCGCCGTCTTTCGTCCACGCGGCCGGGCCATTGTTGGGATAAGGCCCGTCGGTTATCTGGCGCGCGGGACCGCCGTCGGCCGGGATCACGAAGCGCTGGGTCTGGCCGTGCGGCAGGAAACCCTGGCCGTCGACGCGGAATACCGGCCGATCGATGACCGTCGGGGCCGGCGCCCAGTTCGCCCCCTCCGGCGCCTTCAGCGGCTTGACCAGTCGAGGCGGCTCGGTCGGCACGAAACGATTGAATGCGATCCGGGTGCCGTCGGGCGACCAGCTGGCAGCCGATGGCGAATGCGGGCCGTCGGTGATTTCGGTCATGCGACCGGAATCCAGCCACAGTACATGCAGCTGGCTGTCGCCGTCGCCGTCATTGCCGATGAATGCGAGTCGCGTGCCGTCCGGCGACCAGGCCGGCGAGGAGAAGCTGCCGTCGCCGCCGGTCAGCGGCTGCTGTTGCCCGGCGTCGAGGTCGATCAGCCAGATCTGGCCGAGATTGCGGTCGGTCTGGCTATCCATGTGACGGCGAACGTATGCCACCTGGTCGCCATTCGGGGAAAGTGCAGGCGAATCGGCGTACTCCAGCCCGAAGACATCGTGATAATCCAGCGGCCTGGCATCGGCATTCGTCAACGATGCAAGCGCGAAGAGAAGCAGGAGTGCGAAAGTATGAATTTTCATCAGTGACCTCGAATGTTTGTTGACGGCGTAAGTCTTTTTTGCCGCGGATCTACGCGGATGAACGCAGATAACATGAAAAGCATTACACGAAGAGCACGAAGAGGGCACGAAGAAAGGCAAAAAGCTTGTGCACGAGTCAGGAAGGTCGTTTTAGTGATCCCGAGGCAGTCTATTGCCTTGCTTTTTCTTCGTGCGCTTCGTGTCCTCTTCGTGTGCTTGGTGTCCGGCTTTTTTGATTCAGATTTTATATCTTATCTGCATTTATCCGCGTTGATCCGTGGCCGAAAGGTTCAAGGAACCTCTCCATAACTCTGTGCGGGTGTAAAGGCCGGTCCCGTCAGGGTTTCGCCGGAAAAGCCGGATCTCGCGCGTCGCGCAGAGTTGTTCAGAGGCGCCTTAATTTCCGATCGTCGATTCGAACAGCTTGAGGATGCGGCGGTACTGGTCCAGCCAGCTTTCCGGTTGCACATAGCCGTGCGGTTCCAGCGGGTACGAGGCCAGTTCCCAGTCTTCCTTTTCCAGTTCGATCAGGCGCTGCGCCAGACGTACCGAATCCTTGAAGAACACATTATCGTCGAGCATCCCGTGGCTGATCAGCAGATCGCCTTCCAGGCCCTCGACGAATTCGATCGGTGAGCTGCGGCGGTAGGCTTTCGGATCGACCTCGGGCGTGTTCAGAATATTGGACGTGTAGCCGTGGTTGTAGTGCGCCCAGTCGGTCACCGGGCGCAGCGATGCGCCGGCGGCGAAAACGTCGGGCGCATTGAACATCGCCATGAAAGTCATGAAGCCGCCGTAGGATCCGCCGTAGACACCGATCCGGGCCGGATCGGCGTTGTGGTTTTCGATCAGCCATTCGACCCCGTCGATCAGGTCTTCGAGCTCCGGCGTTCCCATCTGCCGGTAAATGGCGGTGCGCCAGTCGCGCCCGTAGCCGCGGCTGGCCCGGTAGTCCATGTCCAGTACGTGGTAGCCGCGTCCGGTGAGCAGGTTGTGGAACATCTGCTCGCGGAAGTAATACGGGAAGCGATGGTGCGTGTTCTGCGTGTAGCCGGCGCCGTGGACGAACACCACGACCGGACGCGGGCCCTGGAAATCGCCGCGCGCCGGGTAGAACTTGGTCCAGATCGGCTGCTCGACGTGGCTGGACGGGACACCGACGAATTCCGGTTGCTGCCATTCGATGGCCCGGTACTCTTCGGTCAGGGTGTTGGAAGCGGCCGTCAGCTCGCCGCTTGCGCCACCGAGAACCGCAGCCTGGGGTGGGACATAGCTGTCGGAATATCGGAGCAATATGCTGTCGCTGTCCGGAAGCGTTGCGTAGCTTTCGAGCCCGTCCAGTTCGGTAAGCCGATCCATTCCGCCGCTGTCGATGTCCAGGCGATACAGGTCGTAACGTGTGGGATGCTCGGCATTGGAGATCATCAGCGTCGATTCGCCGTCGGCGGCAAATTCGATATCGTAGACCTCGAAATCGCCGCGGGTATGCTGCCGCTGCCGGCCACCGGCGTCGATCGTATAAAGATGGCTGTAGCCGCTTTGCTCGGACAACAGCCAGGCGGTTTCAGTGCCGGGTACCCAGCCGAATTCATTGAAGGTCCAGTTGATCCATGCAGGGTCGGACAATCGATGAATCTCGGTAATAGACTGCTCTGCGGCGTCCACCAGCACCATCCAGCGATCCTTGTTGTCGTTGGCGCGAACCTGTATCAGCGCCCGTGAAGCTGCGGGGTGCCATTCCATACCGGTGATCTGCACAGGCCGCAGGCTGTCGGCATCATGAGGCTCGATCTCCTGGGCCGATTTCAATTCGGCAAGCGGGTCCACGTCTCGCCCGGTCAGTGAATCGAGATCGATCTCGTGGCGGGTACGTGTTTCGAGGTCCAGCAGCCAGAGTGATTGGGGTGAGGGCGGCTTGCGGCCCACCAGGGTTCTCACGTCCTCGACTTCGACGTATCCCGATCGGGTCACGAAGCGCGGCATGTGATCGGACTTGCCGTCTTCGGCACCGGCTTTTTCGACCGTGACGAGCATCCAGCGCGCGTCCGGGGAAAGCTTCACCGAACCGGCCGAATGAGTCTTGCCCAAATACCAAGGCGCCGCGTCACGACCGGCATCGGCGCGGGCGTCGCGGATGTTCTGCTCGTGCCGTTCCTGCTGGCGCTGTCGCATCCGTTCCAGTGTCGGGAACAGGCGCAGCTGGTCGGCGGCCAGCTCGTCTTCCGGCGCGGCATGCGGTGCCTCTTCGAAGCGCAGGTCGGCAACCGGCACGGCGGCGCCGCCGCCTTCGAGATCCGTTCGCCACCAGCGTCCTCCGGATTCGAACTGCACGTGTTGCTGATCCGCCGAGAATCCGATGCCGCGCAGCGTATCCGTGCCGGTGAAAAGACGGGTCAAGACGTTCGTGTCAAGGTCGCGCAGGAACAGGCTGTTTTCGCGCACCGACAGCGCGCGCGACTGCGACAGGTCGAACACCGGCTCGGCGGCATCGATTCGCGCTTCGGCGTCTGCGTCCAGCCGGGTCGACGCTCCGCTGTTCAGATCCACGCGGTAGGTATCGCGGATATCGGAGTCGCTGCGCTTGACGCGGTAGAAATAAGCACTGCCGTCGAGCTGCCACCAGGCCTGCTCGACCGGCGGACCAATCCAGTCCGGATCCTGCATGATCGTTTCAAGATTATCGGGATGCGGCGCCGCTGCAGCCGAAGCGATGACGGCGATGAGCAGGAAAAACGAAATTGAATGGAACGGACGGCAGATCGGATGATGCAAACGCAACGGACTTCTCCTCGTTGGGGGCATGGACGCGTCGAGCGCTCAAGGATACATGCTGCGCGCGCCCGGAAACCTGTTCTCGCAAGGCGCAAAGCAGAAGCAGATCAACGGCGCGCTCTCGCAGAGCCGCAGAAGAATCGGCTTCCAGCGTTGTTGCGGCGCTTTACGCCGATGCCGGCGACGCGGCAGGCCGTCATGCGGCCTTGCGTAGCTGACCAAAAACCTGGATGATCCGGTCGATGTGTTCCGGCGTATGCGCCGCGCTGAGGCTGATGCGAAGCAGATTCAGACCCTTCGGCGTGGCCGGTGGCACCATCAGGTTGGTGTAGATACCGTTTGCCAGCAAGTCCTTCCAGTGCGCCAGCGCGCTTTCGCGATCGGGCAGGATGATGGCGGCAACCGGCCCGGGCCTGGCGCTGCCGAGCCGGTAACCATATTCTTTCAGGGCATGGTAAAGGCGGTTGATATTGTCCCAGAGCCGGGTTCTGAGATCCGTGCCGGCAACCACCTTGGCCAGCGCGGTGCGGGTCGAGGCAATGACCGCCGGCGAGGGCGATGCAGTGAAAATGTAGGGTCGTGCGGCCAACCGCAGCAGTTCCAGCTCGGCATGCGGGCTGGTGCAGAATCCGCCGATGCCGCCAAGGCTTTTGGAAAACGTGCCGACGACGAAGTCGATCTCGCCGAGCAATCCACGCTGTTCGGCCAGGCCGAGCCCGCGATCGCCGAAGACGCCGAACGAATGCGCCTCGTCGAGCAGCAACCAGGCGTTGTGGCGCTTCTTGACTTCGACGAATTCGGCCAGCGGCGGCTGGTCGCCGAGCATCGAGTAAAGACCTTCCACAACGATCAGCGCGCGGCTGGCGTCCGCGCCCAGGCGCGAAAGCCGGCGGTCCAGGTTTTCCGGATCGTTATGGCGGAAGATCACCGTTTGAGCGTTGCCGAGTTTGGCACCGTCGTAGATGCTGGCGTGGGAATCGCTGTCGAGCAGCAGGAAGTCGTCCTTGCCGGCCAGCGTGGCAATGCTGGCGAGATTGGCCTGGTAGCCGGTCGAGAAGACCATGGCCGAAGGCCAGCCGAACGCCGAGGCAAGCTCTTGCTCCAGCGCTGCGTGGCCGTTGTAGCTGCCGTTGGCCATCCTCGAGCCGGTGGTGCCGGTGCCGAAATGCTCCAGCGCCTGTCTGGCCGAACTCACCACGTCGGGGTCCAGCGTAAGGCCCAGGTAATTGTTGGTGCCGGCGAGGACCACCCGCTTGCCGTCGATGACACCCTCGGCGGCGGAAATGATGTCATCTATGGGCGTGGCTACCGGCGGCGTGCCCTCGGCCCCAAGCTCGGCGCGCGCGGTCGCAAGCTGCGAAAACTTGTTGAACAGACTCATCGCGGGTTGTCCTCGATAATGGTGCGCAGACGCGCGGCCAACTGGTTCAATGTCTGCACTTCGGCCAGCACCTCGACGGGCACCGAAAGATCAAGCTCATCCTCGATCTCCATGACCAGATCCATGACCTGGACCGAGTCGAGTCCGACGTCGCTGGTCAAGGCGGCATCGAAATCGATTCCATTGATCTGCGGGAGCGCCGTCTCGACGGCATTTTGAATGGCCTGTTCGACGCGATCGTTGCGCTTGTCATCGTGACGATTGTCAGTACCGTCGTTAGGGCCGTCGTGATGATCTGTCATTGGCTGTTCCATCCCGGCAAGGTACCAAGTGCGCGTTCAAGTCGCGTCGTCGGCTTCCAGTTCAAGTATTTTTCGATGTCGAGATTATCGCAGACCCAGTCACGGTGCAGCAGCTCGCGTGCCTTGCCCGGACTGAGCATTGCGCGCCGGCCCGCAATGCGCGATATGAGCAGGCCGAACGCGCCTCCTGCAGACAGCGCGCCGCGAGGTATCGAAACGATGCGAATCCTGCGATCGCTCGCCTGTCGGGCGAGGTCTGCAAGGTCTTCCCAGCACCAGCCCGGCCCGGGTTGAGGGCCTGCCAGCGGCAGGATTTCCAGAGTGGGGCCGTGCGCGACGAGGCGGCAGATGACTTCGGCGAGATCATCGACGTGCAGCAATGAAAATCGGGACTCGCCGCCGCCGGCCCGGATCAGCCATCCTCGCGCGAGCGCGCGCCAGAAGCCCGCCAGTGCCGGATCGTCGGGCCCATAGACCGCGGGTGGACGCAGAATTGAAAACCGTCTGCAGTTCGAGGCCACGACTTCCTCGGCGGCGCGCTTGGAGGCCGCGTACCACGACAGCTCCGGCCTGCGTGCCGCCAGCGATGAGAGGTGGATGAAGTGAGCATCGGGCGCATCGGCGCCGACGGCATCGGCCAGGCGACGCGTTCCGAAGATGTTGTCATGCTCGAATTCGACCGCGCTGTTGCCCCTGATCGCGGCGGCGATATGCACGACGCAGTCGGTGCCTTGGACGAGCCTGTTCAGCGCGTCGGGCGCATCAAGACTGCCGTCGATGATGGTGCAGCCGAGCCACCCATCCGGCAGGCTGCGTCCGTCCGGATTTCGGACCAGCAGACGGAGCGGCGCGTCGGGGAAAGCTCGCCTGAGCGCAATGACTGTGGCTTGGCCGACGAAGCCAGTGGCGCCGGTCACGGCAATGACCGGCATGCTATTCGAAGTCATTTCGGGATGCCGCGAGCGGGTGGCGGACGCTGGCTGCCGGATCGCACGAAACGCAGTGCATATTCAAGTACGTGAGGATGGCGAGCACCGCTGGACGTCATCAGCGGCTCGCGCAGTAATTTCAGGATAACGTCTAGCTCGCCGGGTTCAGCGCCTGCGTGTGCGGCGTGCGGTTGACCAGCTCGCGCGGCAGAACCTCGGATTCTTCGAGACCGTTGCGCTTGAGAAAATCGAGTCGTGTGCCGCTCCTCGAGAGCTTGCCCGAAGAGGTCCTGGGCAGCGTGTGCAACGGCACCAGTTCTATCAGGCAGGCGATGCCGAATTCGGACTGGATCTTCTGCTTCAGCCGCTCGACGAGGCGAGCCTGGCGAAACGGGTCCTGTTCGCGGCATTGCACGACGAGAACGGCCACTTCGATACCGTCTTCGGCTGGAATCGCAAATGCCGAGGCGTCTTCGGCGCGAACTTCGGGCTGTTGTTCGGCAAGGTATTCCAGGTCCTGAGGCCAGATGTTGCGGCCGTTGATGATCAGCAAATCCTTGGCCCGGCCGGTAATGAACAGCGAATCGCCGGCGCGATAGCCGATGTCGCCGGTGTTCAGCCAGCCGTCGCCCGACAGCGATGCGCTGGTCGCTTCGGCGTTGTTGGCGTAGCCGGACATGACGCTTGGACCGCGCAGGAAGATCGTGCCGCAATTGCGTTCTTCGAGCGCCTGACCGCGTTCGTCGCGGATTTCGACTTCGTAATCGGGCAAGGGACGGCCGCAGTTGACGAATTCGGTAACCCGGCCGTCCTCATTGTCTGCCGATACCGGTTCTGCCCGGCGCGACCCGGCGAGGATATCCGCGTCGAGGCGATCCACTTCGAGACCCTGAGCCAGCGGCGCAAAACTGACGGCCAGCGAGCATTCGGCCATGCCATAGCAGGGCAGGAACGCGGTTCCGGAAAAGTTGGCCGGCGCCAGCGCTTCGGCAAACTGGTTCAACCAGCCTGCGCGAATCATTTCGGCGCCGACGCCCGCCACGCGCCATGCCGACAGATCGTAACGATCGACATCGGATGGCCGCAGCCGGCGCGCGCAAAGTGCGAATCCGAACGGCGGCGAATAGGAAATCGTGGCCTGGTTGCGCGACATGAGTTCAAGCCACAGACGCGGCCGCATCGCGAAATCGCGCGTGCCCAGGTAATCGACCGACAGCTGTGAGACCACCGGGCCCAGGATAAGGCCGACCAGGCCCATGTCGTGGTAGAACGGCAGCCACGAAACATAGCGATCGCCGCGGCGTATCTGGACGCCGTACTGCAGGATGCCGGCCAGATTGGTCAGCACGGCTTGCTGGGTAATCATGGTTCCGCGCGGAAACCGGGTGCTGCCCGATGTGTACTGCAGGTAAGCGAGTTCTTCCGGCGCAGGCGGTTCCGGCAATGCGTCGGCGGGCTCGAGGGCGGCGAAGGCTTCGAGCGTGCCGCTGACCGCGAGGTCGAGCCCCTTGACCGCGTCATCGAGAAACGAAACGAAATCGGATGACGCGTAAGCCGCGCTCGCCCGGCAATCCTCGAGCAAGGCATTCAGGTGTTCGACGAACGCGCTCTTGCCGCCCAGGTGCACTGCTGCAGGCAACGGCACCGGAACCAGGCCGGCGTATTGGCAGGCAAAGAACATCACGTGGAAATCCGGTTGCGTATCGGCGACCAGTGCGATGCGGCTGCCGCGCGCAAGCCCCAGCCCTGCAAGGCGATGGGCGATATCCAGCGCGCGCTCTCGCAACTCGCCATAGGTCATGACCGCGGTCAATTCTCCGCGGCCGTTGTGGAAATTGCAGCCGGTCGTCCCCTTGGCCGCGTAATCCAGTGCTTCGGCGAGGCTCCGATACCCGGATGTCTTGAGCGGAAGCGAGTTGTTGGTGGGGGTTGGCAAGTGGTTCAAAACCGAATTTCCCTTGTTGTTCTGTCATCTCGCGTAGAATTCCGGCGACGAAAAACCGCGCAAGTGCTTTGTTAATTCAAACGAGCATTATAAAGCGATGACGAATGGAATGAAACTGTTCGGAACCGCCTCTTTTTGTGAACAAATTAAGGTTTTCACCGTTCAGTTTGTGTTAATCATGACATTTTTGCAACATTATGTGGTAAGTACGCCACAGTCACAAGGATAATCGATGCCGATTGCCGCATCCCACGGTATGGTCGTTTCCCCGGTCAAGACCCGGCGCCAGTGGCAATCCTTTCACGCCCTGCCGGCGCAAATACAGTCTGGTGCCTCGAAATGGATCCGGCCACTATCGCTGCAGTCGCGCCAGATGTGGGCACCCAGGCATCCGTTTTTCCGTCACGCCAAGGCCACAGCCTGGCTCGCCACAAGAGCTGGCAAGCCCGTCGGGCGGATCAGTGCCCAGGTCGATGCGCTGCAGGCCGATTGCGGCCGAGCCTCCATGGGCCAGTTCGGCCAGCTCGAAGCGGTCGACGACCCGGTCGTTTTTCGCGCATTGACCGACGCTGCAGGCGAGTGGCTTGTCGATCAGGGCATGACCGAAGTCACCGGACCGTTCGATCTATCGATCAATCAGCAGTGTGGATTACTGGTCGAAGGCCACGACGAGGCGCCGATGATGATGATGAATTACAACCCGCCCTGGTATCCGGAACATATCGAGTCCGCCGGTTTCGAGATTGCAGTCGAAACCCTGGCATACCGCGGCTCGCCCCGATATGAACTGCCGGCACGGGTCTCCCGGCTGCTGACCCGCGTGAACCGACGGCTGGAGATTCGCCCGGTTTCGCGCGGCGAGATCGGGCGCCTGGCAGAACCCATGCGTCGGATCTTCAACGCGGCCTGGGCCGGAAACTGGGGATTCGTGCCCTTGACCGAGGCTGAATTCGCTCACATGGTCGACGAAATGAAGTTGCTTCTGCGGCCCGGCTACGTGCAGGTCGCGACCATCGACGGCGAACTTGCGGGTTTCATCGTGGCACTGCCGGATCTCAACGAGCTGATTGCGGACCTGAATGGGCGGCTGTTTCCGTTCGGCGCGCCCAGGCTGCTTTGGCGAATTGCCAGAAAATGCAACCATCGCGCTCGAATTCCGCTCATGGGCATATTGCCCAAGTACCAGCAGTCGTTCATGGGTGCGGCCATCAGTTATGCCCTGATCGAAGCGGTCGCAAAGGCGCTGATCGACGATGGTATCGAGGTCACGGAGCAATCCTGGATTCTGGCGGACAATCGGGGCATGCGCTCTATCGTCGAAGCCATCGGCATGCAGGTCGCCCAGCGCTTTCGCATTTACCGCAAGGTCCTGGTCGGATGACCGCAGCCGCGATCAGCGTCATCGTGCTGGCGGCGGACCGCGGGCCGGGCGATCCGCTCGCCGTAAATGCCGGCGTGACCGGCAAGGTCCTGGTTGAAATAGGTGGAAAACCCATGCTGACGCGCGTCATGGAAGCGGTTTGCGGGTTTGCCGGCGCAGGCCCGCTGATGGTGGTCAGCCGCGATGATCCGGCATACGCGCAGGCCGCCGATGTGGGACGCGAGTTCCAGCGGGTCGATCCCGCTTCCGGCCCGGCGGCCAGTGCGGTTGCGGCGATGAACCGGATCGACCCGTCCGAAACGGTGCTGCTGGTGACCGGCGATCATCCATTGCTGCAGCCGGCCTGGCTGGAGCAGTTCGTGGCCCGGGCCGCGGCATCGGGCGCCGATGCCGTGGTGGGGCTGGTCGACCATGCGGCCATCGTCGCACGATTTCCGGACAGCCGCCGCACCCGTTACCGGTTCTCGGACGTATCGGTATGCGGAACCAACCTGTTCTACTTCGCCGGTCTGCGCGGGCGTGCGGTCGTCGAGCAGTGGCGCGTTTTCGAGACGCACCGGAAAAAGCCCTGGAAGATCGTCGGGCGTCTGGGGCCTTGGAACCTGCTGCGTTACCTGGCGGGAAGGCTTTCGCTGGCCGCGGCCATGGATGCGCTGTCGCGCCGGATGGGGCTTCGACTCGCGGCCGTGATGCTGGACGCGCCAGAGGCCGCGATCGACGTGGATTCCCAGGCAGATCTCGAGTTGGTGACCCGGATCATCGAACGGCGCGAGCGTGATCGGACATGAACCGCGTGGAGCGCTACATCGCGCTGCAGCTTCTGCGACCGGTGGTCGGCGTATTCTTTGTCGTGCTTGTGATCGTGCTGGCCTTCTACTTCAGCCGATACCTGGCCGATGCGGTGGTCGAGCGGCTTTCGCTTCAGGCGGTTGCGCAACTGGCGACGCTGAAGGTCAGCCTTTTTTTTGATGTGCTGATCCCCGGCGCGATATTCCTCGGCATCATTGTCGGCCTCGGCCGGTTGCAGAACGGCTACGAGATCACGGCGATGGCCGCGGCCGGCGTTGGACGTCGGTCCGTGGTGCGCGCGGTGCTGATGATCGCGCTGGCAGGCCTGGTTCTGGTCGGGCTGCTGACCCACATGTTCAGACCCTGGGCCTACGAGCACTTGTACCGAATGGAAGGCGAGATGGCAGCGCAGATCGACCTTGACCGGGTCGAGCCCGGCCGCTTTGAAATCGGCGACGAGCAGTGGATGATTTTCGCCGAGCGGCGCGACGGCGAGGCGTTGGTGAACGTTCTGGTACACCAGCGTTTGCCGACGTACCGCAACTTGCTGCGGGCCGAGCGACTGGAGCAGCGTTTGCGCGCCGATGGCACCATCGCGCTGGACTTCCTGGGCAATGTCCGGTTCTACAGGCTCGAACAGGATGGCGATGCCGACCTGGTCAATCGATCCAAAACCCTCACCGTCTTGCTCGATCCGCCGCCGCCGGTGGAGCGAAACCGGATCCGGCGGGCACTGCCTTTCAACCGACTCGTCAACGCCGCCGGGGCGTTGGAGTGGGGCGAGTTGCAGTGGCGCACGCTGATGCCGCTGTCCGCGGTAGTGCTCGCTTTCACCGCGCTGGCGCTGGCGCGGGTCAATCCAAGAAAGGGCCAGGCCAGCAAGCTGGTCGCGGCCAGCGTGGTTGTTGCATTGTATTTCAGCGTGCTTGGAACGCTCGCCGACAGGGTCGATTCGGAAGCGATCGCGATCTGGCCGGGCCTGTTCTGGCTGCCGCTGGTCATGACGCCGCTGCTCGTGCTCAAGCTCTGGCATCAGTGGCGCGGGCCGGGCGCCCCGTTATGAAAATCGTTTCGCGTTATCTGCTGGTTCGTCTGCTCAAGGGTTACGGTGTCATGTTCGTTGCCGTGGGGGCGCTGCTCTGGGTGACCACGCTATTGGAAATCCTGGGCGATTCGAGCGGCGGCTCGACATTCGAAAGCGCTGTTCGCGCGCTGCTTCAGATTCCGGTAAATCTGATCGACATGCTGCCGGTGGTGGCGGTGCTGGCAACGGCCACAGTGCTTTCGGCGATGCATGCCCAGCACGAGACGACCGTGATGCGGGCATCCGGTGTCTCGCTGATCAGGATCATGCGCCTGGCGCTGCTGCCGGGCATCGTCATTGCGCTGGCTGCGCTGGTCGCGCTGCAGTTTCTGGCGCCTGCGCTTTATCGCTCACCGGAACGCGTGGCGGCCGGCGGCGTGGGCGAAAACAGCCTGTGGCACCCTTGGCACGGGCTGTGGATGCGATCCGAAAGCCAGTTCATGAACGTCGGTCGCTTCGAGCCCGGTGAATTGCCCGGCGAAATCGCGATCTACCAGTTCAATCCCGACGGCAGTCTGGGCAGCCAGATACGCGCCGAGCGTGCAGTGCCGGCGCGCGGTACCTGGGTGCTGGAAGACGTGACCATCAAGCGCGTGGATCGTCAGTCCGCCGACAGGATTGCGAGCTTTGAACGCTATTACTGGCCGTCGTTTCTGTCCGAAAGGCAGCTGGAACTTTTCAGAAGGCCCCCCGCCAGTTTGCCGCTGAGCGATCTGTGGACCTACGTTCAGAGTCTGAAGATGCGCGATCAGGATGCCAGCGAGTTCGAGCTCGTTCTCTGGCGACGCGTGGCGTTGCCGCTGGCGTGCATCGGCATGGTGCTGATTGCGACCGCGCTTGCCGCCAGGCCGACCCGGCGCGGTGCGGTCAGCGTCAAGGTCACGATTGCCGTCGGCGTCGGCCTCGGCTATCACCTTCTGGCCGGAATGGCCGGGTTCTTCGGTCTGGTGGCCGACCTCTCCCCGGTGCTGATGGCGCTGGTGCCGCCGGTGGGACTGGTACTGCTTTCGTTGTGGTTGCTATTGACCAGCCGTTAGGTTCCTTAGGCCGGAATCATTCAGTTGATTAAGCCATGGAAATCGCCCGCGAGTGCGGGCGATTGATCGTGACCGGGCCGAAAGCTGGAAACTTCGGCCGGCGCTTCAGCCTTGAGCCTGAACCCAGGCGCTGCACCAGCCGTTGCGATTGACGAGCTTGTTCGGGAATATCGCGCAACCGATCCATTCACCGTCGTCGCCCTGTTTAAGCTGGCAGTTGGCACAATTCTGGTCGGCGCTGTGCGACGCCCACTTGCCTTCGTCGACGGTGGTCGTGTCGTGGACGTAACCGAGAGCCTTGGCCTGTGCATCATTTGGATCGAGTTGTTCCTGGGCAAATGCCGACCCGAAACGCGAACCGACCGGCAGAAGCAGTGCCAGAGAGCCGGCGCCGGCGAGTTTGAAAAGGTTTCTGCGAGAACATGTGGCCATGGTGTTGCTCCTGTTTTCTTGACTGACTGGGAATGCTGCAAGTATATCGGAATCGCTGTCTGTCAAAAGGCGCTGACCGTTCACGCTGCGCGAAGGATTATGATAATGATTCGCGATCCAAGTCAAGATTGGGCGAGTATTCAAATTTGTTCCGCTCAGGTTGGCGTTATCAACCGCTTTCTGAATAAAGTCGCCTGTGCAAGGCTAAAAAAAACGGGCGCCGAAGCGCCCGCCCTTGAACATGCTTTCATTCCAGCAGGTGTGGAATTACGGCAGGATGACCGCATCGATGACGTGGATCACACCGTTGCTCGTTTCGATATCGGTGGTGACGACATTGGCGCCGTCGATCTTGACGCCGCCGTCGACGACTTCGATGTCGACATCCGAGCCCTGCACGGTCGTGGCCGAATCGAGACCGACGACATCTGAGGCCATGACCTTGCCCGGCACGACATGATAAGTAAGCACCGCGGTCAGCTGGTCCTTGTCGGCCAGCAGCGCTTCAAGATCGGCCGCCGGGATGGCCGCGAACGCTTCGTCGGTGGGGGCGAATACCGTGAACGGACCTTCGCTCTTCAGTGTCTCGACCAGGCCGGCGGCCTGCACTGCGGTTACCAGCGTGTCGAAACTGCCTGCGGCAACGGCGGTATCGACAATGTCCTTCTTCATGCCGTGATCGTCCGCGCTGGCGTTTGCACCAACGGCAACCAGGAAAGTAATGGCAACTGCTTTGATCAAACCTTTCATCTTTTTCTCCTTTGGAGATGGGTAGTGGGTGCCTTCTGCGACACGAGCGCTAGAATGCGCGTTGCACATCGACGCAAAGTCAAATTCAAATGAAGGTAGAGTCAATTTCAGGTGACAGTTGTGTCAAGGCGTTGCCGCCGGGCGGTGAACTGGCATACATCCGAGATTTCATTCAAGCGTCGCGCGCTGAAGAATTATTTTCGAAGCTGTTTCGGGAACCGTTCTGGCAGTCACGATCGATCACCATGTTCGGCAGGGAAGTAATGCAACCACGCCAGATCGCTTTTCAGGGTGATTCCGGTATCTGCTATGCCTACTCAAGTGATGTCCTTGATGCCGAGCCATGGCACGAAGACCTGGCTGCGCTTAGAACGGAAATCGAGCTGAAAGCCGGCTGCCGATTCAACTGCGTACTGCTTAACCTTTATCGCGACGGCCACGACTCGATGGGATGGCATTCGGACGACGAAAAGGAGTTGGGGTCATATCCGACCATTGCGTCGGTCAGCCTGGGGGGTGTGAGACGGTTCGTGCTGAGATGCAAGTCAGACAGGCAACGGAAGGTCGAGATCGAGCCGGCATCCGGCAGCCTGATGATCATGCGGGGAGATCTGCAGCACTATTGGCAGCATGCGTTGCCCAGGACTGCACGGGATGTCGAACCCCGCATCAATCTCACTTTCCGGGAGATTGTTCGTCCCCGGAATCGGGCAGCGCGTCGGATGCCATGACGTCGTCTATCGTCTGCTGGGCCTGGTCGAGCATCGCACGGCACTGCTTGCTCAGCTCGATGCCGCGTTTGAATTTGTCCAGAGAATCGGCGAGTTCGAGTTCACCGGATTCGAGTTGCTCGACCAGCAATTCGAGCTCGGCAAGGGTTTTTTCGAAAGAAGGCTGGTTTTTCTTCTGATTGCTGGGCACGCGTGAATTTCCCGAATTCGATGCCGTCATGGTATCAGCGCCGCCGGACGGTGTTGCCATTCCAGACGGCTGCCGCTCCGCTCCAATCGCTTGGCGAAGGAAGCGTCCATCCATTCGACACCCACGGCGCAAAGCCGGCCGTCGATCGACAGTGCCGGATAAGCGTGGCGGCGCCAGGGGGGAACACCGGCCTCGCGCATCAACGCCGACAGCTCTTTTTGGGGACCGTCGCCATGGCGTTGCAGGCGAGCGCCCCGCGGAGGCGCGGCAAGCTGCCAGTGCTTGCCGATTTCGCTGCGAGCGACGCCGGACCAGACCAGGCTGCCGCCGGCCGGCAGCGGCCATCTGTTCCCGCTCAGCCACTCGTGTCGCCAGTCGCTGGCAACTGCGGGCTTGAAATCCAGCCAGAGACGTCCTCGCCAGGCGTGCAGACGAGCAATCGGCCAGTCCAGGGCCGGCTGCCGGTCGGGACGGGCTGTACTGCACTGCGCGCGGAATTCGCTCAGCGGCCGCGTGGACGGGGCGGCGATGGCCTCGCGGGTGCACCAGGCGCGGATGACGGCGAAACCCTGTTCAGGGTCGAGTGCCAGCCAGCCGGCCGCGTCCAGCGTTGTTTCACCGGAACCGACCCTGGTGCGCGAAAGTCGTTCGAGGTTGCGTGCGGCATCGTCGTCCATCGAACGCGCGGCTGCAGCCTGCCATCGTGATGACTGAAGCATCGAAGACCGGTAGCCCGGCCAACGGCGCCCGATTTCCGGAAGTATACGATGACGAAGATAATTGCGATCCAGCGAAAGATCCCTGTTGGTCGGGTCGTGCAGGTAGTCGATCCGGTGGTGGCGCAGATAATCCAGGATTTCCGATCGCGACCATGCCAGCAGCGGCCGGCCGAGCCAGCCCGGCGCCAGCCGGCGCAACGGACGCATTCCCCTGAGTCCATCCGGGCCGGCGCCGCGCAGCAATCTGAGCATGACGGTTTCGACCTGGTCATCGGCATGATGCGCCGTCAGCACGTGGTCTTCGGGCCGCATCAAGGCCTGAAGGCGAGCATAACGCGCGTGACGGGCGGCCGCTTCGGGTCCGCCTGCGCCGGCCGGCTGCTGCGTGTCGAGCCGCTCCAGCCGGCAGTCCATGCCCATGCCGGCGGCGATTTCGATCGCCCGGCAGGCACGTGCGGCACTTTGTTCATCAAGGCCGTGATCGACGTGGACCACGCGAATTCTCGAGCGAAGTCCTGCCGCGGTCAGCAGATGCAGCAGGCAGGCCGAATCGGGGCCGCCGCTGAAGGCCACCCAGTTGGCGCCGGAAGGCGAAATGACATGTGCATCGAGGTCGGGCATCGATCAGGTCCCGAGCGCCGATGCCGCGAGCCTGCCGTCCGGGCCGTTCACTCGCGCTCGAGTGCGCCCATTGCCATGAGCCGGTCGTAGCGTGCATCGATCAACGCCTCGGCCGGCATTTGGTCGAGGACCTTGAGCTGGCTCAGGAGATGTTCCTTGAGACGGATTGCGACCTCTTCGGGTTTGCGGTGAGCGCCGCCCAGCGGTTCACGAATGACCTGGTCGATCAGGCCCGCCTGCTTCAGACGCCTGGCTGTAAGCCCCAGCGCGCCCGCTGCGGTCTCGGCCTTGTCGGCCGACTTGTACAGGATGGAAGCGCAGCCTTCCGGGGAAATGACCGAATAGATCGAGAACTGCAGCATGTTGGTGCGATCGCCGACGCCGATCGCCAGTGCGCCGCCCGAACCGCCCTCGCCGATGACCGTGCACAGGATGGGCACCTTGAGGCGCGACATGACCTTGAGGTTCATTGCGATGGCCTCGGACTGGCCGCGCTCCTCGGCCCCCACGCCGGGATAGGCACCGGGGGTGTCGATCAGCGTGATGATCGGCAGGCCGAAGCGCTCGGCCATTTCCATCAGGCGCTGGGCCTTGCGGTAGCCTTCGGGCCTGGGCATGCCGAAGTTGCGATGGATCTTCTGCTTGGTGTCGCGGCCTTTCTGGTGACCGACGACCATGACGGCACGTCCGTCCAGCGAAGCCAGCCCGCCGACGATGGCATGGTCGTCGCCGAAGTGCCTGTCGCCGTGAAGTTCCTCGAAGCGATCGAAAATCAGCGGAATGTAGTCGAGCGTGTGCGGCCGCTCCGGATGCCGAGCAAGCTGGGAAATCTGCCAGTCGGTCAACCCCGAGAAGATCGATTCCATCTGCTCTCTGCAGCGCGTTTCCAGGCGCCGGATCTCATCGTCCAGGTTCAGTTCGTGGTTGCTGCCGACGTTGCGAAGTTCGGCCAGCTTGGCCTCCATCTCGGCGATCGGTTGCTCAAAATCTAGATATGTGCTGCTCATTCGAAGGCATTGGTTTCAGGATGCAGCCTCGAGTATATCGCCTCGGTCCCGCCACTGGCCCCACGTGTTGAAGGCGCCGGGTCTCCGCGCTTCATATTTGGAATGGATCGACGGGAACTCGCTCCGGCGACCAGTGGCCGATCGCCCAGGTCCAGAGCGATTCCAGAGAGCGCAGTCCCGATGGCGGGCGTTGGCCCAGCGCTTCGAGCGCCAGAGCAAGCGTGCGCGCGGGCCGGGCTTGCTGCACCGCATCGGCCCCGGTGGATTTCGAGAGCTTGTTGCCGCTTTTGTCGACGACCAGCGGAAGGTGCATCCAGCCCGGCACCGGCGCACCCAGAGCTTCGAAGATGGCCTGCTGGCGGGGACTGGAGTCCAGGAGGTCGCTGCCCCGAACGATCTCGGTTGCCCCGGCGGCGATATCGTCGACGACCACGGCGAGCTGGTAGGCGAACAAGCCGTCGGCTCGTCGAATGACGAAGTCGCCGCAGGTTTCCCGGAGCGGGTAGCTCAATGGTCCGAATACGCGGTCGACCATCTCGATCGATGTCTCCGGCACGCGGAAGCGCACGCTTCTGGCGGTCTTGCCCGACGCAATTCCGTCGCGGCAGGTGCCCGGATAAATGCCGGATGAAGGCAGGTCGCGCCGGCTGCAGGCGCAGTCGAAAGCCAGACCCCTGCCACGCAGACGCGCCAGTGCCGACAGATGCAGCGCCGACGAGCGTGACTGGTAGACGACCGGCTGATCGGAAAACATGCCGAAACGCGCCAGCGTCTCGAGCTGACTTTTCGCTGCGCCGGGCACTTCGCGCGGCGGATCCATATCCTCGATCCGGACCAGCCAAGCCCCGTCGTTGGCCCGGGCCTGCAGAAAACTTCCGATCGCGGCCAGCAATGAGCCAAAATGAAGCGGGCCGGTGGGCGAGGGTGCAAATCGGCCAATGTAACGTCGCGGATTGCCTGGGTCATGCTTGTCCGGCTTGTCTTGTGGGTTGTCTTGGGCATCCATATCGGCGTCAAATGCTTTCAGTGCCAATCAATCGAGGAAACGGACGATGCGGCGTATAGGACTTTTCGTGATGACAAATCTTGCGGTGCTGGTGGTATTCGGCTTTGTCATGAATCTGGCCGAACCCTGGCTTCGTGCCCAGGGCATCGACATCAACCAGGCCGGCATGCTGCTGTTCGCGCTGATCTTCGGCATGGGCGGCGCGCTGGTTTCGCTTCTCATGAGCAAGAAGATCGCGCTGATGTCGACGCATGCCAAGATTATCGAGCAACCAGCCAGCCAGGTCGAGCGCTGGCTGGTGAATACCGTCGAGCGCCAGGCCCGCGAGGCCGGTATCGGCATGCCCGACGTGGCGATCTTCCAGGCCGACGAGCCCAACGCATTTGCGACCGGGGCTTCGCGCAACAAGGCGTTGGTGGCGGTGAGTACCGGGCTTCTGAGGCACATGAATGAAAACGAGGTCGAGGCGGTACTGGCGCACGAGGTCTCTCACGTGGCCAACGGCGACATGATCACCATGACCTTGCTGCAGGGCGTGCTCAACACGTTTGTCCTGCTGCTGTCCCGGATGCTCGGCCAGATCATCGACCGGGCCGTCTTTCGCAGCGAGCGCGGTTACGGGCCGGGTTATTTCATCACCGTGATCGTGCTGCAGATCGTTCTCGGCATTCTCGCCAGCATCATCGTCATGGCGTTTTCGCGCTGGCGCGAGTTTCGCGCAGACGCCGGCGGCGCGCGGCTGGCCGGGCGCGGCAAGATGATCGCGGCACTGGAGAAGCTGCGCCGCAGCCAGCAGCCGGGTCAGTTGCCCGAAGCGGTGGAGGCTTTCGGCATTCGCGGCCGGGTCGGCATGGGGTTCAAACGACTGTTCATGAGCCACCCGCCGCTCGAAGAGCGCATCGCAGCGCTGGAGCAGGGTGCCTGAGCCCGTGTAACGAGGTGCCGGCGGCCGCAGCAGCTGTTCAATCTTCTTCGTCGCGCACAAAATCATCCTGCACCAGAGTGATGCCGAACTGCCAGAGCGTGGCAAGGTCGGTGGTATTTTCGACCTGCGGCGCGATGACCTGAATGTCTTGCGCCGCGGCGGCGGCGGCGAGCGACTCCAGCGCTTGCCTGGCTAACTCGTTGTTGCGCAGCGCTGCCGAGACGTCGCCGCCGAGCTTGAGAAAGTCGATATTCACGTTCTTCAGCACCAGGTCGACCTTCGCATCCGGCGTGACATCCAAAAGCGCGAAGCGCACGCCGCGAGCGCCGAGTCGGCTGATCAGCCGCTGGAGTTCGCGAACGCTTTCGCGCACCTCGGCTTCCTGGAAACCGAGAATCAGTCGCCGGCCGTTGATGGTTTCGTCATCGACGAGACCCTGAAGCTCGACGATGAATCCGTCGTCGGCCAGGCTCTGGCCACTCAGCGGCACAAGCATGTCTTCCTTGTCCTCCGGATGGTTGCCCAGCCATCGGATCAGGTTCTGGATCAGGTCCCGGTCAACTTCGGTTGCGAGGCCGGACTGGACCGCAGCGGGACGGAACGTTGCCGGCATGATGATCTCGTCGCTGCCGTCGACGCGCATGCGCGATTCGAATTCGCTGATCAGGAAATCATCGTCCTCCATGCTGGTGATGGGAAGGCGTACGAGCCGGAATTCTTCGTTGTTCAGCGCGTGTCGAAGTCTTTCGGTCCATTGCGCGGCGTCGCCGGCGTCGGTTGCATCGCTGCTCGGGCGATATCGGACGTAGCTGTTGCCGCCGGTGCGCTGTGCCTCGCGCAGGGCGCTTTCCGCTTGCGCCAGCAATTCGTCGGCGCTGAACAACTGGCTGCCGCCCACCGCGAGTCCGACGCTTGCGGTAACGGTCGGCGATTTGTCGCGAATCTCGAGCACGCGGCCGGAAAACATCTCGATGATGCGCGTGGCAAGCGCTTCGGCCTCGGAACGCGCTTCGAACCAGATCCGGGCGGCCAGTATGTGATCGGACAGGCGAGCCGGCAACATCTGGTCGTCGATCGCCTCTCCGAACACCTCGGCGGTCTGGCGGATCAGCAGGTCGGTTGCTGCGGCGCCGATTTTTTCCTGCAGACTGGAATGTTCGTCCAGCGAAACCAGTATGACCGCCATATGGCGGTTCTCGAGTGGACTTGCGAGCTCGTCCTGGAGCTGATGGATGAAGGCCTGCCGATTGAGCAGGCCGGTCAGAATGTCGTGCGAGCGAAGTTTCTCGATTTCCTGCTGGAGTTCGGCGTTGTCGCCGGCCTCGATCCGCTCGCGGATCATGATCTGGGTGCAGGCCTCGCCGTCGTAGCGAGCCGGCGAGAACTCGACGCTTGCGATGAACTCCTGTCCGTCGGCACGGTGGGCTTTCAGTTCGAGGGCTTCGTTCGGCAGGTCGCCCCTAGAGAGCGACTTGAGCAACTGCTTGAGATCGGCGGCACCTTCGCCGGCCGACAGCAGGTCGAGAATCGAAAAGCCTTCCAGTTCTTCGAAATCGGAATAACCGAAAAGGTCGAGATAGCTGGGGTTGGCATAGATATGCAAGCCTTCGTGCAGATAGGCGATAGCTTCGCGCGAGGATTCGAGCAACAGGTTGTAGCGTTCGTGAATGTCGCTGGACTGGCGCAGCGCCTCGCTCTGACTGCGATTTTCGCGAATCAGCGCGACGCGCTCCCGGGTGACCCGCGCCACCGAACGCTGGTCGTCGATCCGAACGCAGCCGTTCACGCCCGAGTGCGCTGCTGCGAGCGCAGCTTCGGCATCGGGCGAAACCATGGCGATCAGTGCGATCGGCGGCTCGCTGGCGCGCAGCTGGCGCGCAAGCGGATCCAGCAACGGCTCGCTGCCGGAGTGGATGTGAACAAGCGCCAGGTCCACGGGCTCGGCTTCCAGGATGCGGCTGAACGCGTTGGACGTGTCGGCAAAGTGGAAACGCAGCCTCGAGTCGCCCAGCTGCGACTCGATTTCGCGCATGGTTCCCGGATCGTCATCTACGGCCAGTATGTTCAGCGGAGCAACTTCTTCGGTCATCTGGCTTCCTTGGATTTGCCTTGAGTCCCCTTGAACCGTATGGTACGTGCATCCGGTGAGCAAGACCAGTGCGCCCGGCGCTCAAAACACCGGCAATTTGGAAGGCGAACCGGCGCGTTCTTCGACCAGTCTCGGCACCAGGTAGCCGGGCAGGCATTCGCGCAGTGCGGCGATCACGGCGACGGCGCGGTCACGGTCGACCTCGAAGCTTGCGCTTCCCGAGACCCGGTCCAGCAGGTGCAGATAATACGGCAAGGCGCCGGCCGCGAAACCGGTCTCCATCAAGCGCGCCAGCGCCGGCACCGTGTCGTTGACGCCGGCAAGCAGTACCGCCTGGTTCAGGATTGTCGCGCCGGCGTCGCGGATTCTTGCCAGCGCTCCCGAAACCGTCGAATCGAATTCATTCGCATGGTTTGCGTGCACCACCATCACCACCTGCCGGTCGAGCTTCTCCAGCCACGCGATGAAATCGTCGTCGATTCGCGCCGGCAGCGTCACCGGCATGCGACTGTGGATGCGCAGACGCCGGTAATGTGGAACAACGGAGAGTGCATCGGTCAATCGCCGGAGTTTGTCATTACCCAGCATCAACGGATCGCCGCCGGACAGGATCACCTCCTCGACGTCAGGCGTCGCGGCGATGTAGTCGACCGCCTCGGCCAGAGCGGTGCTGGACAGGGCGCCGCCGGCGTAGTCGAATTCGCGCCGGAAACA
>Ga0209942_1000578_pt1 | contig 21659 bp, 28 predicted proteins | sample SalPonR1_A_D2_MG_FD_185695 | JGI IMG/M metagenome (GOLD analysis project Ga0209942, IMG submission 185695) | Salt pond soil microbial communities from South San Francisco under conditions of wetland restoration - Salt Pond MetaG R1_A_D2_MG... ...
GCGTCCTGTACCAATTAAGGTTTCATGATCATAAATATAAATAACATACCAACTATTTTGCATTGCTTGATTTAATTCTTTTTCTGACAACCTTAGAAACTTATTCCAACCAAGTTCACTATATAGTTTATAAAGGTCTTGTGACTTTTTAGTTGCTTCTAAAATTTCATAATTCATTTGTGATCCACCTTTCTAACAGTTCTATGATATTATAGAATAAAAATTTACTCAATAGCCACTTCTTCGGCAAATAAATCCGCTAAAGTGTTTTCAAATTGTTCTGAATGTGCTTTTACCCATTCAAACTCAATGTATTTACCTTCTGTCAATTGATCGAATAATAACCAATATTTCTTATTCTTCACATCTTGGCCATTGGCTGTTTTCCAGCCATTAAGTTCCCAATTGACAATCCACTCTGTTAATCCCTTTCGAACATACTGTGAATCTGTTATGAGACGTATATACTTTTCTTCTCTTAAACGTTTTACTGCGGCAATTGCTGCTTCTAGTTCTATTAAACTACTACTTTTATGTTTAGATTTCTCTTTATATAAACTGTATGCTCCATTTTTATCTTTTATAATATATGCTAATCCGCCTGTTTTTTGAATTTCTTTAAAAGAACCATCCGTGAAAACCTCAACGACATCTCTCTTTCCTTCGTCAATAACATAACTTTTTCTTTTTTTTGCTAAGCGGTCTAGAACAATGATTTTGCTTTTATCATTAAAGGCAGTTACATCTTTTTGATCTCTAAGTACGATCGTCAATTTAAATCCAATATAAAAAGTACTTTTTCTTTTATTACGTAATATTTTGTTCATCTGGTAAGCGTTATTTCTTAAAAACTTTGCAATATTATCATTTCCAGGAATTCTTAATGCCCTTTTAGTATAGTTAAATTCTATAATAGTAGAGTATTCATTATTAGAAATTTCGATTAAATAGTCATTATTTACTTTGTCAATTATTTCTAAATTAAACACGTATAAATCCATTGTAACCTCATTTCCAAGTCCTTTTTATAACTCATAAAGAAGAAAACACCATAAGCTGTTTTATTAGCAGATGGTGTTCAGTGACATTTAAAATTCCATTGTTTTAGCGACAACATTCTCAATTGCATTGAGTTCATCTTTTAACTCATCATGCTCACCAGTCTCTTGACGCTCAAACTCTAACAAAATAAAACCATTTGCACTACACTGATTTTGAACTTCGTGTAACCCGAGCCTTGTTTTAATAATACACCCATGTTTTGTTAATAATTCTTGTACCTTTACGGCTGATTCTTCACGGTCTTTGATCTCAACTCCCATAATTGTGCGCATCTTTCCTCCTTTATATCTCTAATACACTTTTATATAGTATTAATTCCCATTCATTTAACAGTTTAACCAAATTTTATCATTTAATTCATTCCCTTTAGTATTTTTTCAATACTAGTGACATCTAATGGCCGATTTAGATAAAAACCTTGTCCATTTGTACATTGTATATTTATCAAATAGTCTAGTTCTTCTTGGGTTTCTATCCCTTCAGCAATAACTTCCACACCTAATTTTTTACCCATGGTTACCAAAGTTGAAATGATTACTTTTGCTTCTTTTCCTTCACTAATATCCATAACGAAAGATCGATCAATTTTAAGATGATCTATTGGTAATTTAACTAAATAACTCAATGAAGAGAATCCTACACCAAAATCATCAATTGCTATTTTAAACCCTTTGCTTCGAAGTCTTTTAAACTTTTTAATAGATGCTGTTACATCTTTTAAAATCGTTCGTTCAGTTAATTCCAATTGTATCAGATTAGATTTGATTTTTTCTTGAGTACTCGTTTCTAAAATGAACTTTTCGAAGGTCTTACTTTCAAATGTTTCAGATGAAATATTAATTGAACAAACCGGAAGGGCGATTCCATTATCTTGCCAAGTTTTCATCTGTTTTAAAACAGCTTTTATTACCCAATGATCAAGTTTTTTTATTAATCCATTTCTTTCTGCAATAGGAATGAATTCTCCTGGGGATATATTTCCTTTTATTGGATCACTCCATCGAATAAGGGCTTCTATACCTTCTATCCTATTGTCTTTAAGATGATAAATTGGTTGGTATTCTAGATACATTATATCTTCATCAAGTGCCTTAGAAATATTGGTAACTAAATTTCTTATTTCCAAATCTTCTTCATATAATTCAGATTTAAACACTTGTATATTGCCAATAGCTTTCCTCTTTAAATAGTTACTTGCAAAGACTGCTTTCTTTACTAAACTTTCAGCTTCTATACCATCTTTAGGGGATTCAGAAATACCGATTCTACCATTAAGAGTTATTACATTATTTTTCAGATGAATTGGCTCATTGATTTTTTTAATAATTTTTTCGCTAGCAAGACTAATGCCATTAACCTTTTCTGAAAGTAGGATGAACTGATCGCCTTTACCCCGATAAAGTTTAGCTTCTATGATAAGTTCTTTTAGTATTCGCTCTGAAATGATTTTTAGAACTTCATCACCAGCTTTGTAACCATAAATTTGATTGATACGAGAAAAGTTCGAAATTTCAATTACCATAATATTTTTCTTACCATTATTTTTTTGTATCATTTCTTGTAAATCATTATAGAAAACTTGTTGATTAGGCAAATTAGTTATTGGGTCAAAGTAAGTAAGTGTTTTAATTTGCTCCATCATCTGATTAAAACTTCTAGCGGCTTCTCCTAGTTCATCCGACTTATCATAAGTACTTCTTACGGTTAGTTCTCCTTGAGAGGCTCTCTTAAACAAATTAGAGAGTTCAATAACTGGTTGGGTAAAGGACTTAGAAATCAACCATGCAATCGCTACTGCAACAGTTACTAATAAACTTGCAATTATTAAAAATATCGTATCAATTTTTCTTAAAGATACTAGTAAGTTTTCTTCATAAAATCCTATAAAAAATTTCCAATTTACAACGTTAATAGTTGAATACCCAATAATAACTTCATTATTATTATTTTTATAGCTTCCAAAACCGTCTTTTGATTGGTAGCTTTTTCTTATTACCTCTTTGAACCCTTCAAAGTCATAAGAAGCTTCATCGAATTTTAAGAAATTGAATCGCCCCAGTTGAAACTTCTTTTCAGAATGAACCATTACATTTCCTTCTTTATCTAAAGCGTAATAGACATTATACATATCATTACTTCCTGATGTCATAAAATCCTTTAAGAATTCAGGTCTAATCCTAGCAATGACTGTCCCAACTACTTCTTCATCTTTGGTAATTGGTTGAGCAATCATCATTACTGGTTCACCTGTTGCACGACTAATAATTACTGGCGAGATATTAAATTCTCCTGCTAAGGATTTTTTAATGTAACCACGATCAGACAAATCTAAAGTGCTGCCATCAGTATAGTACGCTAATCCTTCAAGATCAACAACAGCTATTGCAAGATACTCTAATGATGTTTCTTGCTGAATTACATCTTTTTGTTCTAGCCAATTCATACTTCTAATTTCTGGTTTCTCTGACAATTTTTTTATCGGTTGAATATACAAATTTATATACTTTTCAACTTGCGACTCAATAGTTTTAGTTGTTTCCTGCATGTGAGATTTTAATTCATCCATTGCCCAACTCTTAATTAAACTATGAGAAACAAAAAGCATAATGCTCAGTACAATTAGAAGTATGGTTAAAACAAAAACTGTCCCTTTAGTTTTTATACTCTTCATTCGTTTAATCCTTCCCTAGTATGATCAATAGAGCAAATAAAGTTCTTAAAATTTTCCGATATTGTTATATATATAAGTATATTGCTAATGGCTTTATTTAACAACATATTATTTGCGTTATTTCCTATTTTTAAATAGATATCGTTTTCATTAAAATAGGAACCGTTATCCTATTGCTATTTATGAAAATCAGTATATGATGGAACTAGTTCAAATTAATATGAAAAAAATAAAAAAGGAGTGCAATATATGATAAAGGTAATTACTGTTAAAAACACTTTAGAAGGTATTGGTTTAGATTTTTACTCAGCAAAAGATAGCAAAAGTTTTAATGATCTTATAAAGACATTAGAATCTCAGAATATCAAGATTGATGAAACAAAAATTAATTGGGATATTGATAATAATAGGATTTCATATCCAAATGCTCAAGTGAATAAAATTTTTAAAAATATACAGATAAATTTATCTAACTAACTAAAAATAAGATCCAACTCAGATCTTATTTTTTTGTCTAAATATTGGGGATCGCATCTATTTCTCCATCAAATATAAATAATACCAAAGTCTTATAATAATGAACCATCGGATGCTCCGCTATTTTTTTATTCTTCACTAGCTCTTGATAGATACTTTTGAAATACCATTCTTGAAAGACTTTTCCTTTATTAAATTTATCCCAATTTAACTTATCTGCTTCTAACTCAATTTTATTCATTTCAAGATTATTAATTTTATCTGCAATCAAAACCCATTTAGAAACATCAGGTATCTTATTTATATTTCTAATGGTATGGCTCTTTCGTTCAATCCATGATTTAGACTTATCTTCACTTAAATGTTTTACATAGTCTGTTATATTTTCATCAAAATCTTTTTTTAAGTCAACTGATGTATATTCTGTATCTTCTAAAGTATCATGTAGTAAAGCTGTTTTGAGTAGTGCTTCATCTGTAAATCCATATCTTATCAACAAAGTCATCACACCAAAGGGATGTGAAATATATGGAATCTTTGTTTTCTTCCGATATTGTCCATCATGTAAAACTGTTACTAAATTAATTGTTTCTGATATTGATTTCATTTCTATTTAACCCTCTCTTTAACATATTCATATGCTTTAAATCTTTACTAACCCTCTAAAACCCCTTGATTGATAATAAGATTCCGCTCCGTTATGATAAACAAATAGTGTATTATATCGAAAATCACAAAACAAAGCCCCTCCTAGATTTCTAATATTATCCGGAGTTTTAATCCAACTTGAAGTTTTCAAATCAAAATCACCAAGTTCTTGAAGTTTACGATAGTCGGCTTCATCTAAAATCTTTATACCTATACTTCTAGCTAAACTCAATGCACTATTTTTAGGTTTATTTTTCTTTCTATATTTAAGTGCCTTTTGATCATAGCAAAGACTTCTTCTACCAACAGGACTTTCCTTAGAGCAATCGATAAATGTGTATTTGTTTGCTTTCTCATCATAAAAGATAACATCTGGTTCACCACCTGTATTTTCCATAAAAAAAAGTGTCTGTAAGACTGATGGATTATTTTTTAACCTTTTTTCAATATCTTGCCAATGAAGGTTCTCATGTCTACTTAAATTTTTTTCAAACCGTCTTCTCAATACTTCAAGTAAATCATTTTGTTCTTCTTTTGATATGTCTTTTTTTAACATATAATCACTCCAGTGAACTACCACCTAATTAGCTTTCTCAATTTTAATCTTTAAAAATAAAACTGTTTCATAGCCTTCAATGATTGCTTGGATCCCTTCCTCATCAGAGTAATCATACCCTGAACGTATAGAGTTATTATTTTGACGATACATTGCTAGTATTATTTCCTCATTATATTTTATAGCTACTTCCCCTTCATCAATACCATATTCCCATGTACTAATACCTTTATTTGTTAATATATTTTCTTGAATTTTACTTGGATGTACACGTGTCCCATTGGAATAGAAAAATACTAAAGGTTCTTGATTTGTATTGATAACGCCAAAACCTATTTTGCCGTTTTCTTCTTTATGGGGACTCAAACCATACTTCATGCCACCTAAAGATTTGGGTTCAATCAATTGGCCATTACTGTAGCCTTCTAACCAAATACTTACCCAACTTTCCTTTGCTTTAAGCCAATGAAAATTGTAGTTAAATACCTCTCCAATATCTAAATCATCAAAGGTTCTTTGATAACTAGAGTTTTCATCAATAGAAATATATCCTGCTGTATTATCATCAACTGTTTTTTGAGTACAAGAAGCAATTGTCAATAGAAAAAGCATCAATAGAGTTATTTTAAATAAACTGTTTCGTTGAAACATATTTACACTCCCGTCTAGAACTTTCTAACAATAAGATCTTTTAATACTGCAAAAATTTCCCGAATGAATTGTTTCGGCAATTTTTTTCTTACACTTTGAGCTGTAAGGCCTTGAACATTCATATTTAGTCGTTTAGCTAGCATTTTTGCTCTAAACATATGGTAATCACTTGTGACGATAGCAATATTTTTTCTATATTCTTGAATATTTTTAAAACTCTTGAATAAATTTTCTTGAGTTGAAGTCGATTGATCTTCTAAAATTAAACGATTCCTATTAATGCCTCTTTTTATTAAATACTCCGCCATTGCATAAGCTTCCGATACAAGCTCATCAGGGCCTTGACCACCCGATACAATAATAGGTATATCAAGATGATGAAATCCATTATAAGCTTCGTCTAATCTTCTTTTTAAACGGTTTGATACCTGATCACCATCAAGACCTGCACCTAATACAATTATATAGTCTATTGAATCATAATTATTTATTTTAGATTTAAACTCACTTAAAATTAATACTCCTATGAGAGCAAAAAATATTCCAACACTTTTGATAATGATAAATAGTATTAACATTAGAAATGAAGAACCATAGATACTACTCACTAAGTTAATCTGTCCCATGGAAATCACTCCATGGACTTGAATGATTATTAATTAAGGTAATAATTATTGGTATAATTATTATTTGAAAAATAATCCCAGGTAAGCCTGTAATAATACTTGACTCTATATATCTAATTGGATGCATTGCTAAACCCATTGTTTCCCTTAATAAGAAAACCGTTAAGGTTGCAGCCACTCTACCACTAATCATAGCTACAATTAAACTCTGATAAAGTCCTCTTCTTTTTAAAAAACCAATAACTAATGCATATGTTATTAACTCCATCATTAATATCGGTAAAATCGGATAAATTATAGGCATGCCTGTTAAAAAACTACTAATAATTGGTATTATTACAGCAATTGTTAGTGCATAAATTGGTGATAAAATATATGCACCAATCATGACAAAAACATGTATTGGTAAAAATATCTGACCAACACTTCCAAAAATATGGAAAATATAGGGGGAAAAAATGCCTAAAAATGATAAAGTTAATGTTATTCTTATCTTTCTCTTTTTTCTAAGACTAAAAATTTTACTTATCATTTTTTTGACCACTTTCTGATAGTTTTTCTACTCGCGCCAATTGACTTTCTATTGTCTTCAATTTCTTATGGTTATTATAGTTGTTAATTATGAACTTAACAAAAAAAACAATCATTACAATTATTCCAATTAGAACTAATGTATTAAATATTTGAAAAAAGAATGTTGCATTTATTTCAACGCGTCCTAGTTTAATATTTGCTAAAAACATTTTTCCCTCCATCTCAATTATTATCTTTCAACTCCATTTAATACTCACATTTATAATTGATTATATCATACAGATTTAACAATTAGAAGTTAACTTATATAATGACAAAGAAAAAATTACAGGGAAAATACTAAAAAGAATCTTTCTCTACTATTACGTCGCTATTCTTCAATTATAATACTTTTATTGTCTAGATCTAGAATATGGATATTACACTCCCCGCCTAAATACTGTTGTACAAGGTTTTTTAACTCATCTAAAGCATCTTCTAGACGTTCACTTGAATTTTGATCTGTAGACTCAATACATAGAAAAGCATTCGTTGTTTTTTCTGTTAATAGTGTTCGAACAGATTCTCTCCAGTTCCAACAGCGACAAATAGCACCGGCATTATCTTTGTAAACAACTTCTCCAGGGTACGGCGGTTCATTTTTATCTGAACCTAAAGTAATAAATGATTCCCCACCTTGTGCTTGGGTTAGTCGAATATCACCTATGAAAGTATCAATGTCTTCCCCACCACAAGGTAATGCATATTTTAATGAAACAGAGTTATATAAATCAACTAAAGGATTAATATTTGGTATTTCATTGCCTTTACTTACACGTTTAAATAAGGCTTCAATAGAAGCTCTAGCCCCTTTTTTTGTTTTAAACTTCTGAAAGGCCTGACGCCACACATGGATCACCTCATTTTTACTGAACTGTTCTTTAGGCAAATACTTTTTAATTTCTTTCTCAGCAGTTCTCAAAAGTTTCTCATATTTCACTGTATCCTTTATTTGATTATCAATGCCTTTACAAATAACAATACCGATCTTTGCTTCAGGAAAAATTTCCCAAAAGGATTTCTCTATAACAAACTTTTTCATTTTGTCCTCCATTTCTACTTCTACTTTACTGATTCTAATCTTTTTCTAATTATTTTTAATTGATTATCTGTTACACCTAGTTTTTTCTCAAAGGGACCATCCATAGTTATGACTATGAGTTTTTCTGCATCGATTTTTTTAATTAGTTCTTCTAATTTTTGAATTGATTTCTCATCATCATTATATCCTTTAATAACCGTAATCTCTAGGATGAATTTTCCATGAAATTGACGATTAAATTCAATTAAACTGTTTAAATGATTCTCTAAAGTATAGCCTTCAATAGGTCTTTGCAATTTTTTAAAGTCCTCTTCAGTAATAGCTTTTACTTCACCAATAACTTCCTCACATTTATTGGCAATTTCAATATATTTTTCGTTATTTAATAAATATCCGTTAGATAATAGTCTTACAGCCACTTCTTTATCATGAATTGTTTTAATAATATCTTCTATTCTTTCATGAATAATGGCTTCTCCAGCCGAATTTATAAAAACCAGATCAACTTTATTTTCATCAAGAATTTCACTCAAATGATCTATTGCTTCTTGAGTATTTTCAAAAGATTGAGTATTATCTATTTGTTTATTAGACCTACCAATGGGACAAAAAATACAGTCAAAATTGCAGTATTTTTCTGGCAAAATATTGACTTCTAACACATTCTTACCCTCTTCTAAATAAATATCTTTATAACTAAATTGATTCACCTGTATCCTCCATTCTAAACTTAACAAAAAAAGCCTAAGAGATATATCTAATACCTCCCAGGCTTTTGTCCTTCCGTGTACACATTTAATCATGTGCGTTTTCTCTCGGACCAGCCAGTTACCTGCGGAACCCTAGAAAACTATTTTTATTTACTTTTTTTATTTCCCCCAAAGTAATTTTACACTAACAAATAACACTTGTTTTTAGATTTGAAACTTTGCAATACTTTTTTGCATATCTTCAGCTAGTATTGACAACTCTTCACTTGCCTGAGAAATCTGTGCCATTGATGCAGTTTGTTCTTCAACGGAAGCTGAAGCTTCTTCTGTACTAGCAGCATTTTCTTCTGAGATAGCAGATAGATTTTCAATAATATTGATGATTTGAGTCTTTTTATCCATCATATTTTCTGTAGATTCATTTAATTCCTTGACTACATTTTTTACTTGATCAACAGCTTCTGAAATACCTTCAAATTTATTATGGGTATTGTTTAAACTCGTCATTTGTGCTGCTACAATTTTTCCTGCTTTATCCATAGTTTTAACACCTTTTTCAGTCATATTACTTAAACTTGCAATCGTATCTGATATCTCTCCAGCAAACTGATTTGTTTCTTCTGCTAATTTTCTTATTTCATCGGCTACTACTGCAAAACCTTTGCCAGCTTCCCCAGCCCGAGCGGCTTCAATTGAAGCATTTAAGGCTAATAGATTTGTCTGTTCTGCTATGCCTTTGATCATATCACTTGCTGATTCAATTCTATCTGCATTTTTATTCGTTTCAATAATAATACTTTGCACCTCTTTAGACGCATCATTGTTTTCATTCGTCTTTTCTTCAAGATCTTTTAACACAACTAGTCCTTCTTCTTTTAATTGATTCACTTCATTTGCTGAATCACTTAATATCTTCACAAGTTCTATTTCCGCTGTAATAATATCTCCAAGAATGTTAATCTCATGAGCACCATCTGTTGTTTCTTTTGCTTGATCTGTTGCGCCTTCTGCAATCTCTTCAATAGTCTTGGCAACTTCATCAGATGCAATTGAAACTTGTTCACTCGTTGCTGTTAACTCTTCTGAAGAAGCAGCTACATTAACAGCATCATCATTAATCTCATGAATCAATCCTTTTAAGTTGTTACGCATAATTTCAACTGCTTTTGCAATCTTACCAATTTCATCCTCTTTTTTTCTTATTTTATCTCCTTGTACATCCGCCTCCACAGTCAAATCATATTTTGCAACTTTATTTAATTCTTCAGATAAGTAGGTAATTGGTCCTGCTATTGAACGACCTAATAAAACCGCAATTAGAACACCAATTAATACAAAGGCTATACTCGCAAATAACAATGCTCTTTGCATGCTTACTAATCCTTCAAAAAATTCTTCTTCTAAAGCCACATTAATAAGAATCCATTCGGTTCCAGGTACTGGTGCGTATCCCCCGTACATATTTCTACCTTTAAATTGATACTTTCCTAGACCGCGTTCTTCTACAAGAGTTGTTTCTAACATTTCTGCTACTTCTTTAAAACCATCATCTGATTTTGCTTCTTCGATTATATTTAGTTGAGTCATTACATATTCACGGGTTGGATGGGAAACAATAGTTCCTTCTCCATTCACAACATACACATAACCATTTTCTCCTATTCCCATGGTATCAGTAACATCATTTAATGCGGCACCGTCTCTTCTCGCAATTAAAACACCTACTGTTTGTCCGCCTCTTTGAATAGGAGCAGCAAACATTAATACAGCAGAGTTTGTCACTCGACTAATTATAACATCTGAAACATTTGCTTCACCGTTAAAAGCTTTCTGAACATATCCACGATCTCCTAATTCAGAAACAGTATCACCAATAACATATTTAGCTTTACCATCTGGCGTGACTACAGCCATATCTAAATAACCTAATCGTTCCACATCATCGGTTAAATCTTCTTTCTGTAACTCCCAATTCATTGTTTGCATTTGCTGGCGATTAGCTACTTCATATAAAACATCTAATCTTCCTTCGATAAGCTTTTCAACTTCTGCAGAACCTAGATCTGTAATCTGCATCATTGTTTTTTCAGCTTCACTTTCTACTGTATCTGTTGCAAAAAATAACGCTGTAATCCCTAGACCTAATGCAACTAGTAAAACTAAGCCACCAATATAAAGCATCATTTTAATAGATAGTTTCTTTCTCATAACTCCCTCTTTTCTCTTTTGATACAAAATTATCTTGTTATTTCATTTTATACCCACTTTACATTATCTTAACCTTTTAAATAAAAAAATCTAGCAGCTAATTAAAAGCTTCTAGATTAAGCATCAACTTAAGTTAAAATTTAGTTGCTAAAGGGAATTAATAAAACGGAAGCATTTGCATGTCTTGCAATGTCGTGACTTACACTTCCAACGAATAACTCTTTAATAAAGCCTTTCCCTTGACTTCCCATAACAACTAATGAAATGTTTTTTTCATCTACTACTTCTAATATTTTTTTTGTTGGATTACCAGAATCTTCTACTAAATCAATTTTTATATCATTATATTCACTTAGTTTATTCTTTAATACTTCTAATTTTTCATAACTACTGCTCCCAGGCCCTTCCTCAACATGCATAATGGTTACTTTCTTAATACCATCTGAGATCATCTTCTTTAAGTATTCAAAGGCATGGTCAGCATTTTTGGAAAAGTCAGTTGGAAACAAAATATGATCATCAATATTATATTTAACGGCTCTTACTTTCTGATAATCTTTTTTTTCATCCATAACTAATCTAATAACTAAAACTGGTTTCTCTGATGTATGAATAACTCCATAAGTCAATCGATCAAATAACATTTCTCCTGCTCTTGAATGTTCAATCTCTCCAACGACTACTATAGAATAATCACCTGTAACAGCAATTTTATTGACTACTTTTTTAGGAAAATCTGATATGATTTTTGTTCTAACTTTAAAATCTAATCCTTCTAGTGTCTTTTTTTTATCTTCTAGTATATGCTCAATGATACTTGTTGAATAAGAGAAAGCTAAGGAACTAATCTCTTGGGTACTGATACATTGTAGTAATGTACATTCCTTTGCTCCATATTTTTTAAGATTACCTAAACATCTAATAATAGCATCTGAACTAGGAGACATATCTGAGACAACAAGTAGTTTTTCAAACATAAAATTCACCTCTCCCTCAATTAATTATCCCATTTTTAAATAAATCAACTTGATCAACTTTACTTAATTATCTTATACCCAAATATATCTCATTGATTCATGATTTTTACTTTTATAATCCTATAGCTATTAATTTAATACAATTTCCTTTTCATATGCTGACTCGATTTCATGTAAAATCAATAAAATCGCATTACTAATAGATCCATATTTATCACCTAGATAGTATTCATTTTTCTCAAATTTCCAATAACTCAACAACTATATATCAAAGACAAATATTATTATGCAAAGATATATTAAGATTAACCAATTATTTTAACTTTCATATTAATTTAAATCAAAAGCTATTGTGTCAATTTACAATACCCTACAATAATTCCTTTACACGTCTTAATAATGCTTGAGCTCCTAACTCTCCAAAACTGTTAGCCGCTTGTGGACTTGCAGCTGTTATTAAATTCCTATCTTTGTAACAAGTATCATCTGCTTTTTGATTAATGATATTTACTCCTAGAGATTTCAACCTTTCTCCAAAATACCACTTTAATTTACCAGGTAAATAACCAATCATAGGTGTTTTATCATCAACGCTATCAGGAAAAGCTGCAATGGAATACCCTTTAAATATAAAATCTTCTTCAGTTTCACCAATATTTGCTGATAAAAGAGCAGCTGGACCATGACAAATTGAAAATATTAGCAAATTATTATCAAAAGCCCAATGCGTTAAGGCTTTTAGATCTTTATTCTCAGGCAAACCCAAAAGCGCTCCATGTCCTCCTGGTATAAAAATGCCAATATATTCATCAGTACTGCTCATTTTATTTTCTACAAAATATTTTAGGCTTCTAGGATCATCTAGTTCTGATTTGTACTTTGAAAAAATCTTATTTACTGCCTGATCTTTTTTAGGCATAGCCCACATTTCTATCTTAGCTGGTAGTCCAGTTGGTGTAAAAACATCAGTTTTAAAACCCGCTTTTTCAAAATGAAGCAACGGTACAAACATCTCAACAGGATGGTTTCCAGTTAAAAACATTTTACCATTAGCCATTTCTAAATGCTTCTCTTCTGTACAAATCATTAGTACTTTAAACTGGTCTTCGTTATATGATTTATGATAATTCGTGTGACTATAATTAGTTTTATCAGAAGTCCCAAGCTTTAATGACAATGGTGAGGGTTTATATATATTATCACCAATTTTACTTGGTGCTATACCCAAAAGTTTTTTTATCATAAATTAACCTCCTAACTTTGAATCTCTAAACTCAATTATTGTACCTTCTGGCGCGATTACTTTAAACAAATACCCATCCTCAACTTTATAAATTACTTTATTCTCTTTTATCTTAAAATTATTATAACCTGTAGATTTTATTTCTTTATAAGCAGCATGGACATCAGCTACCATAAAGCACATATGAGCAATACCCTCAACTGTTTTATGCCATTTCTCCAATAATTCATTATTTTTACTTGTTTGTAACTCAATCATAAAGCCACTAATTTGTAACCAACTATTAAAGCGACGACCATGAAAATTACGAGTTTCTTTCACTAAATCAAATCCTAATATCTCACTATAGAATTTAAGGGAAGCTTCATAATCATTTGTTTGAATACAAACATGATGTATTGATTTTTTCATTTTTAAATCCTCTCTACTCTTAAAATTTGACGTAAAATAATTCTTATCTATATTATTTTCTATCATTGATCTTATTTATCCTAAAAAAATCACTTCTATAATTGAATAAATCTTATTAATATTCTCCATCAATCTAATATGATACTCTTTTTTTTATTCATTGATTCTTCTTTCTCATTAATTTTTATGAAATTAAGTCTATGTATGTAATAAGCCCTTTCCTCTCGAAAAAATCCATCCCCCAATCTATTTTCAATGTTATCCCTAATGATATCTTTTTTCTATTTGCCTATTTTTTACTAATGAATATATGAAACCAATAACCCCTAGAATTAGTATAAATGAACCGATATAGACTTCATATAACCACAAATGACTGGTTCGCATGGATGTTAAAAAGAATCTTGAAAACCAATAACCACCTTTAAATAAAAATAATATAAAACCAATGCTATTAATGGTTAAGTTTCTCCTATAACTAATCAACCAAGCGCCTATTAAACCTATTGCAATATCTAATATCCAAAGTTTCCACATAATAGCACCCACTTGAATCCCTATTAAAAGAATTATTAAGTTCAAATATAATGGTAATAACATAAAGAAAAAAAGTCCTTTATTATTTCTTTTAAGCATTTAGATCCCCCCCATCTAAATTTCAGTTACTAAAATACATATTTTTTAACTTTACCATCTTTAGGATACTCAATTATTTCAACATACTTCATACCACTCTTAAGTAGAACCTTTTCAGAAGCATGGTTACTTAGATTTACTGCAGCATAAATCTTGTCTAAGGCTAGTCTTTCCTTTCCATACTTTAATACGGCTTTTGTTGCCTCAGTTCCATATCCTTTACCCCAATAATCACTTAAGAAACCATATAAGATTTCAATACCGCCTAACACCTCACATAATTGAAAACCACAATACCCAATATACTCTCCTGTTGCTTTTAAAATAACTGAATATTCTTTAGGTTTGTTGTTTTTATTCTGACACCTTTTTACATGGTTATCATACAACTCATCCTTAGAGAAAGAAGTCACACCACCAGTAAATTTTGTTACTTCAGAATCATTTCTCATTCTCCAAATAAATTCGAAGTCTTCAATAATCGGATCTCGAACAATTAATCTTTTTGTCTCTAGTTTCATACTATATTTCTCCTTTTAAGCTTTCCTGATTTTCAATAATTATTCTATGAACCAAAGCAACGAATATAGGTATAACAATTATAAATATACTCACATTTAATATAGTAAGGGCCTTCATCATGGAAGATTCTCCCCATTCTAATAAAATACGACAAATCAATCCAATAATATTTAATACAAATACTTTACTAAATACTTTCAAAGTATTCTCTCTTTCTAAGCCATAAAAACATACCCCTAGATAGAAATACCCCATTATCTGCAAAAAAATAAAAGAGAAATCTCTTGAAAATGATAAAGGAAACAGGAAACAACCAAAAAAAACAAAATACAGATAGACAATCATTTTCGAAACTTTTTCATATTCTTTAATTTTTTTATACAACGGTTTAAATCCTTTATCATCTTTTTTAAATAACAAAGCTATATTTGTTATCATAATAATGCTATAAAATAATACCATTTTTTCTCCTCTTCACTCTCTTCCCAACAGTAAATTCCAAATTTCATAATTCGTTAATAGCATAAGATACTTTTTTTAATGTTTTAAGATATCATCAGCTATTTCTTCTGATCTAAAAACTATTTTATCTTTTCTACTATAACAGTCATAACAAGCATATAAATCCTAACACGATTAACAGTATTATGTAGCTTACGATTAATCCTACATAATTTGCAATCTTAAACCTCCAAACATTCCGTTATAGTATGTTAACAGTTCGTGGCTTCTATTTAATAATTTTCTATTGCTTTTCTTCTACAGATTACCTAGATCCTTTAAATAGAAATTAAATAAATAACCACAATTCTTACAAGCATCAACTTTCACACCTGAAGCTTTATTTATTATCATCTTTTTATGATTATCTGGCACAAACAATACGCTTCCAGAATGTTTTAACTCACCTTTAATTATCTCTTCTTTTCCACATTTAGGGCATTTTATACCTGTCATGCTTTTCCCTCCACTTCTAGTTTTAATAATATTTATCCGTACTCTCAAACCATTGATCTGAAATTTCAAATCCTTCATCACTAAAGTAATATACAGATACTAGTTCATCTACAATAGGTGATGACCCACAAGCAACAGACATTTTCAAAATTACACTTTTTTTACGACAATGTGCTAAATCATAGATCTTATAAGATAATATATGTCTTGCCTCAACTACTGGTAACTCTATATTATTATTTTGATAATATTGAAAAAAGATTGAACTTCTAACTGATCCTTTGTATCTATTATTATTTCTTTAAGAGAGTTATTTAGTAAGACTTCTATCGTATTACTTTTTTCATTAAACTCATTAATAATAATTTCATAGTTTAATAGATTGTTAGAACGACAAGTTTCTTCTAAAGCATTATTCTCATATCTATAGTGTTTTAAATAAGCAGCTGAACCATATTTATTAACTAAAGTGTATGTTGAGGCAACTAATATACTATTACCATCAACAAAAACTTCGAATCTATATTTGTTTCTCATATTCTTGCCAAATACTTCTTCTTCGTTCTCAACTGTTAAAAATATTTTCTTATTATCATTCACTTGAAGTATAATATCTTTGTTTTCATAATACAACGATACTTCGTCAAAGAAATCATTAGATTCATCGGTTTTAGATACAATTAACCTACTTGATTTCTTCGGATATCTTTCATTTATATTAGTTGTTGAAACAGCTAATGAAATGAAAGTTACTAAAATCGTATACTGAAGCTCCCACCGCTAAAGCAGTGGGGTTCTTAGGTACGCTAACTTCCAAAATACTCTCACAATCTCTAAGGATTGCTACAACATATTAAGACTCATTAGTTTCCCTAAGACTTTCACTATCAAAGCATATCCCCATGGATAACTTTGGCGATAGTATATGGCTCGTTTCAAAACCAAAATTTTGTTTTATATGCACATACTAGCAAAGATTTTTACTTTGCTAGTTTTTATTTTTTGAATTTCTTTATTATGATTTTCTTTGAATTTTTCATAATATTTGTTACATGAATTTTTATCGATTTCTTCTAAGTTATCTTTTACATTCATAACCAAAAATGCAGAATACAAATCTCTTTGTATTTTATCCTTACCTATGATATTCCATCTTTCATTAAGTTTTTTCTTTTGATAGTTATCTTCAATATGGTTATATTGACTTGCTTTAACTTTCCATGTGTTGACTTTTAAGATTTCTTTACCTAAATAGTTTAATTTTCGATTGATAATTTCTATTAGTTTTGCTGGTGCTTTATTGGCTAATGATTTACCAAACCGTTTCTTTTTATTAATTTTGCCAGTTTTTTGATTAATTGTTGTTTTCTTAACACGTTTTTGAAGCCCTTTAAAGTTCATGTCTTCAACATATATTTTGTTACCTAAACTAATAATATAATTAGTTAATTTTTCGTGAGATTGCTTTCTTAAAACTTTTTGTTTTCTCATCATTTCTTTTAACTCAAATTTTGTTTTTAAATATTTATTTGAATTGTTCCATTTAAGCTTAATTCCTTTTTTTAGAGTACCATTCTCATTAAAATTGTTTGGGTTATTTGAACGTCTTTGTCTATCTAGTTTTCTTAATAAAATACGTTTTTTATTTTCTAATGTATCTATTTTAGGGGCTAACTCTAAAAGTTTTACTGCTTCATTTGAAACAATAGCAATAGTGCTAGTGCCGATATCTAATCCAACTTTCTGATTTTTAGTTGTTCTTTCTTTTTTAGGTGGTATACCTTCTAAAATTAATTGAATATAATATTTTTCTTTGCCTCGAATGACTTTTCTTAAAATGCGACAATACTTTATTTTATTTTCTAAGGCTTCTTTTGCATAATCATCGCCTTTTTTTATGATAATAGGGGTGTTGAGTTTATTCCATTTTAAACGTTGTCCACGATATTTAATACCAGTGTCATTTGATTTCCCTTCTAAAGAATAAAAATCATTGTATCTTTTAAAATGAACTTTAATTTTAGGGTTATATATTTTATCTTTAAAAGCATCAAAACATCTTGATGCGATTTTTTGACATGCTTGGCTATCTATATTCTTTTTAAAATGGTGTTGCATTGGTTTAACAAAATCATGAAGGGCATACTCTGTTAATCCAAATTGATTATTTATTTTATTAAAATTTTTATTTCTTTTTTTAGATTTTTTCATTTTTAAAGTTTCTTGATAAATTTTACTTTGTTTCATTGTTTGATATCTTTTAAAAAGTTCACCTAGGCAAGCGTTGTATATTTGTCTGCCAATCTCAAGTCTTTTGTTTAATATATCTTCTTCATATTTTTCTGTATTTAATTTTAATGTTAAGACAAAAGTTGATTTTGACATAACTTACCTCACTTCTTTTATTAATGTTTATGTTTATTATATACTAAAATATTAGATTTAACAAACATAAGTTCTTAAACCCTCGCTATCCATCCCACCACTAAAGTAGTGGGCTTTTCGTTCTTTTTTGTAAAGTATTTTACTTCCCAAGGTATCTCCTCTTTCATCTAATTAATACTGTTTTTAATACTATAATCATAAGATTCAGAGTATCTAATGATTATAATTTTTAATGTCTTCATCTTGAATACTTTTAAGTCATCTACATAATATTTATCCTATTAATCATCTCTTTTTACTAGATACTTTATAGAAATACACTGTTGATGAAATGATCAATGCAAAACTAATAATTGTTATTAGAAACAAAAAAGAAAATTTTCTTTTATCATTAAAATAATCATCGGCGTCAAGATTGTTTAAATATAAAATCACTTTGAGCCACCCCTTGAATTTTATGATATTTATTCATGATAATAAAATTATATCATTTACAACAAAAATTTTAAAGGCATATTATATTTATGTATGGATTATTTTAAGATTCATTGGTGCATTAACATATATGAATATATTTCAAATATATTCATATTTAAGTAAAAAAATTCTAATAAAACAAACTTTTTAAAAATCATAATTCTGCTGAATTATTTTACTTTTTAGGTAAAAATTTAGAGTAGCTATTATTGACATTATGTTTTGCTCTCATTTCTCCTAAGAAATTATGAATTTTGCTTTTATAGTTTTTATCTGCTCCACCTTTTGGATACAACTGCTTATAAGCATCTAATAATTCTGGATATTCCTCTTCTATAAATGAGAAGTATCTTTTCTTAATACCACCTGTTAAGTATAACATGCCACTTAGCATATAATCTACTTTAGCCTCAGCCGCCCAGTATACTAAGTGTTCTAATGTTTCTTCATCATCAGCAATAAATGGCAAAATTGGCATGAAGTGAAAACCAGTATAAGCATTGGTTTTAGTTATTTGAGCCAAAGCTTTAAAACGACTTTCTGGTGAGCTTGCACCAGGTTCTAATTTACTGGCAAGTTTCATATCTCTTGAAGTAATACTTAAAGCAATATTCACATAAGTATCTTTAGCTAAAGTATCAATTAAATCTAAATCTCTCAAAATCATATCGGATTTAGTGCTTATAATCACTGGATTCTTATGTTTGATCATTACTTTTAAGACTTCTCTCATAAGGTTACTACTTTTTTCAGCTTGTTGATAACTATCACATACACCACCGATATTAATAATATCTTTTTCCCAGCCCTTAGCACTTAGTTCTTGGTCCAAGACCTGAGCAATATTTGTTTTTACATAAATATCTTTTTCAAAGTCTTTATTCCCAAGATATTTATGACTATTTGTAGCGTAACAGTATTTGCAACCATTTGAACAACCTCTATAAATGTTCAAGTCATATTTATAGGGAAGCCCTCTTCTTTTTAACTGGTGTAAAGCGCTTTTAGATTCTATTTCAATTAGTTTCATTTTTACCATTCCTTATCAAATATGACTATCTATTAACCTTACCAAGAGCATAACCTACTAAAGGACCTAGTACTACTGCCATAAACATCATTGGAACAAAATCCTTAGGGTTAGTTGCTGAAACTGCTAAAGCCATTGGAATCATTAACAATATTGATAGAATTAAGCCATTTATAATAGTATTTCTTGAGACCTTTGTAATAGAAATAATATATGCGGCAACCAACCAAAATGCAATAATAGAAACCATATTGAATAATGGTGCATTTACAAATATCAATGGAATTAAATCAACTCCACCCGCAATTAATCCAATAAATAATACCTTCAAATATTTTTTCATTTTTCCTCCAATTTTCACGATTAAATTATTTTATTTACTTTGCTCCATTCTATCATATACCTATAGTTTTTAGATGAATAAAACATTAGAAATTGATTAATGTTTATTTAATAAACACTGGAGACTGTTTCAGAATTAAGAGTTAATTAGTTCAGCTGTGTTAAGAATTCGAACACCATGTTCATGAAGTCTTTTATTCCAATGATTGATTAATTCCTTAGGATTTTTATTAAAATTACTGTGCGCATCACCGATTAAAGTAATATTTAAACCTGAGTCTTTTCCTGATATACAAGCGGCTTGCACACAGCCTTGTGTCACTAAACCGACAATTACTAAATCCTTAATTCTCTCTTTTTCAAGATAGTTGATTAACTTATTTTCTTTAAATACATTGCTTTTATTTTTCCAGATTTTCATATCTTTTTCTTTGACTTTAATCTCTGGATGGATTTGCCAACTAATTGAATCTTTTTTTAACGAACCATTGTTACAGTGCTGAACAAAAATAATCTTTTCCTGTTCCTTACGAAATACATCAATGATACTATTTATATTTGATATAAGCTCAGTAGACTTATAAACTTCATTTTTCTTCTCGAATAAACCGCGTTGAACATCAATAATAATTAAAGCTCTTTTCCTCACTATAAACCACTTCCTAACTAAAATACATTATTTTTTTCTATATTTGTCATTAATGATTTGATAATTCTTATGATTAATCTGATCCCACTCGGTTTTTTGATATTTTATATATTTCAAAATTTCATTAATGAATTTAGGATCATATTCTCTAAAAGTCGTTTCTTTAAGCCACTCTTTCTTCTCTTCATGCTCTGGGTGTTTTTCATTATTATAGATTTCAAGAAATTCATAGAATCCATGTATACCACCTATATCTTCTGGCGGTGCCCTTTCAGCACCATCCAATAGCGTAGGAAATCCGAAATAATAAACATCTACAATGGCTTCTAACTTAATTGTAAAATGCCAATCATCGCCAAAATCATAAATATACTCGATGATTTTATGCTTCTGAAGATAGTCGTCAATTTTATAGTATTTTGGTTTTTCACGACCTTTTCTAAGTGCTGATGATTTATTCATGCAAATTTTGCCATTTCAGGTGGCATGTTTTTTAAGCGCTCTACACATTTATCTTTATTATTTATATAATGCTTATGAGCTTCATATGATTCTTCGTCATTTGTTACAGCCATATTATCTTCACTTAAATCAAATGCATATAATGATAGGCATCATAAGGGTAGCCACTTTGAAAGTTTGTTACATTTTGAATAGTATCGTGCAGTCGATTAAATGTTGCATCTGCTGGTAAAATGACTTTTCTCTAAATTAGAGGATTTGATCCTACTAACTCAATTTTAACAATATAAGCTTTCATTGATTCATCCTTTCATACAAGGATCCAATCCTTTGTAGTTTCTGGG
>Ga0209942_1000579_pt1 | contig 21658 bp, 21 predicted proteins | sample SalPonR1_A_D2_MG_FD_185695 | JGI IMG/M metagenome (GOLD analysis project Ga0209942, IMG submission 185695) | Salt pond soil microbial communities from South San Francisco under conditions of wetland restoration - Salt Pond MetaG R1_A_D2_MG... ...
CGCCGTGCGGACGTCCCTGCTGGCGGCTGCGCTGACGGCGCTCGCGCTGCTGCTCGCCGCCTGCGCACCCACCGTGTCGGGCGCCGGCGGGGAAGCCGGGAGAGGCGCCGCTGGGGACGGCGGCGCGGAAGAGCTTCGGCCGTTCGAGGTCGAGCCGCTGCCACGCGAGGAGCGTTGGGTGATCGCCGTCCCGGACTTCTCGGTCCGTGCCGGCGGCGTCCGGGTCGGCGGGCTCGACCCGGGCGCGGTGGAAGGTGCGGAAGGCTTCGAACGGGAGCTCGGACGCGGCGTCAGCGACGTGTTCGCGACGGAGGCGTTCCGAAGCGGCCGCTTCGTCGTGACGGAGCGTGAGCAGCTCGCGACCGTCCTGCGCGAGCAGGATCTCGGTCGCTCCGGGCGCGTCGATCCTGCCAGCGCCGCGCGGGCCGGCAGGGTCCTGGGGGCGCAGGCGTTGGCGCTGGGCAGCGTCACGGAGTTCGGGGTCGAGCAGAGCGGAGGCGGCGGCGTGCTGTTCGGCGTGCTCGGAGGTCGCGCCGAGACGGTCACGGCCCGCGTCACCGTGGACGTGCGCGTCGTGGACGCCGTCACCGCGGAGATCGTCGCGATCGGGGTCGGGACCGCGGAGGCGTCGCAGACCGACGTCCGCATCGACCTGTTGAACATCGTCCGTGCGCTGGGCGCCGGACGCTCCGGCACCACCATCGTCGACGTCGCGGTCCGCAACGCGATCCGGGCCGCGATCGACGAGGCGGCGCGAACGCTTCCGCCGCCGCCGTGACGACCCTCTCTCCGTCGCGCGCACGCGCATCGTCCTCGCGCCGGTAGAAGCGACGGCGAAGCGCAGAGGTTCACCGGTACTGTTGAGCGCTTCGCTCACCTGAGCATGAACATGCACGGCTACGCGCCTTTACATATTCATCCCGGCTGGGTATTATGCGTCGGGGCAGTTCCAGTTCGGCGTCATGTCCCTCGGTCGCCAACGTTCGTTCATCAAGCAAAGGAGCTCGAATATGCGCAAGATGCTGACCATCGTCGTCGCCTTGTCGGTCCTCGTCGGACTGGCGCAGGCGCAGACCAGTCTGCTCGACGAAGTGCAGGTCCGCGGAAACCTCGTCTGCGGCGTGAACAACCAGGTGCCCGGCTTCGGGGTCGTCGACTCCGCCGGCGAATACAGCGGGTTCGACGTCGACTTCTGCCGTGCCATCGCGGCCGCCGTCCTCGGCGACGCGGACGCGGTCGAGTTCCGCGCCCTTTCGGCGCAGGAGCGCTTCACCGCCACCCAGACCGGCGAGGTGGACGTTCTGATCCGCAACACGACCTGGACCTCCAGCCGCGACAGCACGGTGGGCCTGAACTTCGCGCCGACGACCTTCTACGACGGCCAGGGCTTCATGGTCAAGGAAGCGTCCGGCATCGAGTCGCTCCAGGATCTCGAAGGCCGCAGCATCTGCGTCCAGTCGGGCACGACGACCGAGCTGAACCTCGCCGACGTCATGGCGGCGCTCGACATCGCCTACACCCCGGTGATCTTCGAGACGGCCGACCAGGCGATCGCGTCGTACGACAGCGGCCAGTGCGAGTCGTACACGACCGACGTCTCGGGCCTCGTGAGCCGCAAGACCACGCTCCAGGATCCCGAGGGCAGCGTCATCCTTCCGCAGACGATCTCAAAGGAGCCGCTGGGTCCGTCCGTGCTGCACGGTGACGACGCCTGGTTCGACGCCGTCAAGTGGATCACCTTCGGCACCTTCCTGGCCGAAGAGTACGGCATCACGTCCGCCAACGTCCGCGAGGTCGCCGAGACCACGCAGAACCCGGCCGTGCGCCGCTTCCTCGGAGTCGACGGCGAGTCGCTCGAGCAGCTCGGCCTGGAGCAGACCGCGATGATCGACATGATCGAGCAGGTCGGCAACTACGGCGAGATCTTCGCCCGCAACCTCGGGCCCGACACCCCGTTCGGCATCGAGCGCGGCCTGAACGCCAGCTACGTCGACGGCGGCCTTCTCTACAGCCCGCCCTTCCGCTGAGCGTCGCTTTCGGGGGGCCGGTCCCACGACCGGTCCCCGCGGTGCGAGGGGGCGTCCTGAACTCGGGCGCCCCTTCGTCTACCGGTCCGACCGAATCCCCTATCTGATGAACGTCACGAACGAGGTTCGTCGCTGCGGCGCCGCGGCCACACGCCCGCGGCGGACCGTCACCCTCGTGGGAGGCCTTCGTGCGGAACGCTGAGGCGCCCGAACGGATCCCGTTCTGGCGCAACGTGAAGACCATCGGCATCCTGGCTCAGGTCGTCTTCGCCGCCCTGGTGCTGATCGGGATCGCGATCCTGTGGACGAACGTAACGTCGGCGCTGTCGCGGTCCAACCTGCCCGCCGACTTCGGCTTCCTGGACAGTCGCGCCGGGATTCCCATCGCCGAGCGACCGATCCCCTACAGCCCCGACGACCCGTACTGGCGCGCGCTGGTCATCGGCGTGCTGAACACGCTGAAGGTGTCGCTGGTCGGCGTGGTGCTCGCCAGCGTCCTGGGCGTCGGCATCGGCGTCTCCCGGCTCAGCGCCAACTGGCTGCTGCGACAGATCGCCACCTGGTACGTCGAGATCCTCCGCAACACGCCGCTGGCCGTCCAGATCATCTTCTGGTACACGGCGGTGCTGGCGACGCTGCCCCCGACGATCACCGCGCCGCTCCGGCTGCCCGGCGGCGTCTACCTCTCCAACCGAGGCCTCGCCTTCCCGTTCGCCTATCCCGGCTTCGGGTTCCGAGCGTGGCTTCCGTGGCTGATCGCCGCGCTCGTCGCGTACGTCGTCGTCATGGCCGTGCAGCGCCGCCGCATCGCCCGCGCCGATCGTCCAGGGCGTGCCTGGCCGTGGGCCGTGGCCGCCGCCGTGGCGCTGGCCGGGGTCGGCTACTACGCCGCCTCGTTCGCTTCCGACCCCCCCGAGACGCTCGCGGTCGACCTGAACGTCGAGCGGGGTCGCGGCATCACGTTCCGCGACCTCGACGCCGACGGGAGCCGTGACCGGGACGAGCCCGCCGTGGGCTTCGTGCCCGTGACGGTACGCGTCGAAGAAGGCGTTCTGGAGGCTCGCAGTCAGAACCTCGTCGAGCAGCGCCGCGTCAAGCCCAGCACGCTTCGCTTCCCGATCCTCGAGGAGGGCGAGTACGCGTCCGCGGAGCTCCGGTTCGTGAACGAGGCGGACGCTGAGCGGTACGAGGTCCACTGGATCGACGAGCCTACGACCGGCCGGCTGTACGTCGACCGGAACGGGAACGGCGCCTGGGACGCCGGCGAGGAGGTCGGCGAGGACGGCGTCGGGTTTCGCAACGTGCGGACCCAGCTGGTCGTGACCGGCTTCGAGCGGCGCGTCGTCTCGGACCGGGACGGCCAGGTCCGCATCCCCGGTTTCGAGCCGGTGGACGCCGCCGAGGAGGAGGCCGCCGCCGGCGGGGCCGGCTTCGGCCCCGCCTCGCTGTTCACGGCCCCGGGCGGAGCGGACGGCGACGACGAGGCCGCCGGCCCCGCGCTCGAGACGTCGACCGTGATCGGCTCGTCGGGACCGCTGGTGTGGAGCACGCCGACGGTGCCGGTGTCGAACTACGCGGGAGGGTTCAGCTTCACGCCCAGCTACCTCGCGCTGCTGCTGGCGCTCGTGATCTACACGTCGAGCTTCATCGCCGAGATCGTGCGAGGCGGCATCCAGGCGGTCCCCAAAGGACAGACCGAGGCCGCCAAGGCGCTGGGGCTGTCCAGCGGCCAGACCTTCGGGCTGATCGTGTTTCCCCAAGCGGTCCGGATCATCCTTCCGCCCATGATCAGCCAGTACCTGAACCTGACGAAGAACTCGTCGCTGGGGCCGCTCGCCGCGTACGGCGAGATCTTCGCGATCAGCACGATCGTCGCGAACCAGACCGGCGCCAGCGTTCCCGTGACGCTGCTGATCATCGTGTCGTACCTGGCGATCAGCTTCGCGTTCGCGTTCGTCCTCAACATCGTGAACGCCCGCATGGCGATCGTGGAGCGCTGACATGGAGATGATCCCAGACCGGCTTCCCCCGGCCCGAGAGCGCGGAGCGCCAGCCTGGCTGCGCCGGAACCTGTTCCACGGCCCCGTGAACTCCGTCGTCAGCCTCCTCGTCGGCTTCGTGCTCCTCTCGGCCGTGTCGAGCCTGGTCCGCTGGACCTTGACGGGCGCCGCGTGGGCGCCGATCTGGTCCAACATGAAGCTGCTCGCCGTCTACCGCTACCCCGCCGACCTGCTGTGGCGTCCCGTCGTCGCGCTGGGCGTGATCCTGCTGCTCCTCGGTCTCGGCGCGGGCCTGTCGAAGCGGGCAGGGAAGGGCGTCATCGTGGGGGGCGTGTTCTGGTGGTTCACGGGCGCCACCTTCGTGATCACCGCCCTGGCCATCGCGTTCTGGCCCTCCGTCCGCCTGCCCTGGGCGATCGCGAGCGGGATGGCGCTCGCAGGCTACGGCGCTGGGCTTCGCGTTCCGGCGCTGGTACGGATTCAGGCGTGGTCGTGGGCGGTCGGTCTGCCCGTCGTGCTGATCCTGCTCTACGGGCTCGGCGGCGAAGGCCCGATGGAGGTCGTTCGGACCACCGAGTGGGGCGGCTTCCTGCTCACGCTGGTGCTGGCCGGCGTCGGCATCGCCGTGTCGTTCCCGCTGGGCATCCTGCTGGCGCTGGGGCGCCGCAGCGATCTGCCCGCGATCAAGTGGTTCTGCATCGGCGTGATCGAGCTCGTCCGCGGCGCGCCGCTGATCACCTGGCTGTTCATCGCCTCGCTGATGGTGCCGCTCCTGCTGGACGTCAGCCCCGACTCGATCCCCGCCCTCGCCCGCGCGCTGGTCGCCATCACCCTGTTCAGCTCCGCGTACATGGCCGAGAACGTTCGCGGCGGCCTGCAGTCCGTTCCCAGCGGGCAGGGCGAGGCCGCCCGCGCCCTGGGACTGTCGGGCTGGCAGACGACGCGGCTCATCGTGCTACCCCAGGCGCTGCGCGCCGTGATCCCGGCCATCGTCGGACAGGCGATCGGCCTGTTCAAGGACACCTCGCTGGTGTTCATCGTCGGCCTGTTCGACTTCTTCGAGATCGGCCGAAAGGTGATCCCCAGCCAGCCCGACTCGCTGCAGTACGCCGGTGGCGTGCTGCTCGAGGTGTCGCTGTTCATGGCGGCCGTATACTGGTTCTTCAGCTACCGTATGTCGATGGCCAGCAGGCAGCTCGAGAAGGAACTCGGGGTCGGCGAACGCTGACCCGCACCAGGGCGACCCCGCCCGAGGAGGCACCCGTGACCCAGACTGCGCAGATCCCCCGGGCCAGCGCCCACGCCCCCGAAGGGGGCGAGAGGATCATCGAGATCGACGGCCTGAACAAGTGGTTCGGCGACTTCCACGTGCTCAAGGACATCGACATGTCCGTCAACCGGGGCGAGGTCGTGGTGGTGATCGGGCCGTCCGGATCGGGCAAGTCGACGCTGATCCGCTGCATCAACCGGCTCGAGGAGCATCAGGAGGGCGCGATCGTCGTGGACGGCACGCGACTGACCGACGACGTCCGCAACATCGACCTGATCCGTCGCGAGACCGGGATGGTGTTCCAACAGTTCAACCTGTTTCCGCACCTGACGGTGATGGAGAACATCACCCTGGCGCCGATTCGGGTGCGCAAGTGGAAGACGTCGAAGGCCGAGGAGCGTGCGATGTACTTCCTCGAGAAGGTCGGCATCCCCGAGCAGGCGCAGAAGTACCCCGGTCAGCTGTCGGGTGGCCAGCAGCAGCGTGTCGCCATCGCGCGGGCGCTGACGATGGAGCCGAAGGTGATGCTGTTCGACGAGCCCACCAGCGCGCTCGACCCCGAGGTGATCGGCGAGGTGCTCGAGGTGATGGTCAACCTGGCCAAGGAGGGGATGACGATGGTGGTGGTCACCCACGAGATGGGCTTCGCTCGCGAGGTCGGCGACCGCGTGATCTTCATGGACGCGGGCCAGATCGTCGAGGTCGGCAGCCCCGAGCACTTCTTCCAGAACCCCACCGAGGAGCGCACCCGCGGCTTCCTCTCCAAGATCCTCTGAGGCGCGATGTCTCACAGCCCTGACGGCCGTGTCCCGCCTATGCTGGGGCCGAACGACGCTTCCTAGGAGGACGTACATGGACAGCCAAACACGGGGCGTACGGATGGCCGACCTGCTGGGGCGGATGGTCGCGCGGGGCGCGTCGGACGTCCACCTGCAAGCGGGCGCGCCGCCCCACGTCCGCGTGGACGGCGATCTCCACCCGTGGGAGGACAGCCCCACGCTGACGCCCGCGCAGACCGAGCAGATCGCCCTGGCGATGATGACCGACGAGCAGCGCACGGCGTTCCGGCACCGCCACGAGCTGGACTTCGCCTTCACGATCCCCGAGGTGGCCCGCTTCCGCTGCAACGCGTTCCGTCAACGCGGCTCGGTGGGCGTCGTGATGCGCGTGATCGGCGACGCGATTCCCGGCTTCGAGGCGCTCGGGCTTCCCTCCGAGGTCGTCACCCGCTGGGCCGAGCAGCCGCGCGGCCTGGTGCTCGTCACCGGACCGACCGGCTCGGGGAAGACCACCAGCCTGGCCGCGATGGTGGACCACATCAACCGGCGCTACTCGCGGCACGTGATCACGATCGAGGACCCGATCGAGATCCTGCACAGCAACCAGAAGAGCCTGGTCGTCCAACGCGAGGTTGGCCTGGACACCGCGGACTTCGTCGACGCGCTCAAGTACGCCATGCGTCAGGATCCCGACGTGATCATGATCGGCGAGATGCGTGACAAGGCCACCGTCGAGGCCGCCATCACCGCCGCGCAGACGGGGCACCTGGTGCTGTCGACCCTCCATACGTTGGACGCGGTCCGCACCATCAACCGGATCATCGACTTCTTCCCGCCGCACGAGCGGAACCAGATCCGCACCATGATGGCCGAGTCGCTGCTGGGCATCCTGAGCCAGAGGCTGCTGGCGCGCGCCGACGGCCCCGGCCGGGTGCTGTCGTCGGAGGTGCTGGTCAACACGCCGCTGATCCGCGACTACATCCGCGATCCGGACAAGACGTCGCTGATCAAGGAAGCGCTGATGGAGGGCAACCTCCGCGGCATGCGGACGTTCGATCAGAACCTCGTCGAGCTCTACCTCGACGGCCGGGTCACGCTGGCCGACGCGACCTACATGGCGACCAGCCCGCACGAGCTGCGCCTGATGATCACGCAACGCGTCGGCGCCCGCGAGGCGCCCGACGAGCGCGAGTTCGAACGGCTCCTGAACCAGCGCGGCCCGCTGGGCTAGCCGGTCCGGCGACCGGCCGACCGCGGCGTGGACGTGGACTCCGGTGGAGGCCGGGCCTCAGCTCCAAGCGGGCACGCCCGGCGTCCACGGCTTGGCGCGCAGCACCGTGCCGCGAAGATCGTACGCGCTGGCATCGTCGATCCGAACCACCACGCGGTCGCCGATCTTCGTGGTGCCGTCGCCCACCGCGGTGACGACGCCGTCGACGTCGGGGGCGTCGTAGACGCTCCGTCCAACGATCTCTCCGGGTAGCTCGCCGTAGGCGTCGACGATCACGTCGAGCTCGCGGCCGACCTTGGCCGCCTGGAGCGACGCCGAGATCTCTTGCTGCGCCGCCATCACCCGGTCGCGGCGCTCGCGGCGAAGCTCGGCCGGCACCGCGCCGGGAAGCGCGTTCGCCGTGGCGCCGTCGACCTCGCTGTACGCGAACACGCCGACCCGGTCCAGCCGGGCCTCGCGCAGGAAGTCGATCAGCAGCTCGACGTCGTCCTCGGTCTCGCCGGGAAAGCCGGCGATGAACGTCGAGCGGATCGCCAGGTCGGGACGGACCGAGCGCCACGCCCGGATCGTGCCCAGGTGGCTCTCGGCGCCGCCCGGACGGCGCATCGCGCGCAGCACGCGCGGGCTGGCATGCTGCAGGGGCACGTCGAGGTAGGGGAGCAGCGCGCCCTCGGCCATCAGCGGGATGAGCTCGCGGACGTGGGGATAGGGATAGACGTAGTGCAGACGTAGCCAAACGTCCAGCGCGGCGAGCTCGCGGACCAGCGGCCCCAGCCGGGCGGGCACGTCGCGGCCCGCGAACCGGCTTTCGCGGTGCCGCAGATCGGTTCCGTAGGCGCTGGTGTCCTGTGCGATCACGACCAGCTCGCGCGTGCCGGTGGCGACGAGCCGCGTCGCCTCGGCCAGCACGTCGGCCGCGTCCCGGCTGCGCTGCAGGCCGCGCATCTGCGGAATGATGCAGAACGCGCAGGTGTGATCGCACCCTTCGGCGATCTTCAGGTAGCTGTAGTGGCGCGGCGTGAGCTTGACGCCCCGCGGCGGCGGCGCCAACCGGACGAACGGATGGTCCTCGGGGGGCAGCAACTCGCCCACCGCGCGCATCACGCCGTCCACGTCGCCCTCTCCCGTCACGGCCGAGACGTGCGGATGGCGGTCGCGGATCGTGTCGGGCTTCTCGCCGAGACAGCCGGTCACGACGACGCGACCGGTTCGGTCGAGCGCCTCGCCGATCGCGTCCAGCGACTCCTCGACGGCGGGCGTGATGAAGCCGCAGGTGTTCACGACCACGACGTCGGCGTCCTCGTAGCTGGGCACCAGCTCGTAGCCGGCGGTGCGCAGCTCCGTGAGGATGCGCTCGCTATCGACGAGGGCCTTCGGGCAGCCCAGACTGACGAATCCGATTCTTCCGCTCACGAGGACGGAGCATACCGTGGGTCCGGCTCGTCGCCGGTCGCCGCGGAGCGGAGCCTGATCGCCGGCCTGAGGCGGCCCGCGAGGTGGAACGAGCCGGTCACGATCAGCGTGCCGCCGACCGGCAGGGCGGCCAAGGCCGACTCGAGCGCGTCTCCGGCGTCGGCGACGAACGCCGGATCGTCGTTCCAGGGGCGCTCGCCCGACGTCACCGCGGTGAGCGTGAGGCGCGGCGCGTCCGCGAACGCCGAGCGGATCCGCGCCGCGTCCTTGCGGCCCGCCACGCCCAGCAGCACGTGCGCTCCCGCGGGAGCGTCGGCGGCCAGCGCCGACGCCGCCGCGGGGTTGTGCGCTCCGTCGAGAAGCACCGTGCGGCCGTGCCCCAGGTCGAAGCGCTCGCGACGCGCGGGGAGCGCCGGCGGCGCGGCCGCGGCCGCCAGCGCGCACCGTTCCGCATCCGACCCGAGCCCGAGCGAACGAAGCGTCGCGAACGCCAGTCTGCCGGCGGCCTCGTCGGTCGCCGTCGTCGGCGCCGACGACGACGGCGGCGACGAGGGGGGCGCGTCGAACAGCCGGCCGCCGTCTTCGGATGCGTGCAGGGGAGCGCGCCGCCGCCGCGCGGTCGTACGCACGATCTCCAGCGCGACGCCCGTCGCGCCGGTCACGACCGGGACGCCGGGCCGGATCGCGGCCGACTTGTCGCGCGCCACCGCGGCGAGATCCGGTCCGATCTGGTCGAGGTGGTCCTCGTCGACGTTCGTGATCACCGTCGCGCGCACGTTGCCGATCGCGAGGGTGGCGTCCCGCGCCGCGCCGACGCCTGCCTCGAGCACCGCCCAGTCCGCCCCGCGCCGGTGCGCCACGTCGAGCGCCATCGCGGTCGCGAGCTCGAAGAACGCCGCGGCGGGGGCAGGCTCGACGTGCCACGCCCGCTCCAGGAACGCCAGCAGCTCGTCGTCGCGTAGCGGCGTTCCCGCCACGTCGATCCGCTCGTGGAAGCGCTCCACGTGCGGCGACAGGAAGCGCAGCGGGGTCAGGCCCGCCGCACCGAGCCCAGCGGCGATCCTGGCGGCGACCGAGCCTTTGCCGTTCGTGCCCACGACGTGCACGACGTGCGCTGGATCGGGGACGGCCAGCCGGTCGAGGAGCGAGCGTGTACGAGCCGGGTCGCGCGGGGCGCCGCCTCGCGTGCAGGCATAGAGCCGATCGAGCGCCGCCCGAACCTCCTCGGCGGACGGAGGCTCGGCCCGCCCACCAGGTCTGGGGCCGCTCGTCACTCGTTCTTGCGGGACCTGGAGCGCCCGCCGCGGCCGCGGCGCCTGCGACGACGCTTGCTTCGCTTCTTCGTGCCGCCCCGTCCCTCCTCTGCATCCCAGCCGGGCAGCTCGGTCCCGTGGGCGATCTTGACGAGCACCGCGTCGACCAGCCCGTCCGGCGTTCGCTGCGTGAGCTTCAGGATCGGATGGGGCGGCTCGGCGTCGATCCAGAGCCAGCTTCCTCCCGGATGGAGCTGGTAGGCCCGGGCCTGCTTGGGCCCCAGCTCGGTCGTGAGCTCGACCATGCCCAGCGAGCGCGCCTCGACGACCTTGCCCAGCATGGGGATGCGGATCCGCTGCGCGGCGGCGTCGGCGCGACGTAGCTCGCGCAGCATCGACAGCGGATCGCGGAACGACGTCAGGTAGGGGGTCTCTGCCAGCTCGTCGCCGCGACGCATGCGGACCAGGCCGTCCCCCTCGTCGAACTCGATCCGCGTGCGGCGCTCGCCGCTACGATCGACGGTCGTCTCGCGGAACTCGCGGCTCGTCATGAGGTCCGCGTCGCACCGGCTCAGCTGCAGCACGCGGGCCGGGCCGAGGGGACCCTCGAACGTCGCTTCACCTTCCAGGCGCACGCTCGCGCGGCGGGCGCCGTCGGCACGAGCGTCGCGGCCCTGCTCCTCGCTTCGCAGCACGTGGCGGCCTGCCGGCACGCCGCGCACCTCCAGTCGGTAGTCGAGTACCTCGACGGACACGCCGGAAGCGTAGCACGACGGGGTTCTCGCGACGTTCCGTCCGACGCCGTGGTCGGCCGCCCGGTGCTCTAGGCTGGACGCATGGCGAAGCCCGTGCGGACCGCCTCGGTACGACGTGCCACCCGCTTGCGCGGAGCCGCGGTGCTCCTCGCGGTGGCGCTGCTCGCCGGCTGCCTGCCGCTTCCCGACGTTCGTCCCGCGACCCGGCCCCTGGACGCCCCCTGGCGGCTGGCGCCGGCGGAGGTGCCGTCATGGGTCGTCCGGGTCCCGGGCGTGGACGTGCCGTCGACGCCTGCGCGCTACGACGGGCAGACCACGCTCCGCTGGGGGCTCGACGAGCCGGTGGACACGGTCGTGATCGCCGTGCCGGGCCTGTTCGGAGGAGCCGCCCAGTTCGGTCCGCTGGCGCGACGCCTCGTGGCCGCCACGCCGGGACTCCAGGTCTGGGCCATCGATCGACGCGCCAACGCGCTCGAGGACCTCGCTCCCGGCCGCGAGGCGTGGGCCAGCGGCGACGCCGAGCTCGTTCGGCGCGCGTACCTGGGAACCGCGGACGCGCCTCCGAGCTATCGGGCCCCCGATCCCGAGCGCTACGCGTTCGTGGCCGACTGGGGCCTGGCGACGCATCTCGCCGACCTCGACGCCGTCGTGCGCGAGGCGCGCGCCGCCGCGTCCCACGTCGTCCTGGCGGGACATTCGCTGGGCGCCAGTCAGGTCGCGCTCTACTCCGCCTGGAACGGTCCCGACCGCTCGGGGCGCGCGGCGATCGACGGGCTGGTGCTCATCGACGGCGCTCCGGGCCGGACGGGCGCGTTCGGCTATTCGCGCGGCTTCCGCCTGTTCGGCGTTCCGGTGGTGCTGCCCACGCGGGAGGCGGTCGAGCAGGGCAGGGCCTCGCCGTGGACGACGTTGGGGGAGGGAGGCGCGACGTTCGCGCGGCGACTCGCCTCGGCGATGCTGGCGGCGATGGCGCCCGACGATCCGGCGCCTTCGGGCGCGGCGGACGTGCCCATGACGAACCGGGCGTTCGGCGGCATCGTCCACGACGATCAGTACGGCGCGTTCCGCGTGCACTCCGCCTCGCTGGGCCAGGCGCGGGACGCCGAGCTGGACGGCAACGTGTTCGCGGTGCTCGTCGGCGGCTTCTGGGCGGCCCGCAGCGGCAGCGTCGTCGGCGTGGCCGAGGGCGCGGAGCGCGTCGACTGGGGTCCCGGCGATCCCCGCTACGAGCGGACCGACTTCGAGGAGTACATGCGGACCTGGACCGGCCCGTACGCCGACGCCGCGGAATGGTACGTGCCCACGGCGCTGCTGCTGGACCTCGCTGCGTTGCCGCCCGACCTGACCGACCGAGACGACTTCGTTCCCATGCGGGAGGTGACGACGCCGACCCTCGCGATCGGGAGCGACCGGGGGCTGCTGCGCGACGTCGACGCGTTCGGCGGGTACGCCGAGCAGCGTCTCGGCGCGCCGCTGACCGTGACCATCCTGTCCGGCCTCACGCACGTCGATCTGCTCACCGCCGACGAGAATCCGCTGGTGCCGCTGCTGGCCCGCTGGATGACGCTCCTGCCGTAGCGGAGGGACGCCGGGCGCCGCGACGCGGCGGTCCGCCGGCGGCTAGGAACGGGACGCGGCGCCTTCGAGGTGCGGCCGCACGACCTGGAGCGCCTCGCCGATCGCCTCGCGAACCCGCGCGATCCGCTCCGGGCGCGGCCGGGCGTCGGAATCCTCGAACAGGCCGCGGTGGATCTCGATCGACACGGTCGGCACGTCGCTCGCTTCGCCCGACGCCCCGTAGCGCCGCTGGATCTCGCCGTGCGCGAACGGATCGTTGATTCGCACGCCGTGCGGCTCCCCATCGCGCCCCAGCGGCAGGCGCGCCGCGAGCGCCGCCTCGAGCGCCGCGGCGAGGGCGCGGGCCGCGGCTCCGGGAAGGCTGACCGGTCCGTCCACCGGCTCGCCATCGGGGCCCCCGCCCGTGATGAGCTGGGCGGCCGGGCGCGGTCGGCCGGCGTCGGGACCGAGCGCCGGACCGTCGGCCGTCATGCTGTGGCCGTCCACGATGGCGAGGGGAGGCCGGCGCTCGACCTCGCGGCGCACCTGCGCGTGGAACGGATCGTAGTAGCGCAGAAGCCGAGCCGCGATCCGGTCCGCGTCAGGCTCGCCGCCGGGCGGGTAGAGCGGGCGGCGCGCGAAGTCGGTGCTCTTCACGACACCGTTCGGGCCGACGTCGTCGCGGCCGCGATTCAGGTCCACCACGAACCGCGACACCGTCGCCGTCACGAAGCGGGCGCCCGGCAGCCGAAACAGGTCGTCGGTGCTCGGATCGCCTTCGCGACGGAGCCGCTCGAGCCGGCCGAGCCGCGTCACGTCGTCGTGGACGTCGCCTGCGAGCATCTCCGCGAGAATCTCGAGCGGCACGGTCGCGGCGTGGTGCGGAACGGTGATCAGGAGGTCGCGCATGCGTCAGCGTACCCGGCGAGGCCGCGTCCCGGGCCGGTCGGGTACGCTGACGCATGCTCGATCCCACCCTCCTGCGAGATCATCCCGAGGACGTCCGACGCGGCGTTCGCGCCAAGCGCATCGAAGGCGCCGAGGCGGCTCTGGACGAGCTGCTTCTCGCCGACGAGGAGCACCGCCTGTTGCGACAGGAGCTCGAGGCGAAGCAGGCTCGCCGAAACGCCGACAGCAAGCGCATCGGCGAGCTCAAGCGGAACGGCGAGGACGCGTCTGCGCTGATCCGGTCGATGGGCGAGCTGTCGAGCGAGGTCAAGCGCCTCGAGGAGCGCGAGCGCGCGCTGCGCGAGCGGATCGACCGGCTCCACCTCGAGATACCGAACCTGCCGCACCAGAGCGTCCCCCTGGGCGAAAGCGAGCACGACAACGTCGTGGTCCACGAGCGGACGGGAACCGCGCCGGTCGGGGCCGTGCGCCCGCACTGGGACACGATGGCCGCGCTCGGATGGCTGGACCTCGAGGCGGGAACGCGGATCGCCGGCGCCGGGTTTCCGGTGGTGCGGGGGAACGGGGTGCGCCTGTTCGGGGCGCTCGAGCGGTTCTTCCTCGATCGGCTCGCGCAGGCGGGCTTCGCAGAGGTCCGCGTGCCGCTGCTCGCGAACGAGGCGAGCGCGACGGCGACCGGTCAGCTGCCCGACAAGGAGGGGCAGATGTACCGCGTCGAGGACGGTCTGTACCTGATCCCGACCTCCGAGGTCGCCGTAACGAATCTGCATCGCGACGAGATCCTCGACAGCGCCTCGCTGCCGATTCGCTACTGCGCGTCGACCCCTTGCTTCCGGCGCGAGGCCGGGAGCTACGGCAAGGAGGTCCGCGGCCTGAACCGGGTGCACCAGTTCGACAAGGTCGAGATGGTGGCGTTCACGGAGCCGGACGAAGGCTACGCGATGCTCGAGACCATGACGGAGCTGGCCGAAGCGATGCTGGAGGCGCTGGGCCTGACGTACCGGCGGCTGCTGATGTGCACGGCCGACATGGGGTTCACACAGGCGAAGAAGTACGACCTCGAGGTATGGAGTCCGGGTCAGGAACGTTGGCTCGAGGTGAGCAGCATCAGCACGATGACGGAGTTCCAGGCGCGCCGGCTGAAGGCGCGGGCGCGCCCCGGCGGACCGTCGGGCAGCGGCAAGACCGCGCTGGTCCACACCCTGAACGGGAGCGCGCTGGCGCTTCCGCGAACCGTCGCTGCGCTCGTCGAGACGTACCAGCTCGAGTCGGGCGCCGTGATGGTGCCCGCGGCTCTGGAGCCGTACCTGGGGTCGGAGCCCCTGGCCTGAGGAGGGGCGTCAGCCGGCGTCAGCCGTCGTCGCCGCCGGTGCGGGGGACGCGGACGAACGTGTCGAGATGCGCACGCGCTTGGGCCCGCGCTCGCTCGGCCGGCAGGCCGGGGCGCGCGACGTCCGCGCGCGTCCCGTCCTCGACGTGGACGGGCCGCAGCATCGGCTCCAGACCGTCGACGTCGATGCGCGTCAGCTCGCCGAGATGGGCCAGCACGCGCTCCAGGTCGTCGCGGAGCCGCTCGCGCTCCGTCTCTTCCAGTCGGAGCCGGGCCAGTCGGGCGAGGTGGGTCAGCTCGTTGTCGTCGACGTTCATGCCCGCAGGCTAGCACGACCCCCGGGCGGCCCGAATCGGGTGGGGGACGGCGGTCGCGTGACGCGCGGGCGGCTATCATGCCACGGTGGAAGCTACGAGCCCGGCACGCGAACGGGTGTTGCACGCGGCCGAGGAGCTGTTCGCCCGACACGGCTTCGCCGGCGTGACCATGCGCGACATCGCACGGCAGCTGGGAATCCGCCAGGCGTCGCTGTACTACCACGCACCCGCCGGGAAGCAGGACCTGTACGTACAGGTCGTCGAACGAAGCATGGAGCGGCATCGACGCGCCATGGAGGCCGCCGTCTCCGACGCGGCGTCGCTTCGCGACGCGCTCCACGCCGTGGCGGACTGGCTGCTCGGTCAGCCGCTCGTCGATCTGTTCCGCATGGTCCGCAGCGACATGGCGGTCGCGGCGCCCGAGCACACGGACCGGCTCCGTGCACTGGCGTACCGTGCGCTGCTCGAGCCGTTGCGCGCCGCGTTCGCGTCGGCCGCGGAGCGCGGCGAGACGCGCGCCGCCGATCCGATGCTGCTGGCGGGGACGTTCCTGGCGACGATCGAGGCGATCGACCACGCCGTCACGGTCGAGGGCGCGACACGTCCCGCCCGCGACATGGCCCGCGAGATGATCGACGTGTGGTGGACGGGGCTTCGGAGCCGGGGAGGCGAGTCCGACCCGAGCCACGCGCGCGACGCCGGTTAGCCCGCCAGGCTGGCAGCGCCTAGAGCGGCACGACCGGACGGTGCGCCGGCAGCACGCCGGCGACGCGGATCCGCACGATCCCGAGCGGGCCCGGACAGATTCCGATGATCATCGGGCCGACGCCCAGCGACAGGCCTCCCTGGCACACGCCGATCACGATCGTGCCCGGGCTCCGCTTTCGCGGACTCACGCCGGGGGGCCCTCCTCGGCGTCGGCGGCCGGCGCGCCCTGCCCGCCGCGGAGCACCATCACCGTCACGACCAGTCCCGCGACCAGCGGCAGGCCGATCAGCCAGACCAGCCAGGTGGTCAGGCCGGTGGGCCCCGTGGCCGTCGGCGGAAAGATGAACGAGCGTTCTTCCGCGCCGCCGTCGGGACCGACACCCAGAGTGATCACCGCCTGAGCCTCCTCCTGGCGGAACGTCTGGTCGCGGAACCGGAGCGTCCACTCGCCCCGCTCCGGAAGGACGATCTCGGTGCGGTACACGCCCGGCCGGATCTCCGCGAATCGGTCGCTCTCGAGAACCGGTCCGCCGCTGGGCGGGCCGGCCTCGACGAACACGACGGCGTCCTCGACCGGCGCGTCGACCGGATCCCGCATCTCGAGCAGGAGCGCGGCGGGCTCGCCCGCGCGGACGGGGGCAGGCTCGCTCGATACCGTGCCGAACACGATCGTGGCGTGCGCCAGCGCGACGGCGGCGCCGCTCCACGCCAGCAGCGTCGCCACGACGCGCGTCAGCCGGCGGGGGACGGGGGCAGGGCGGCGAGTCGAGGCAGGGTCAAGGTGCATGCGTTACCTCCCACAGCACGTCGCGGGGCACGGCGCTCCGCGCGTGCACGACGGCCGCGAGCTCGCGGCCGATCCACCTCCAGTGCCACGGCTCGTAGGCGTAGCAGCTCAGGTCCGCAGCGCCCTCGGGGTAGCTGGCCACGAAGCCGAACCGCCAACCGTTGCGCTGCAGCCACGCGCCCGCGGGCGTGTCGGCCCAGTCGGCGACGTCCCACGGCGCCGGGCCCCCCGCGCTCCCGAGGTCCACGGCGGTGCCCAGCTGGTGCTCGGAATGACCCGCTCTGGCGCTGGTCGCGAGCGCTGCCGCCTCGCCGTCCCGCTGGACCCAGTACGCGAACGTCGTCGCCTGATAGGCGTAGCTGCGGAACGCCGAGCGCAGCGCGAGCGGGACCCCCGCCACCTCCGCCGCCTCGCGGAGCGCACGAAGATCGGGCACGATCACGGCGCGAACCGTGCGGTCGTCGTCGAAGCCGGCCTCCCGGGCCGGTACCAGGTCCTCCGGCGCCCACGCTGCGGGCAGCGCGAACACGGTGTCCAGCACCGTCCAGCGTCCGTCGCCTTCCGGATGGATCGTGGCCGCCACGTCCCGGTACGCGCACGGCGGCGGTCCGACCACGCCGGTCGCCTCCTGCGCCGCCGCGGGCGTGCCCAAAGACCCCGCCGCGGCCACGAGCGTCGCCGCGGCCGCGCGTGCCGCACGGCGGAAGCGGTGCGCCATCAGAACGACGGCCCCAGCACCGTGCCGCGCATCTCCATCGGCTGCGCCAGGATCAACAGCTGCACGACGGCCAGCCCGATCACCAGGATCAGCATCGGCCACATCGCGAGCACGCCCCGCCGGCCGAAGTCGCGCAGCGCGATCCTGACCACGACGAACGCGGCCACGAGCGCGTAGCCGACGCTCACCGCGGCCGTGACGGGGAACAGCCAGGCGGACGGCATCCAACGCGCGAGGCGCCAGTCGGGATCGATCGCGGCCCCCCGGTACTCGAAGAAGTGCTGCATCACCGGCACGATCGACGCCGCTCCGGTGAGGAAGTGGAACAGGTAGTGAGCCGCCCAGAAGCCGAAGCCCAGCGCCACGAACACGTAGCCCCAGCGCATCAGCGCGGCGCGCGGCGCGAAGCCGGCCCCGCCCGCGAGGTCGGCCGCGACCGCGCCCGCGCCGGCCAGCGCCAGTCCGCCGAGGCCGAAGGCGCCGAACACCAGCGCCAACAGGAACGTCTCGTTCCGGCTGCCGACCTGCCTGGAGAGCCATTCGGCGGCGTCGTAGAACGGCGGAACCATCGCCACCGCATTCAGCAGGCCCCAGAAGAGCAGCAGCACCCCCAGCACCAGCACCGGAAGGCCCCAGCGACGTCGCCACGGATCGCGCGCCAGCTCGCGCGCGGGCGACCGCAGCACCAACGAGACGTTGTCGTACGGGCAGGCCCGGACGCAGTTCATGCACGAGGTGCAGTCCATGTTCGACGTCATCGCCGGCACGAAGAGGCGCGTCTCGCAGCCGGGGAACACCCCCTCGCCGTTGGGGTGGACCACCTCGTCCGGAGCCAAGAACGCGTACGCGCCGCCAGCGTCGTCGGGGTCGGCCCGCGTCTCGCGGCCGTGCAGGCACGGCTTGTGCTCGCAGCTTCGGCAGACGTCCGGGTCGGCCGCTGCGATCTGCGTGGGCGACACGCTCGAGAACACGAAGTTGAAGTTCCCGAGCGGACAGACGTAGCGGCAGAAGGTGCCGGCCGGGAAGAGCGCGTCCACGGCGAACGCCCCCACGAAGTAGGCGATCGCCAGCCAGGCGGTCAGCCACGGACTGGCCCACAGGTCGAACGCCTCGTAGCTGAAGAACACGGCGAGGAGCAAGGCGGCGACCAGCCACTTGTTCCGTAGCCAGGAGGGCCAGCGGAGCTCGGTGGGGAGCCAGCGCTTGACCGCGTTCGCCGGACCGCGCGTCAACATCAACGGACAGGCCGCGCAGAACGCGTTGCCGACGAGGGCGAGCGCGACGACGACCAGCCCGCGATAGTGCAGCCAGCTGGCGGTCGTCGCGACGTTCCTCGGCGCCAGCTGGCGCCCCGTGAGGCCGTCCACGATCACCAGCACGGCCAGCGCCAGCAGCGGAAGCTGGAGCGTCAGTCGGGCGTAGCGCCAGCGAACGAAGCGACGGAGGCCGGGCAGGCGGAACAGGTCCGGCCCACGCGGCTGGTCGGCGATGGGACCGGCGGTAGGCAGCGGAACGCGACGACTCACGGTCGGCGGACGGTGGTCGCGGCTTCCTGGCGGGCTGTGGACCCGTCCGGCAACGTGACGTCCGCCGTGACGATCCAATCTCCCGCCATGTCGAACACCACGTCGTCGGCGCGGTAGACGCCCGGAGCCGCCTCGACGGCGGCGCGGATCACCGGAACCATGCCGGCGTGCGTCATGTCGCCGGTGATCTCGACCGCCGCGCCTTCGACGGCGACGCCGTCCCGGTCCACGCGGACGGAGATCGTGGCCGGGCCGACGGCGGGATCCTCGGGCAGCTCGATCGTGATCGCGACCGGGTCCGGGGCCGACGCGCCTCGGGCCGAAGACCCGGCGTCCGGCGGACGGCAGGAGGCGAGGAGTGCCGTCAGGGACAGGACGATGAGGACTGCACGCATGGCTCCGACCGTACCACGGTCGGTGCCGTCGAGCCGTCGCTCGAGGCGAGCGCGGGATGCCAGCGATCGATCGCCGCGAGGTAGCCCAGCACGCCCTCGGCGATCGCCGCGGCGGGACGGCCCGGGTCGTCCAGCCAGGCACGGTCGAGAGGATGGCTCAGGTAGCCCATCTCGACGATGAGCGCGGCCGTGCCCGCCCGTGCGGCGTGGCGCAGCCGATCGTGCGCGAAGGCGTAGTAGTCCAGCATCGCTCCCGAGACGTTGTCGTGGTCGTGCGGCAGCGGGGCGGCGTGCAGGTACGCCCCGTCCACCAGGGTGCGGAGCCACGGCTCGCGGCGGTTGCGGGCAGGCTCGCGGTGGGCGCTCTTGTAGCCACGGCGGGACGGGTCGTCGCTGGCGTCCGCATGCAGCGCGATCAGCACGTCGGCCCCGTAGCCGGCGGGAACGGTCGCGGCGAGCAGCTCGACGCGAACGCCGGCCGCCGCCAGTCGCTCGGCGAGGTCCAGCGCGACCGCCCGGTTCACGTCGACCTCGTTCACGCCAGCCGCCCGACCGCCGGTGCTCGTCCGCAGAGCCGCCAGCTCGGCGGGGTGGTCTTGGGCGTGCAGATGCCCGATCTGAAGCCCGACCGTCGGAGGTCCCCTGAGCCACGCCGTCGCTCGGGTCCAGGCGCCGGCCGTCGCCGGGATCCCCGCCCCGGCGACCGCCGCGACGCGCGCCTCCGTTCCGGACGCGCGTTCCAGCGACGCCCAGCCCGCGACGCCCAGCACGAGCAGAACGAGCAGCACCGCCCGGCGTCCCCGCCGGCCGAAGGGCGCCGGCAGCGACCGGCGTCGCGCGACCGAGCCGGCGTCGGGAAGGAACGGGACCGTCACGCCGTGAGCGTACGCTCGACGGCCGATCGGCCGCTGCGAAAGGTCCGACAACGCCGCCGGACGCCGGCACCGGGGCCCGGTGGGCTCGGTCGCGCTCGGACGGGACGCGCCGGCCTGGGTCGCGCTCGGACGGGACGCATCCGCCTGGGTCGCGCTCGGCTCAGACGTGCTCGGCTCAGACGCGCTCGGCCGTGATCCAGAACAGGATGTGCTCGCAGATGTTCTCGATGTGGTCGCCCAGTCGCTCGAGGTAGCGGCCGACGCTGAGCAGCTTCGTCGCCGGCGTGATCGAGCGGTGGTCCTCGAGCATGTACGTGAGGAGCTCCCGCTGGATCTGCTCGTACAGCTCGTCGATCTCCTCGTCCATCCCCAACGCTCGCCGTGCCGCGTCCGCGTCGCTCTCGGCCAGCGCGGCGATCGTGGTATCGATCATCGCCTCCTCGATCTCGAGGATCCGGTTCATGTCGATGTACTTCTTCAGCGGCGGCCGTGCCGCCAGCTCGCGACCGGCGGTCGCGACGTGCACGGCGTAGTCGCCGGCACGCTCGATGTCGGTCAGGGCGCGATGCATCGCACCGAGGAAGCGCAGGTCCCGGGCCGCCGGCTGCCGCCGGGCGATGACGCTCAGGATCCGGTGCTCGAGCTGGTCCTGGAGCTCGTCGACCGCACGGTCGTTCTCGATGCAACGCTCGGCCGCATCGACGTCGGCGTCGATGAGCGCGCGGCGGGCCAGGTCGACGGACGACCGCACCAGGCTGAGCATCCGGACGGTCTCGGCGGTGACCTCCTGGAGGTCGTGGTCCAGCGCGTTCATCGCGTCCGATCGTAGCATGCCGCGATGGTGCCCTTTCGGTGTCAGGGACGCGTCAGCCCCGGCCTGCCGGCGCTGCGCCGCGGGCTGACCGCGGCGTGACGTGACGGCGGTATCGTGGATGCGTGACGAGCGATGGTGGGCAAGCAGGCGGACCGTCCGCCGACCGGACGACCGTGGGCACCGCGCCCTCGGTGCTCGTCGTCGAGGACGACGCCACGGTGCGCGAGCTCGTGGCGCTGCACCTCGCGCGGGCGGGCTTCGTCGTGCACGAGGCCGCCGACGCGCGCGAAGGCTGGCGACGACTGGACGTCGCGGACGTCGTGGTGCTCGACCGGATGCTGCCCGACGAGCCCGGAGACGCCTGGCTGCGCCGGCTCCGCGAGGACGCCGAGCACGCCCGGCTGCCGGTGCTGATGCTGACGGCCCGCGCCAGCGAGGTGGACCGCGTCGGAGGGCTCGAGGCGGGCGCGGACGACTACCTCGTCAAGCCGTTCAGCGCACCCGAGCTGGTCGCCAGGCTTCGGGCGCTGCTGCGCCGCGTGCCTTCCAGGCGCCGTTCCACGGTGGGCGGACTGATCGTGGACGTCGAAGGGGGGCGCGTCACGCGCGACGGGCGCGAAGTGGAGCTCACCCGCCGCGAGTTCGAGCTGATCGCCTACCTCGCCGCCCACCCCGGGCGCGTGTTCACGCGCCCCGAGCTCCTCGACCGCGTCTGGGGCGAGGAGTTCCTGGGCACGGAACGCACCGTCGATCAGCACGTCGCGCAGCTTCGGCAGCGCTTGGGCGACGACCTGATCGAGACCGTACGCGGCAGGGGGTACCGGCTTGCCGAGCACGACGCCTGACGCCTGGCTGGACGAGCTGGCCGAAGGCGTCGTGCTGGTCCGGCACGGCCGCGTCGCGCGCGTGAACGCTGCGGCCGCCGCGATGCTGGGCGCCGATCCGGAGCGGTCCGTCGGTCTGGCGCTCATCTCGGTCGTACGCGATCACCGGC
>Ga0209942_1000581_pt1 | contig 21632 bp, 16 predicted proteins | sample SalPonR1_A_D2_MG_FD_185695 | JGI IMG/M metagenome (GOLD analysis project Ga0209942, IMG submission 185695) | Salt pond soil microbial communities from South San Francisco under conditions of wetland restoration - Salt Pond MetaG R1_A_D2_MG... ...
ATAAAATTTCAGGCTTAAAATTATACTTTTGCAAAAGGAAAAAAATAAATATTATGTTTGAAAATTTATCGGACAGGCTCGAGAAGTCATTTAAAATATTAAAAGGACAGGGACGGATTTCGGAAATTAATGTAGCCGAAACGCTTAAAGATGTTCGCAGGGCATTATTGGATGCAGACGTGAACTATAAGATAGCCAAGAATTTTACCGATACGGTAAAAAAGAAAGCATTAGGTGAGGATGTAATAAATGCTGTAAAACCCGGCCAGATGATGGTGAAGATTGTGCACGATGAGCTGGCTGAGCTTATGGGTGGACAGGCCATCGACATAAATCTTAAGGGTAACCCTACCGTGATATTGATTGCGGGTTTACAGGGTTCGGGTAAAACAACCTTTTCGGGCAAATTATCCAATTATTTAAAATCTAAAAAACAGAAATCACCATTGTTGGTTGCCTGCGATGTTTATCGTCCTGCAGCCATTGATCAGTTAAAGGTATTAGGCGAACAAATTAGTGTTCCGGTTTATACCGAAGATGATAATAAAGATCCGGTAAAGATTGCTAAAAATGCCATTAAAAAGGCCAAAAAAGATGGAAATAATTTGGTAATTATTGATACCGCTGGTCGTTTGGCTATTGATGAACAGATGATGAATGAAATTGCGGCTATAAAAAAAGCCATTGATCCGCACGAAACATTATTTGTGGTAGATGCCATGACCGGTCAGGATGCAGTGAATACAGCCAAAGAATTTAATGAACGGTTAAATTATGAAGGTGTGGTTCTTACCAAACTGGATGGTGATACCCGAGGTGGTGCGGCTTTATCTATCCGCTCAGTGGTAAATAAACCGATTAAATTTATTGGTTCGGGTGAAAAACTGGATGCTATCGATGTATTTCACCCCGAACGAATGGCTGACCGTATTCTGGGAATGGGTGATATTGTTTCACTGGTTGAAAAAGCGCAGGAACAATACGATCAGGATGAAGCACGGAAACTGAGTAAAAAGATTGCCAAGAATCAGTTCGATTTTAATGATTTCCTTTCCCAGATAGGGCAGATAAAGAAAATGGGTAACATAAAGGATTTGGCTGCGATGATTCCCGGAATGGGTAAAATGCTTAAAAAAATTGATGTCGATGATGATGCTTTCAAAGGAATTGAAGCAATTATTCAATCCATGACTCCCGAAGAAAGAGAAAATCCTAAGCTTATTAATGGAAGCCGAAGAAAAAGAATTGCTATGGGAAGCGGAAATGATATTCAGGAAGTAAACCGATTAATCAAACAGTTCAGCGAAACCAAAAAGATGATGAAAATGATGAAAAACGGAAAAGGAATGGCTGGATTAATGAACAAAATACCCGGAATGTAGTATTATTTAAAGATATAATTATATTAAAAAATATAATATCATGGAACGAATTGATGGTAAGAAGATATCTTCTCAGATAAAAGAAGAAATTGCTCAGGAAGTTGAACAAATAAAAGAAGATGGAGGTAAAATACCCCATTTAGCAGCAATTATTGTTGGACATGATGGTGCCAGCGAAACCTATGTTGGGCATAAAGAAAAAGCTTGCCAGCAGGTTGGTTTTAATTCTACCGTGGTCCGATTTGAGGATGATATTGCCGAAGATACTTTGTTACGAAAAGTAGACGAATTAAATAATAATACAGATATTGACGGTATTATTGTTCAATTGCCTTTACCGGAGCATATTGCTGAACAAAGAGTTATCGAAGCTATTGAGCCCAGAAAAGATGTAGATGGATTTCATCCGATAAACATTGGTAGAATGGTTATTGGATTACCATCGTATGTTTCTGCTACTCCTGCAGGGATTGTTGAACTCATTAAACGGTACAATATCGAAACCTCAGGAAAAGATGTGGTTGTGATTGGACGAAGTAATATTGTAGGAAAACCTATCAGCATTTTATTAAGTCAAAAGTCTGATACCGGAAATGCAACGGTAACACTAACACACAGTCGTACAAAAAATTTGAAAGAAGTAGTTTCCAAAGCTGATATTGTAATCGTTGCTTTAGGACAGGCTGAATTTTTAACCGCCGATATGGTAAAAGATGGTGCTGTGGTTATTGATGTGGGTATTACCCGGGTGAAATCCGACAAAACAAAATCAGGATGGAAATTGTTGGGAGATGTAAAATTTGACGAAGTATCTAAGAAAGCTTCCTATATTACTCCCGTACCGGGTGGAGTAGGACCCATGACGATTGTTTCTCTGTTGCTGAATACTTTAAAATCTGCAAAAGGAGAAATTTATTCAAGAATATAGAAAATATACATTATTTTTATCATGAAAAGGGTCTGCTGAAGGCCCTTTTTTTATTTTGTAATTATTTCGTCGTACTTAAAAGGCTTACCTGTTATATAAGGATAATCATCAGGTATAATCCACAACTGGTAAACCTTAATGTAATAGTAAAAGGAATTGCGTTATAAGACCAGATATTTTTAAAGTAAGTCAGCATGTTTAGATTCTTATCAGGGTATTTTGTAGTTAAAAGTGGTTGGGGTTTAAAAATTTTGATGCTGTCATATAAAAAAAAATGGCTGCCTCAGTTAGACAGCCATTTAAATTAGATTTTGAAAAATTACATTCTTAATTTTTTAAAATTTTCTTTCATTCTATCAATATCAGCCTGCCAGTCTTCTATTTCCTGTTCATGCTCTATTTCTTCATCCAGAATAGTAATGGCCATCTGATACGTTGAATGGTCTTTACCATAAGTGAAGTCAGCAATTTCTTTGTATCGTTTTATGGCACATCTTTCACCATCCAGATTTTGTTCTAATATTTTTTCTACATATGGATCTTCAGGAGCTAAGTACTTACATCTGCTATGCTCCATCCAATCAGTAGGACTTAGCAGAGGTGTACCTCCTAATTGATCAATTCTGTCGGCTACCATTACGGCATGATTTAGCTCCTGATCTGCATGTACTTGTAGTTCTTGTTCAATATCAGTACGCATTGGCCCTTCAATTACCCGGCTGCCAATCCAGTATTGATAATAGGCTAGCCATTCCTCAGCTAATGCTTCATTTAACATTTTTATTAGTTTCTTTACATCTAGATCTAAAATTTCTACACCATGTTTTCCCATAATATTATTTTTTTAATTTAAAGTTTGTTTAATTATTTTATGCGTAAATCATGAATTAATCAAATTTACAATTTTTACATGGACATCACAATTTTTGTACGATAAATTTTAGAATGATATTATTACTAAGGCTTTAACTCTTTTTTATCTCTTTCCTGATGATTAGGAAGAAAAGAAGAATGACGTATCAATTTCTAAAATTAACTTTTGTTATTAGATTTAACTACCGGGTTTTTTATAAAAATAATAACTATCTTGTGAATAAATAAACGATGATTTTTAATAACTTTTATAGGTATAAGTAGTCTGTTTTTTTATTTTCAAGTAACTTCAACAAAAAATTATTTGTATTTATGATTTATCCGAAATATAAAATCATTGGGGTATTTGGTTTAATGATAGCTATTGTTTTTGGATGTAAAAGAAAAGACGAAGTTATTCTAAATCAGGCTGCCTGGTCATCGAAAGAGCCAACAGCTATACCCATAGCGCACAGAAAAAATCAAAAAGGGTCAGGGAACCTGATATTTAATCCATCTTTTGAAACAGGAAAAATTTATTATGAAAAAAGTAATATTAAATCATTTGATGTTACCGGATGGAAAAAGACAGGCGAAAATGTTCAATGGGTTGATATTGAGACAAAAAAATTTAATCAGGATGAAGTTTTTGAGGGAACCCGTGCTATAAAAATTTTCAGAACACAAACCGATGAAACCGAAGAATTAGGCGTTGGAATTTTAAGTGATTATATTAAAGTAATACCGGGGAATTACTCCCTGAGTATGTACTTAAAGCTCGAAAATATTTGTCCGAATCGGGCCCGCTTAGGTACTAAATTACATGATGCTGTTAACATTCGATTACAGTTTTTTGATAAAAATAAAATTGAAATACCCGGGAATGAATATGATCCGTATCGACATACTAATATCGATAATGGTTTTAAATCCATAAATCTGACAAATTACTGGAATATTAACCAGTTTGGCTGGGGGAAAATTAACGGGCAATCAGCTAAATTCCCTTTTGTCGATGGAGACATTCCTGATGAAGCAAGATACGTGAAAATTTTTATTGGTCTTAAAGGTACGGGCACTATGTGGATTGACAATGTAAATTTTGAGTATACCAAAAAAAACTTTACCTTTCTTGAACGATTGAAACCTTATTTTGATTCTTCTTTTACTACACATGATCTTCTTATTCCACAACCAAAGCATGTTAAAAAATTAGAACCTGTACCTTTTTATGCAAAAGGTGCTTATCCTGTAATACTTATTCCTGAAGACCCTCATCCTAAAACTTTAAGAGCAGCACAAAAAATAAAAAGTACTTTCGACGATATTTTTACCCGTTCATTGAAGGATTATTCCTCTGAGGATGTTAGCATAATAAAAAACATTAATCGAAAGGATATGGATAGTAAGCAGTTTATTGTTTCTTTAGGTGAAACTAATCTTTATCACGCTTATAAGAAATCGTTATCCGATTCTTTAATCCATAAAAAAGAACAGGGTTATTTGATTACACAGTTAAAAGAAGCACCAACGATTGTGTTTCTTTATGGCTTCGATAATGATGGTAATTACAATGCAGCACAAACCTTTAATCAATTAATCAAGAGGAAAGATTTTAGATATCATAGTGCAGAAATTATTGATTATCCTGATTTTACCCAACGAGGTTTCTTACTGCATGATTATAATGGTACAATTGAACAAATGATAAAGAATCTGCAGTTTTTTGCGGATCATAAATTGAATCATGTTTATTTTGAGATTTATGAAAACATGACGAGATATTACCCATTTGAAAAGGTTGTCCCCGATTTTTTTGTAGGACAGACCAGTGTAATGGTTGATTTATTAAAATTTAGCGATAGCGATAATTTTGATGCCGATTATAAATTGAACCATGAGCTTTCTCTACAGAAAACCACTTTTATTGCCCATAAAATTGCTACATTAACCGATCCATCGCTGAAAAATATTTTAATAAAAGGAGATTATTTGCAGCCTTATAATTCGTCAAACCCTGAGTGGATAAAATTTATTACAAAAGAAAATATTTCCTTAAGCCTTCAGGACTATCATAGTGATTTATTGAATACGTTGGATAAAAGATTAAAAGCGGATCTTGAATTTTTATCACCCTGGAGCCGGTTAGACTATATTAATTTAGGAATGGGACAGGCCGAATTCTATTATCGTGATTTAATGAAAAATATTTCAGAAAACATCCCGATTTATTGGACCGGTGGAAGCTATTGTTCTCCTTCGATTGATTATGCCGAGTGGTTTAGAATGAGTAAATTGATCAAAACCAATCCTGTGCTTTTTGATAATAGTTTGAATTACAACTTATTAAGATACAATACTCGGGAAGCTAAGTCCTATTATAGCGGGAAGTTAAGAGTGCTTTCTATATTTGAACCCCTGAAAGCAGATTATCCAGAAAACTTTCATCTCATGAATAACAGCGGGAAAGTTGTTTTAAATATTGACTCATTAACTAAAATAAATGCCTTAAAAACGATAACTGCCGCCGATTATTACTGGAATACCGATAGTTATAATGCCGATAAAACGATTTGGAAGACATTGGTTAAATTTTACGGTACAGAAAATGCCCAAAATTTAATTTACTTCAATGATGCATATTTTGGTCTTTTAGAATTGTGCCAAAAGATAAAGAATAACGGAGTACATAATAAAAATTTTCGATTTGCAGCTAAGTTCCTCGAAGACCTAAATTATTATAACGATCTATTGGAAAAAGACCTGGCTGATGAAAAACTTTTACATGAACTCATTCAGTTAAAAAAGGAGTTAGTCAATGAATATGAAACGATTTTATCATTGCAAAATTATTAACCAAAAAGTAAGATAGATTCATTTTTTTCCATACAAAAATTAGTAATTTTGCAGCCATAATTTTTAGGAGTTTATGAAGGAAGATTTTGAAGATTTTTTTAGTGATGATTATAACGAGTTAGTGAATCGTTATGAAGATATGATTAAAAATAAACATCAATATTTTTTTGATGTGTATGAGTTTGAAAATATTATTGATTTTTACATAGAGACCAATAAAGCCAATAATGCATTAAATGTTGTGAAATTTGCCAGTAAACAACATCCAGGATCTTTAGCCATTCAATTAAAAAAAGCACAGGTTTTTATTGACAAAGGATTCGCAGCCCAGGCATTACGAATTATTCAGGAAATTGAAAATATTGAATCAACCAATCCGGAGATATTCCTTCTTAAAGGAACAGCATGTAATATTCTGGAACAATATAATGATGCCGAAGAAGCATTTGATATTGCAGTTGAATATGCATTCGAAGAAGATAAAGTAGATACCCTGAATACTATTGCACAGGAATTTGAACAAATAGGTAAATATAAAATAGCATTAAAATATTTACATGAGGCTTTTAAACTGGAACCCACAAATATCATGTTTTTATATGACATTGCTTACTGTTACGAGAAGGCAGGGGAGATAAAACAAAGCTTGACGTTTTATCAGAAATACCTTGATAAAGAACCTTTTTCGGAGAATGCATGGTATAATTTGGGGATTTTATATTCGAAAGTCGATAACTACAAAAAAGCGATTGATGCTTTTGAATATGCCATTGCCATTAATTCGGACTTTTCACTGGCATACTATAGCCTTGCAAATGCTTATTCTGCAGACGAACAACATTATAAAGCGATACTAAATTATAAGGAGTTTATTGATATTGATTCCGACAGCCCTGAGATTTTTACCTATATTGGGAATTGTTACGAGAATTTGGATCAGGAGGATTTGGCTCTAAAGTATTACGACAAAGCACTGAGTATTGATAAGAAATTTTCTGATGCCATTTCCGGAAAAGCCAGTATAATGTTTCAATTACAAAAGTACGATATATCCCTTGAGTTAATAAAAAAAGCATTGACCATAGATAATGATAATCCCGATTTCCATTATCTATTAGGGAATATTCTTACCGAAATGAATAAAAAGAATCTGGCTTTAAAAGCATATCAGAAAGCATATGCTATAGACTCTTCTGAACCCGATTTCATTATTGCACTCAGCGATGCTTATATTTTTTATAAAAATTATGAAAAGGCTATTGCTATTTTAAGTCAAGGGATTAATGATAACAAGAAAAATTCAATTCTATATTTCAGATTGGCAGGAAGTTATTTCTTAGCAAGAAAAAATAATATGGGAGTACAATATTTTGAAAAAGGATTAAAGTTAAATCCGATATTTTACTTTGAGATTTTTGTTGTTTATCCCGAAGCTATAGAAAATAAGTCTGTCAACAACTTGTTGAATAAATATGTTCTAACGAGAAAAAACAGTTAGAATAATACGAAATAGTTAAAATCATGCAAAACGAAATCGAAATTTATTTTAAAAATTAGTTTTCGTTTTTTTTAATCTCATTTTTACCCTTATGCCTATAAAAATTATGCGTCATATTTTATTTTTTCTTAAAGGTTTTGCCATGGGAGCAGCCAATGTAATTCCTGGAGTTTCCGGTGGAACGATAGCCCTAATTACCGGAGTTTTTGAACGGATAATTGATGGCATTAAATCTTTTAACGGAAAAGCATTACGGTTGTTATTGAAAGGAAAAATTAAAGAATTTGTCCGTTATACCGATTTATATTTTTTACTTTCGGTATTCGTGGGGATGATTGTAAGTGTAGTTACTTTGGCTAAACTTTTGGCTTTTTTGTTTGCTAATTACCCAATTTATATTTGGGCTTTCTTTTTTGGTCTAATCCTTGCTTCTGTCTATTATGTTGGTAAAACCATCAATCGATGGAATATGAGTGTCGTTGTTACATTTATTTTGGGGACTGCTGTTGCATTCTCAGTAACATTTTTAACTCCGGCTACGCAAAACGACTCATTTTTTTATCTGGTTATTTGCGGAGTAGTTGCTATTTGCAGTATGATTTTACCCGGATTATCCGGATCGTTTATTTTGATTTTAATGGGAAATTACGAACTGGTAATGATTACGGCAGTAAATGAGATGGATCTGAATATACTTTTTCCGGTTATATTAGGCGCTGTGTTTGGATTGGTAGCTTTTTCACATATCTTATCATGGATTTATAAGAAATTTAAAAATCAAACCATAGCCGTTTTAACAGGCTTTATACTGGGTTCACTGAGTATATTATGGCCCTGGAAAAATGAAATTTACAGGATTAATCAAGCCGGTGATTTTATCTTGAAAAACGGAGAAAAAATTATTCAAAGATATGTTCCATATATACCAGAATCACTTAATGCAGAAGTTATTTCAGCTGTTGGTTTCATGATTATCGGGATAGTGTCTATTACATTAATAGAGAAATTTGCACAAGTAAAAAAATAATACCATGAAAATTTTCGGACTAATTGGTAGAAAACTTGCTCACTCATTTTCTCCACAATATTTCCGGCAAAAATTTAGCAATGAAAAAATAAATGATGCACAATACCGATTATATCCATTAGAGAATATTCATGAATTTCATTTACTGATAAAAAATAATCCGGATATTGCCGGATTAAATGTAACCATTCCTTATAAAACAGATATTATTCCATTATTGGATGGTCTTTCTAAGGCAGCAAAAGAAATTGGTGCCGTAAATACCATAAAAATCGAATTTTCAGGTACTGATTTACAATTAATTGGTTATAATACCGATTATTTGGGATTTACAAAATCGATTGAACCGCATTTAAAATCATATCATACTAAAGCATTGATTTTAGGTACAGGCGGGAGTTCAAAAGCTGTAAAATTTGGTCTCAAACAATTAAATATTGATTTTATGGAGGTCTCGAGAAATCCTCAAAATCAAAATCAAATGAATTATTCAGCGCTTTCCAAAGAGGTATTGAATAAATATAAACTTATAATTAATACAACTCCTTTGGGGATGTTTCCTGAAGTTAACAAGAAACCGGATATTGATTATGATTATTCATTTTTAACCCGTCAACATCTATTATACGATTTAATTTATAATCCCTACAAAACAATGTTTCTTAAAGAAGGGGAAAAAAATGGATGTCAAATTAAGAACGGTTTGGAAATGTTGCAAATTCAAGCCGAATATTCATGGAAAATCTGGAATGATAATTTTTGATACTTTTTTTCTACTGAACCAAAAAATTGCTATGTAACACATTTTTATATGACATTATTCATGTGATTTTTAAGGGTAAAAAGACAATTTTGTGTAACTTTAGATGCAAAAAATTAATAACGTAAAATGTTGATATACAATGAATTTATTGGAAAAAATTAAAGAAAGTGCAAAAAAGCACAATAAGCGTATTGTTCTTCCCGAATCATTGGAAGAAAGAACGTTGAAAGCAGCAGATATTATTCTTGAAGAAAAAATTGCCCAGGTAATTCTTACCGGAAACCCGGAGCAAATAAAAGCCGAAGCAGAAAAGCTTCAACTGAACAATCTTGATAAAGCAACTATTATTGACCCCAAGAACCATGAAAAGAAGGAGCAATATATTGATTTATTGGTTGAGTTACGAAAGAAAAAAGGGTTAACACGCGAAGAAGCCGCTAAGCTTGTTGAAGATCCTTTATATTTGGCCACATTAATGATTAAAAACGGCGATGCCGACGGAGAAGTTGCCGGAGCAGAGAATGCTACAGGAGATGTATTACGCCCCGCATTTCAAATTGTTAAAACAAAACCGGGTATTAGTGTAGTTTCAGGGGCTTTCTTAATGATTTTAAAAGATAAAGAATTTGGAGAAAACGGATTGCTTGTTTTTGCTGATTGCGCTGTACATCCAAATCCTACCGATAAAGAACTGGCAGAAATTGCCGTAGCAACAGGAGAAACAACAAGAGCTATTGCCGGTTTCGAACCTCGAATTGCCATGTTAAGTTTTTCAACCAAAGGTAGTGCAAAACACGAAATGGTTGATAAAGTGGTTAATGCAACAAAAATAGCAAAGGAAATGGATCCATCCCTGAAAATTGATGGCGAATTACAAGCAGATGCTGCTATCATCGAGGCTATAGGTAAGAAGAAAGCTCCTGAAAGTGAAATTGCAGGAAAAGCAAACGTATTGGTATTTCCAACACTCGAAACCGGAAATATTACCTATAAACTGGTACAACGTTTAGCTCATGCCGAAGCCGTTGGACCCGTATTACAAGGAATGGCTGCACCTATCAATGATTTATCCAGAGGATGTTCAGTAAGTGATATTGTTAATTTAGTTGCTATTACAGCAAATCAGGCTGCAGGAAATTAATTTTTGTATCAAAATATAAAACGCAATTAAAAAATGAAAATATTAGTTTTAAACTGTGGAAGTTCATCCATAAAGTATCAATTGTTAAAAATGACCAATAACGAAAGCGGAGATTTATTGGCTAAAGGAATCGTAGAACGAATTGGTATCGAAAATGGTGAGCTGAAACATAAAACCCATGATGACAAAAAGTTAAATATGACGGCCGATATTCCTGATCATACCAGAGGGATTGATATTATTTTAGAGGCGTTGCTGTCATTGGAACATGGTGTTATTAAGTCTGTTGATGAAATTAAAGCGGTAGGACACAGAGTAGCACACGGGGGTCAATATTTTAGCGAAAGTGCCTTAGTGACCGAAGAAGTAAAAGAAAGAATTGAAGAGTGTATTGAACTGGCACCGTTACATAATCCTGCAAATTTAAAAGGGATTTTGGCTATGGAGAAATTGTTGCCTGAAGTACCTCAGGTAGTTGTTTTCGATACCTCATTCCACCAAACTATGGAACCTAAAGCTTTTCTTTATGGATTGCCCTATAAATACTATGAGAAATATAAAGTGAGAAGATATGGTTTTCACGGAACAAGCCATAAATATGTTGCTAAAAAAGCATGTAAACTGTTAGGCTGGGACTGGTATGATAAAAAAGTTATTTCTTGTCATTTAGGTAATGGAGCTTCAGTTGCAGCCATTAAAAATGGAAATTCTGTCGATACATCTATGGGATTTACTCCTGTAGAAGGATTAATGATGGGGACACGTGCAGGAAACCTTGACTTAGGTGCATTATTATTTATTGCCGAGAAAGAAGATCTTTCTATCCAGGATACCAATGATATGATTAATAAAAGAAGCGGTTTGTTAGGAGTTTCAGGAATTTCATCTGATATGCGCGATATTGAACGTGCCGCTGCAGATGGAAATGAACGTGCTCAAATGGCTTTTGATATGTTTGTTTATCGTGTAATCAAATATATTGGTTCTTATGCTGCTGCTATGGGTGGTGTAGATTTAATATTGTTTACCGGCGGAATAGGAGAGAACGGGGGCGAAATACGGAAAAAGGTTTGTGAAAATTTAGATTTCTTGGGTGTTGATTTTGACATAGAAAAGAATAAAGGAAAACGAGGTGTTGATTTAGAATTAACGAAACCCGATTCAAAAACAAAAGTAGTAATGGTTACTACAAACGAAGAGTTAGTTATTGCACAAGATACCCGAAAAATTGTTAGTAGCTATATTAGTTAATTTATATAACTACCATTTTTTAATAATTTAATTATTTCTATATTTTTGTACAACATTTAAATACTTGTAATTGATAAACTAAAAATATGGCCTTAAAATCGTTAAATGATATTATAGACCTGGCAAAAGGAAAAGAAACACGACGACTTGTAGTTGCTGCTGCTGACGATAAACCTGTTTTAGAAGCAGTGAAAAATGCTTACAGAGAAAAAATTATTATCCCTGTATTAGTAGGCAATAAGACAAAAATAGAGCAGATTGCAAAAGAAATTGATTTTGATCTTTCTCCGATAGATATTTATGAAGAAGATAATCGTGCGAAGGCCTCAGTAAAAGCAGTATCGCTTATTCGTGAAGGGAAAGCTGAAATTCTAATGAAAGGATTGGTTAGTACAGCACCACTCTTAAAAGCGGTTTTAAATAAAGAAAATGGTTTAAGAAAAGGATCTACATTAAGTCATTTTGCATTAATAGAATCTCCGTATTACCATAAGTTAATTGGAGTTACTGATGCCGCTATGAATATTGCCCCTGAGCTTAAAGAAAAAGTAAATATAATAAATAATTCGGTTGAAGTATTCCATCATCTGGGAAACAACAATCCTAAAGTAGCTATTATTGGCCCTTTGGAAGTTGTAAATCCAAAAATAGAATCAACTACACATGCTGCTATGTTAACCCTAATGAATAAACGCGGACAAATTAAGGGATGTACAATTGATGGCCCTTTTGCTATTGACAATGCCGTATCGAAAGAAGCTGCCAAACATAAAGGTATCGATAGTGAAGTGGCAGGAGATGCCGATATATTATTAGCCCCTGAACTAAATAGCGGAAATATTCTTTATAAAACATTAGTGTTTATGGGAGGTAGTACTTCTGCTGCTATAATTATGGGAGCTAAAGTACCCATTGTTTTAACTTCACGTGCCGATACAGATAAAAGTAAAATGATGTCTATTGCACTTGCTGCAGCTATGTAAAATTTTAACCTTTAATAAATAAATTAAATTATGGAAGATCACAGAATATTAGCGATAAACCCCGGGTCAACATCAACAAAGATTGCTGTTTTTCAGGGGGCAAAATCAATATTTTTAAAAAACATCAAACATTCAGCAGAAGAGTTAGCCCCCTTTGATACTATTGTAGATCAGTTTCATTTTAGAAAGGATATTATTTTAAAAGAACTTGAATCGGCAGATATTAGAATTGATTTAATTACGGCCATCGTAGGACGTGGAGGTTTGGTTAATCCAATTGAGTCGGGAGTTTACGAGGTTAATGATAAAATGATTAATGACCTGCATGAAAGCAAACTGGGTGAACATGCCAGTAATTTAGGCGGTTTAATTGCACACGACATTGCCAATGAGTTAAAGAGTGCCCGTGCATTCATTGCAGATCCTGTAGTTGTCGACGAAATGGAAGATGTAGCCCGATATACCGGACATCCTAAATTTGTCAGACATTCCATTTTTCATGCATTAAATCAAAAAGCAACAGCCCGGAAATATGCCAAATCCGTTGATAAACCTTATGATGAATTAAATCTGATTATTGCTCATTTGGGAGGAGGTATTTCTGTAGGTGCCCATAAAAAAGGCCGGGTAATTGATGTAAATAATGCACTTGACGGAGATGGCCCTTTTTCACCCGAACGAACAGGAACACTTCCTTGCGGACAGGTTGCCAAATTATGTTTTAGCGGTGAATACACCCACGAGCAGGTGAAAAAGATGATTAAAGGAGAAGGCGGACTGGTTGCTTACCTTGAAACAAACGACGCTTACGAAGTAGAAATGAGGGTAAAAGATGGCGACCAAAAAGCAAAAGAAGTACATGATGCATTAGCTTATCAGCTGGGTAAAGAAATTGGTTCATTAAGTACTGTTTTAAAAGGAGAAGTTGATGCCATTATACTTACCGGCGGAATGGCCCATGATAAAATGTTGGTAGATTACATTAAAGAAATGGTTCATTTTATAGCTCCAATTTCTGTATATCCGGGCGAAGACGAGATGGAAGCACTTGCCATGAATGGTTTAATGGTAATGAAAGGAGAGGTTGAACCTAAAGTATATCAGTAAAGAAAAATCTTAATACTTAGTATGCGTTCATAAATGCTCTTATAAGTTATTTATGAACGCTTTTTTTATTTTAAAAATAAATAATGTAGCAGAGATTGTCCCATGAATTTGTAGATTTGTTATTTAAACATTTGTCATGTATTTTTCTATCATAACCAGCCAAATATTGATTCTTGCTTTGCTTGCTCTAGTAGGTGTTGTGGCAACAAAACTAAAAGTAATTACCGAGCAGGTAAAAAATAGCATTGCACGTTTAGTTTTTAATATTACCCTTCCATTCTTAATTATTACTTCAGTTTCACATGTTGAAATTAACAGGGAAATTCTTAATAATAGTATTTTAGTATTTGTATTATCATCAGTGGGTATTGCCTTGTTATATGTTATTGGCCGGGTATCGGGTACTATTTTAAAACTGGAACAGAAAAAAAGAAATATACATTTACTGCATACAATGTTTGGAAATGTGGCTTTTCTCGGCTATCCTTTATTTTCTGCATTATTCCCCGGTGGTGAAGGATTATTATATGCTATTATTTATCACTTAACCCAGGATGTTTTTATATGGACCATTGGCATATTTGTTTTTAACAGTAGTAAGAATGTTAGATTTACAGAAAACTTAAAGCATTTGTTAAACCCCAATACTGTTTCGTTTACTTTAGGTGCTTTGATGTTAGGCTTTGGATTAGAATTTCCCGAGTATATCTACAAACCATTCTATGGCTTAGGGCAAACAACTATTTATATTGCAATGCTTTATATTGGAGCTGTTCTGGCACAAAATCCGATGTTAAAAGCTTTTAAAAAGCTTGAAATTTATGCATTAAGTTTTAATAAAATGATTTTGGTTCCGTTTCTGTTAGTATTAATCATTGAATTATTAACCCAATTTACAGGGATTCATATTGGAGAAGTAGCTAAAACAGTTGTCGTTATGCAATCAGGAATGCCCTGTATGGCAATGGTTGTTGTACTGGCGAAAAAATTTGGCAGCGATGATTTACATGCTACCGAAAATTTATTTCTTTCAACGATTTTAAGTCTGGGAACACTTCCTTTAATTTATTTACTGGTACAAATTTTTTGAATAAATGTACTTTTTTGATAGGGTAAATTGTATTTTTATCATCTTATAAACAGAAATTAATCTATACCGATATATTTGTTGGTATTAGCGAGAAGGAAATACGTACGTTATTAAATAACAAAACAATGAAATATTCCGATAAGGATATCATTAAAAAAATAAGTAAAGGTGATATTCAGCTATTTGAACTACTTTTTAAAGAGTATTATCAAATGTTGTGCAATTTTGGAATGAAATATTTAAAAAATATGGATGAGGCAGAGGAGGTGGTGCAGGATGTATTCTATAATATCTGGAAAAACAGGCAACAATTAAGAATTAATACATCTGTAAAATCTTACCTGTATACAGCGGTTAAAAACAATAGCTTACAAAAAATAAGAGTACATAACCTGGATATGAAATACGAGAATTATTATAAATCACAATTTGTAAACGAAAGTATAAGCCCTGCTGATGAGATGAATGCTAAAGAACTAAGTGCCGTAATTAATAAAGCATTAAATACATTACCGGAAAAGGCAAGGGTTATTTTTAAAATGAGCAGGTACGACGGATTAAAATATCATGAAATTGCAACCAAACTTTCTATATCCATAAAAACAGTAGAAGCTAATATGGGAAAGGCACTCAAACATTTTCGCACCTACTTAAAGGATTATGCTGAGGCAGTTTAAAACTTAAATTTTTGAGTTATGAAAACCAACGAAATAAAATACTGGGATTTATTGGCAAAATATTTTGCCCATGAATGTACCGATGAAGAACAAAAAGTTTTAAATGGATGGATCGAGGAATCGGCAGAGCATAGAAAACTTTTTAATAATATTAAAACCGACCAGAAAATTATTAATAATTATAAATCAATGGAAAAAGTGAATGTGGATTCTGCATGGGATAAACTAAAAAGCAGAATCGAAGCAAACGAGATGGAAAAGGAAGAGAAACGAAAGACAATCAACGTTAGTCGTGTTTTAAGATACGCTGCAATGATTATTATTGTTGCAGGTTTAGGTTTTTTAGTTACTAAAATTTATCAGGAAAATTTTGACTACTACTCAATGGCTCAATATACAGCCGAAAATGAGGTTAGTAATGAAATTATTTTACCCGATGGAACTAAAGTATATTTAAATGCAGACAGTAAGTTAAGATATCCGGAAACATTCGAAGGGAAATACCGGAAAGTAAAACTGGATGGAGAAGCCTTTTTTGATGTGACCAAAAATAAAGAACAACCATTTATAATTGAGGCAAAAAGTGCAGAAATAAAAGTTTTAGGGACTTCGTTTAATGTTAGAACAGCCAAAGATAATGATGTAGAAGTTTATGTAGAAACCGGGAGAGTTGAACTGTACCGAAAACAAATAAAAGAAAATACGGTAATTGTTGACCCGGGAAATGTAGGAATAGTAAATAAAACAGAAATAAGAAAACATAAAAATGAAGATCCAAATATTTTGGCATGGAAAACCAGAAATATTGTTTTTCGCGGCGACTATTTAGGAGATGTATTTAAAACTTTAAATAGAGTTTATCATGTGAATATTAGCACAGATAATGATGAAATTTTAAAATACCGACTTACATCCACTTTCAAAAATCAGGATATTAAATCGGTAATTGAAGTGATTTGTGTAACATTTAACCTAAAGGCAATCGATAAAAATGATGAAATCATTATAGTAAAAAGTTAAAATTTTCATTCATCTCATATGAGAGACTAAAAACCCGAATACTTTGAAAAATTGCATATTTACCATAAGTATATTTATTATTTTATCATGTACGGGTAATGCTCAAAATCTGGTATTAGACAGTTCAGTTACCTATAAGAACAAAGATATTGAACTCTATAATGCCTTAAATGAGATTAGTGAAAAAATTGGATATGAATTTTCATATAATGCGGCACTTATAGCAGATAATAAAGCAGTTAAGGCAAATTTTAAAAATGAAAAGCTGCAATTTGTCTTAGATCAACTACTAAACGACAGTACTTTATCTTTCAGGGTGGTTGAAAAGCAAATTGTAATTTATAAAAAGAATACGATAAACGCTCTTGCCTCTCTTCACGAAAATATACAGGACAGTGTATACCAAATTACAATAAAAGGAAAAGTTATTGATCTGATAACGGAAAAACCTCTGGCCTATGCAAATATATCTATTTTTGGAAAGAGTATCGGAACCGTTACCAATGATGATGGAGAATTTATATTTAAATTTCCGGTAAAATACTTAAAATCTAATCTAGCCATATCCTTTGTAGGTTATAAAAATGTTCTTTTGCCCATTAGTGAGTTAAGCCCTGATGCTAATATAATATACCTAAAACCGGTAACCATAAATTTAAAGGAAGTGGTTATTCGATATATCGATCCTAAATTATTAATTCGTGAAGCAGTTGAAAAAATACCTGAAAATTATAGTACACAGGATAATATTTATACGGTATTTTATCGTGAAATAATTCAGAAGAATAATGAATATGCAGCCGTAAGCGAAGCTGTTTTAAATGTTTTTAAAAGTCCTTATAACAATTATCATAACGATCATATACGGTTATTAAAAAGCCGTAAAAATATTGATTATACTATCATGGATACCATCTTTTTTAAACTAAAAGGTGGTTTACATGCATCTTTATACCTGGATATTATCAAAAATCCGATTAGTTTTATTGATGAAGATAAGTTTGAGCTTTATGATTATAAAATGACCAATATTGTCAAATTTGATGATGGTACTGCTTACGAAATAAAATTTGAACCCCGTTTTTATCTTAAAGATGAGTCTTTTAGAGGAAAAATTTATGTTGATACAGAAACTTCTGCTATAAAAGCAGTTGAATTTGAAATAGAACCTTCAGCAGTGTCTAAAATGTCGCAGGAGCTTGTGGTTAAAAAAAATTGGCGAATAAAAGTAAAACCGGTAGCGGCTAAATATAAGATTAGTTATCGTTTGTTGGATAATGTGTTGCACTTAAATCTTGTTAGAGGAGAGCTTGATTTTAAAGTGAATAAACGAAACCGTATATTTGCTGATGATTACAAAACCATTTTTGAATTTGCTGTAAATGACATTGATACAACCAATATTGACAAGTTTAACCGCAAAGAGATAATAAATACAGAAAAAGTATTTATTGACCAGAAAAATGAATATGATGCTGACTTCTGGGGCGAATTTAATTTTATAAAACCGGATGAGCCCCTTGAAGAAGCCTTGGTTCGTATCGCTAAAAATCTTAAAAAATCAAAAGACTAGTTATCTTCTGAATTAACTTTTTGATAAACCCTAATCCAATCCACTAACATGTTAACCGGTAAACGAGGTTCACCTTCATGGGTAATCCCTGAACTCAATATAATGTACATAGGCTCATCAGGGACACCACGGGTCTGTTCATGCACAACAAAATCATTGATTTTCCAGGTAATCTTTTGCTCAGACCATTCAATAGAATAAATAAAATAATCTTTCGAGAAGTTTAGTCCTGAAACAGCTGATTTATTTTCTCTTATAGCTTCCTGTTCCGTCCAGTAATTGGCAATTTCTAACTTGGCATTTGATTTTGCTCCATATTTAAATACATCAATTTCCGGAGTAATCTTTTCACTACGCAGCCAAAATGCATGATGAACAGGGTAGGAGTGATCAACTTTTATTTTCGCTTTAAACAATCCATATTTTTGACGGAAGAATTTTGCTGTATTAATAAGGCCTGATGTATATTCAAATTCTTTGGGATAAAATCCGGTTAACGGGTGCCAAACCTTACCATCTATTTTTTGTTTTTGGGTAATAATATTCAGATTACTATTATCCACAGCAATATTATCATCTGTAAAAAATTGTCTTTCGTTTGCCTGAACATAATCGGATTCAAGTAAGCTTTTTCCCCATGAATAGCCTGTTTCCCATTTCGTTGAGTCTAACTTTTGTGCTTCAAAATCGTCATCAAACGTTAATTCCCATTTTTTTATTTCATCAAAAATATTGGATTTTTCCAGTTTAAAATACCATTTAATTTTTTCTGAATTTCTAAGCTTAAGATATTCTTGCTGTTGCTGATATTCATCCGAAAGTTTGAATTTGTCTTTGGTATTTAAATATTTTTTTGCATGAGCAAATTCATCCGAAAGGATATATCTTTCCAAATCCTCAAACCGGACTATTTCTTCTGAACCCTCTAATTCGTTGTAAATCGCAAATTTATCAGAATCTTTAAATTTGTAGTATTGTTTTATTTCGGGTGATTTTTGGAGTTTTTTGTATTTCAGGTAATTTTGATACTCTTCGGTATTTTTATAGACAAGATTTTTAACCTCCTCGATCATTTTTTTAAATTCATCTGAGTTGATCTCCTGCTCTAGGCTGATAAAATTGTTTATTTCATCAGAACCCTCCAGTTCAACATATTTATTGTATTTATCAGAATTTTTAAATTTCAGATATTTCTTAATGGGGGATGATTTACTTTTTGATTTAAATTGTTTTATTTTTTCCTGATCCTCCGTATTATTATCTATGGCTTGTTTTAAAGAAAAGTACTCTTCAATTTCCGGCGAGCCCTCTATCTTTTTGTAATTTGCAAATATACTTGAGTCTTTCAGTTTGAAAAACCACCGATATTGTTTTTTTAATGTTTTATATTGGGTCTGTTTATCTTTTATTTCCTTTGTTTTTTCAGTTTTTTGCTGAACCAGTGATTTTTTAAATTCATCAAATTCGGGCGATTCATAAAACTGTTTTAAATTTTCGTATTCTGCAAGTTTTGGGGAGGTGCTGAATGCTTCAAAATCTTTAAGCTCTTTGGAGTCTTTAACCTGATAATACGTTTTTATCCGTTTTGATTTTTTTTGCTTTTTAAACTCTTTTTCTTTTTGGAAAGGCTCAGAACCAGAATATTTTTGAGCATTTATCTCTTTTTTTATCGTATCAAACTCGGGCGATGTAACAAATGCTTCCAATTCTTTAAAACGTGCAAGCTCATCCGAATTTTTGTATTCGTTATATGCTTCAAATTCTTTTTTTAAGTTTTTTTCTTTTTCCTCAAGAACTGATGTTTTGGGGATTAAACCCATTTTAGCATAAATCGAAAACTTTGATTTTAAACCACGATTACTCATAATATATAATGTTTACTTGCCAATGGTTAAAGATATAAAAAAATAAGCAGATGAAATGATATTTTTCATGAATTGTTTGCTTAGAATAACTCCTTTTCATAAGACCTAACAGGTTTTAAAACCTGTTAGGTCTTATCTTTTTTTAAGGCTTCTTTTAATTGATATGTTTTAAGGCATCTTCAGTGGCGTTAATCATGGGCTTAATGGAAATACTTTTTCCAACGGCTTTTTGCATCCAAATTTCAGGGGTTAATTTTCCAATACTCCAGATTCGGTCTACTTCTTTGGAGAAATTTTTTCCTTCAAGGTATTGTTCAATTTGGAAATCAATTAAATGTCCAAAAGAATAGTTAGCCAAATAAAGCGGACTGGCAATCATATGTGAATAAATCGCTAAAATAGGTTCGTCCTCAATGCCATAAACAGGGGCAAAGTATTTATTCCAAACCTCTATTGCAATATCTACGGTTGCATCTTTCAATGCTGCATCTGTTGCATTTGGATTTTCATACAGCCATTTCCAAACTTTCATATCCACCATTGATACACCCATAATCTCAAATACCGACCAATAATTATCCAGTGTTTTTAAATATTCTTTATCAGGATTATCGTTGGTTATTCCTAACAACTGTAAATCCCTGGCCTGGAATATAAATGCCAGTGCCTCGGTGAAAGCTGTATTTGGAACACCTTCAATCATATAATGCTCTACATCGTGTAAGGAAATGGTTTGCTCTACATTGTGTCCAAACTCGTGTACCGCAATATTGTAGCCTTTATAATCCATTCCTTTTTCACCAACTCTTGTACGTAAGTGAGCATTTTCTGATTTCATTTGAGCACCCCAGGCATGGCCTGAACCTCTTGCCGGATCAACCGTAACTTTTGAAGCGATAAATTCAGCTCTTTCTTTAGACCATCCAAGTTTCATTAAAATATTATCCAAATCTTCCTCTAACGCCTTTGCTGTAGGATATTTTTTGCGGGTAATCTTATTCAGTTCCTCTTCTGAAATGGAACTTCGTGCTTTAAAGCCATCATACCAAATATCGAAAGGTTTTAAATCGCGTCCCAGTCGTTTACTGATTAATTTTCCAACCTCAACTGCTACAGGTGAAGAAAGATACTCGTCAAATAATTTTTCCACTTCTGGCTGTGGAATTTCCTTGCTTCCTGAAAAACTTCTTTTGATGAACGTATTATATTCCGGATAATATTCATCGGTGGCTTTTAATGCCTGGAAATTGTTTACAACTTGAAGATAACGCGTATTGGGTTCTTGCTCAAACGAAACCTCTTCACCGTTTTGATATACTTTATTTTTTATTGGATTATGTTTCATTACCTCATAAATCATTGCTTGTTTTTCCAGCCCATTTTCCTGATTGGCATAATTTGATTTTATTTCGTCGCGCAAGTTCCAGTGCGACAAAAGAACCATATCTTCAGGGAATATTTTTTCATCGTTATTATTTAACAGATGTCCCATATAAATATTGTAATCGGCAATATAAATATCAGCATTGGTGCCGGATTTGCTAATATTTTGTGATAATTCCGCAGGTACACGTGCGGTAAAAACATCGCCTAACCGTGCATAAGCCCATTCTAATTTT
>Ga0209942_1000585_pt1 | contig 21500 bp, 20 predicted proteins | sample SalPonR1_A_D2_MG_FD_185695 | JGI IMG/M metagenome (GOLD analysis project Ga0209942, IMG submission 185695) | Salt pond soil microbial communities from South San Francisco under conditions of wetland restoration - Salt Pond MetaG R1_A_D2_MG... ...
GCATGCGCTAGTTTTTGCCAGGCCTGGAAATGATATTGGGCGGTGTTTGCAATCACCCCATCTAAATCAAAAATAAGGCCCTTGTATTTTGTCATATATACTTCAATCGAAATGATTGGATGGAAAATGCTCCCGAAATTCACCTCCTGCAAGAGAATGGAATGTACAGAAATTTCCTTATCCCAGGCCGAAAATAAGCAATTATAGCCACTCAGGCTCAATGAGGGCAGCAAGCCTGCGTAAGCGATGTGCAGGGAGGGCCGCCTTTGTGGCGGTCCTGTCCAAGCTCTCCCCTGCTTTATTGGGGAGAGCGCTGGACCGAACGCATGTGGAGCCCGAAACGTAGCGACGCCGTCCGCCGCCTGGCGGGCGGCGATACGCCCTAATTACTATGAAAAACCAAATGAATTTGATGGGAAATATGGGTGTATAAAATCTTGGCATGGGCATTTTGACGGAGACCCTGGCCCGCCGTCTGGAGAAGCTGTACAACTTGATCTATCTGTTGAATATTAAGTAATTTGGCCAAATTTTTGACGGGCTTTTGGTGATCAACAGGCAATCGCAATTGTTCTGCTCCGAGGTACTGATGTGTGAGAATGGCCTGAAGGGTATTGAGGCCGACCTGAATGAGATGTTTTTGGGCCTCGCGACCCATTTTCGCAAAAGCATCTGCACGCTGTATGATATCCGGAGGGCGCCCAGTATAACAAGCTCGCATCCAATCCACAAAGTCCAAAAAACCGGCATCCTGAGCTTGTTCAACCGATCGCAAAGCGGTGTTGAGGTTTCCATTAGCCTGAAATGCCAGGGACTGCGCCGTCGGGGAATCTACCTTTTTTTCATTCTGTAAAAATGCCTGTATATCGTCGTCGGTGAGCGGATCAAGCACGAGTAACCTACAACGCGACAAAATGGTATTGAGAATCGACTCGCGTCCCTGAGCGAGTAAAAAAATATACATTCCATTCGGAGGCTCCTCAATCATTTTGAGAAGCCGATTGCCATCCAGTGCGAGATGATCGGCCATCCAAATGACCAAAAATTTTTCTTCGCCCTGATAGCTCTTCATACCCGCAAATTCAATGATGTCCTGAATTTCACGAACATTGATATTGAACTGTTTATTTTCTGCTTCGATTTTCTCTTGCCAATCGGAAAGTGAGGAATAGGGCTGCGTCATCATCATTTCTTTCCACGACTGAATAACATCAGCGGAAGTAGACCGGGACCCAATTGTGGGCACGGTCCAATGAATATCGGGATGTGATAGGTGGTGCGTTTTTTGACAATTACTGCACTCCCCGCAGCTATCACCTCCTTCGGAATTTTTGCAGAGCATTCGCGCGATCAAGGCCCTGACAATGGGTAAGCCGCCTCGACCCGGAGGACCTAACAAGATACTGGCATGCGGAACCTTGTGGTCCTGCGCTGCGCGCTGCATTAATTGTTTCACTGAGCCTGTACCGGGAATATCTTTAAAAAACAAGAGCTATATTTTGAAAGTAAATGTACGCACTTTCGATCGATCTCCATGAAATTATGGAAAAGCCTGTCCTGAATAAAAAACTAAAGTTGATAAACTCATGTTATAAACTAAAATAATTTATGCGAGTATCTGTCTTTCGAAAAGCGCATTTTAATGCCGCACATCGAATTTTTAATCCGGACTGGACGGATGAAAAGAATGCCAAAGTGTTTGGTAAATGTGCGAATCCAAGATATCATGGACACAATTACGAATTGGAAGTGAAAGTCACGGGAGAAGTCGATCCGGAAACGGGTTACTTGATAGATTTGAAAGACTTAAAAGATATCATCAAGGAGGAGGTGGAAGATCGGATGGATCATAAAAACCTCAATGAAGAAGTATCTGAGTTTAAGGAACTCATTCCCACCGCGGAGCATATAACTTTTGTTATTTACAAGCTCATACGGAAGCGACTCAGTGATGAAATGGATCTTAAAATCAGACTGTATGAAACGCCTCGGAATTTTGTAGAATATCCGGCTTAGTATCCTATAACATATCTTTTCTCAGACGCTGAGTTCGGATTACTTTCCCTTCTTCGCCATATATTCTGACGAAATACATCCCTCTATTCAGATGCGAGATATTTATTTGCACTTCAGTACTATTGGCTTGCTTTTCTGCCACGGGCTTACCCAAAATATCAAACACTTCTACCGAAGAGATCATTTCATCAGATTTGACATGAAAAAAGGAAGCCGCTGGATTGGGAAATACAATGGTCTGCGGTGTAACAGAAGGTTGCTCATTTGACAAACTCATATCCTGGTAGAAATAATACTCGGCAGTGAGAAGGGTATCGCCTGTATTCAGATTTAATAAATGAATAAACACAACGGCAGAGTCACCATCTACACCACGTGGATAGACATGCGCATCCAAATTACCACTACTGTTCGCTGGCAATAAAAAATCTTCAGTGCTTACGTGAGGAAAATAGCATAAGTTGATATCGCAAACTGCGGTTTGCCATTCATTTGATCCGTCGGCAAATATGTGCCGGATTTCTCTTCGCCATTCCACCTGGATGTCTTCATTGGTCTCATTGGTTACCGTTCCTTTAATAACTATATCCTGGCCGACAGAATAATCATTTTCAAACACAATCGTACCATCTGTATCTACATATTCAAATGAAAGACTTTGAGCCTGTAAAGAAAAGGCTGATACGCAAACGATAAAGAGTAGTAAAGTGTGCTTCATGGGTAAAAATTTTACTTTGCCAAATATACGACTTATATTTAAAACAGCAAAGGCGCCCAAAGGGTTCCCCTCACCTCAAGAAATTTGTTTCAGCATAAGGGATGGGAGGTGTAAGGTTTCTCCATCGTATCCGTTCAATAGTAAATTCATATACTTATGCATATTGCCATTCTCGGCAATGGAATCAGTGGGGTGACAGCCGCTCGTTTCATCCGAAAGCATTCTCAACACGACATCACGCTCATTTCCGGAGAAACAGCTAATCCCTTTAGCCGAACAGCGCTCATGTATATTTATATGGGGCATCTACGGCTTCAGGATACCGAATTGTACGAGCCTCATTTTTATGAAGAAAATCGAATCCGGAGGGTGCAGGGCTGGGTAGAATCCATCGATTTTGATGAAAGAAAGCTACATTTCACCCCTTTGAGCAAGCGTAATCCGCTTAGCTATGACCGTTTGATTTTGGCCACCGGATCTCAGCCTAACCGTTTTGGCTGGCCGGGCGAGAACCTGAAAGGGGTTCACGGCATGTATACGCTGCAGGACTTGCAAGCCATAGAAGATAGCAGTGAAGACCTCGAACGCGCGCTGATTGTAGGCGGGGGATTGATTGGTGTAGAGATGGCTGAAATGTTTCACAGTCGTGATATTCCCGTGACCTTTTTGGTCAGAGAACCGAGTTACTGGAATATGGTTTTGCCTCCTGAGGAGTCTCAAATGGTCAACGAGGAAATTTTGGAACACGGAATCGATTTGCAAATGGATACCGAACTCAAAGAAATTCTTCCGAATGAAAACGGGCATTGCCGGGCCGTTCTTAGCTCAAAAGATGAAGAGATCCCCTGTGGTTTTGTCGGACTGACGGCCGGCGTTCATCCCAATGTCGCCTTTCTACGCGAGAGTCCGCTGGAAATCGAAAAGGGCATCGTCGTTGATGAATACCTGCGCACCAATATTGAAGATGTATACGCAATTGGAGATTGTGCTCAACTTGACAATCCGCCCACAGGCCGGCGCCCCATCGAAGCGGTCTGGTATGTGGGTAAGATGATGGGCGAAACGGTAGCCCATACTATTTGCGACAAGCCCACCCGGTACGATCCTCAATTGTGGTTTAATTCCGCCAAGTTTTTCAATATTGAATATCAAGTCTATGGCGAAGTTCCGGTCCAATATGATGGCGAACTTGATGCCATATTTTATCGCGATGGCAAACGCAGCCTTCGAATCGTGTACCACAATGAGAGCCAAAAGGTGGTGGGCATTCAATGCATGGGCATCCGCATGCGCCATGAAATGTGTGAAGCCTGGATCGAATCAGAATCCACTCTGCATGAAGTGTTAAACCAACTCAACGGCGCTTATTTTGATCCTGAATTATTTAAGCCTTTTCACCGGGCATTTGTGGAAAATTACAATCGCACCCACGATCAGCAGGTTCAACTCTCACAAAAGACCGGACTCAGCGCCTTTTGGTCAAATCTGAAAACACTCACAAAAACGCAATAAGCTATGGAACCCTCTTTATCAATCACCGGTCCATCCAAACCCATGATGGGTATTTGGGAAAAAGCAGGCTTAAGCCTGGCGGCCCTGGCCACTCTTTATTTTATCAGCTTTGCTTTCGTGGGTGACATTCTGGGGCCGGGCTACGACCTGAGCCTGCTCCTGGGACTCTATGCGATTGCGACGGCCAGCTACTCCTACGGCATATACCGGGGTGAGGACCCGGGAATAAAAAATGACGGTAATTTCTTTCGCTCCCTGACAGCCAAAGGAGCTATAGGCTGGACAATGGGCGTCTTCCTCACGGGGTTCTATGTGCTTTTGTATTGGTATCCGGCGACTCTGGGGCTTGTGGAAGATGGTCCGAATACGGGAATTATTGCCGTCTTTGACCCCTTGAGCTACTGGATCAAAGACGCGCCGGCCAGTCAGTGGTTTATGTACGGCACCCTATACACTATAGCGATCCTATATTTGGGAGTAAAGTTTATGTACAAATATCGACACAGCAGCTATCATTTGATCCGAACAGGTAGTGTCATGTTTTTCCAATTGGCCTTCGCCTTTCTCATTCCGGAGTTTCTTCAAAAACTAAACCAGCCCTTTTTTGATTTCAAGATGATCTGGCCACTCGACTATTATGCTTTTTTTGACTGGCGTCTCGACCAACTTACATCAAGCGGTAACCTCGGCATATTGATGTTGGTTTGGAGCGTTGCTCTTATCTTAGTCGTAACCCCTATTTTAACCTATTTCTTTGGAAAGCGTTGGTATTGCTCCTGGGTTTGCGGATGTGGTGGTCTCGCGGAAACTGCCGGCGATCCATTCCGTCATCTTTCCGATAAGTCTCGAAAAGCGTGGCGCATAGAGCGCTGGCTCATTCACGCTGTGCTGTTTTTTGTTACAGCCATGACTATTGCTGTTTTACACAGTTATCTTTACGAGAGCTCTGATCCGATATTCAATACCCTGGGCCTATCGGTATTTTTCACACTCCTACTCGGAGGCGGTATAGCTTGGGTACTTCTAGACGAAACGCGTTTCAGGGATCTCGACCCCAAAGCCAAAAAACTGGGTATTCTATTAGCTGCTGTTTTGATCATCCTCTTGTGGGAGTCACAAATAACCGGTCGGTACAACCTCTTATTCCTGCCGGGGCATCAGATTCGGGAATGGTATGGCTTTCTAATCGGAGCTACTTTTAGCGGCGTTATCGGTGTGGGTTTTTACCCTTTAATGGGAAACCGGGTCTGGTGCCGATTTGGTTGCCCCATGGCAGCCATTTTGGGTATACAACAAAAGTTTTTCTCGAAATTTCGAATTACCACCAATGGTAATCAATGCATCAGCTGCGGAAATTGCTCCACCTATTGCGAAATGGGCATTGACGTCAAATGGTATGCACAGCGCGGTCAGGATATCGTTCGCGCCAGCTGTGTCGGATGTGGTATATGCTCAGCCGTTTGCCCTCGTGGCGTCCTTCGATTAGAGAACGGTCCGGACACGACCAATAAAGCGGATGAAGTTAGAGCCTTACAAATAGATTCTTCCGGAGTGAAGTGGAATGCATAATGGGTTTGCCAATGTCCATATTGAGTAATAAATCAGCTGTAATAGCCTGAGGAAAGCACTTTGTTTAGGTGTTTTAATTAAATACTTAAACAAAAAGGAATACTCGGCCGTTAACTTTTCGATTTAACACAAACCCATATGCAAACGAACGGTAAAACTCTCTCCTCACTCAGATATTCAGTGCTTGATAAACCGGTTTCAAATTTACCTGACACCGAAGATGAGATTAAGAACCCTGGTGAAGAAGCAGAGGCCATTGGTGATGATCACATCAGCACTTCGGTGGAAACACCCTTACACCCAGAAGCTTTTGCTATCAGTGATGAGGAAAAAATACTGCGCATTGAGCGACATTTTGCCCAAATCATGGAAACCCTTGGTCTTGATCTCACCGATGATAGTTTAGCCGGAACTCCTCATCGCGTAGCAAAGATGTATGTCAAAGAAGTCTTTGGCGGGCTACACCCCGATCAGCGACCCCAGATTCGTTTGTTTGAAAATACATATGGCTACCATAATTTGCTAATTGAAAAGGATATTAGTTTCAAATCGCACTGTGAGCATCATTTCGTTCCCATCACAGGCAAAGCGCATGTAGCTTATATTCCCAATGAAAAAGTGGTAGGACTTTCCAAGCTCAATCGACTGGTTCAATATTATGCACGACGTCCACAAGTGCAGGAGCGCCTCACACGGCAAATTGGTCTGGACTTAAAGGAGACATTGCTGACAGAAGATATTGCAGTCTGGATTGAGGCCGATCATATGTGCGTATCCATGCGAGGTGTCGAAGATCCCGACAGTTCGACTGTAACATCCTTTTTTAGCGGTCGATTTGAATCAGATCCAGATGTAAAGAATGAATTCCTTCAAGCGATCCGAAAATAATATTTAGGGTGCCGCCGGGTAGCTCCGGGCTACCCGGCCGGGCTATCCACTATTAGTCGGAACCGCATGCGTCGGCACCCGTATGGTTGCGGGGGGCTTCCTCCGGTCGCTCCGTCCTCGAAATCGCCTTCGGCGATCTTCGGGACCTCCTCACTCTACGGTTGCACCAGTCAGGGGCCTCCCCTTCTAAGGAAAACAAACCTGCTTCAGGAGGAAAAATGATAAAGTCATAAAGAGGGCTGAGGCCCTGACTTTCGTCGCCTGCGATTCCGCCTACCGCTTCTATCCCTGGCACAAATAAAGAGAAAGCTCAATGCATAGGAATCACCAAGGCATTAAAAAAAGGGATGTTCCTTTGAGAAGCACCCCTTTACATATATTGTAATAATCGAAGCTGTTATCCTTCCAAAGCGGCCGCACCACCTACGATTTCGGATAACTCGCGAGTGATGGCCTCCTGACGGGCTTTGTTGTAGTTGATTTTCAATTCTTTCAACAGATCACTGGCATTATCCGTGGCTTTATCCATGGCTGTCATTCGCGCCCCATGCTCTGAAGCACTAGTATCGAGCAAAAATCTAAAAACCTGTGTTCGCAAAATAGATGGAATCAACTGCAGAAGAAGTTGCTCCTGATCTGGTTCGAAGATATAATCCGCCTGAACCTCCGCGTCAGACGAAGGTGCGGCATCACTTAAATCTGTGTTGACGGGTAAATAGGGATAAACTTGAAAGTTTTGCACGGCGGCATTTCGAAATTCAGAATACGCAATGTCTATGCGATCGTACTTACCTTCACGAAAGCGCTTCATCATAATATTGCTCAGCGCCGCTGCGGCCTCGAAGTCCGGTTTCTCAATCAGACCTACGTAATCGTCCACCTTAGCGGCGCGTGGATATTTATTCTTAAAATACTCACGTCCTTTTTTGCCTATAAACACCAATTTCATGCCCCCATTCTCGACAACATCGGCATATTCTCCATCTAGCTTTTCCCGAGCAGCTTTAATGACATTGGAGTTGAAAGCGCCGCAAAGTCCTTTACTGGAAGTAATAATAAGCATGAGGACATTCTTCACCTCTCGCTTTTCAGTCAATTCTTGCAAACCTTCGGCATCCACATTGCCAGCCAGATTAGCGAGGATTTCTTCCAACTTGTTGACATAGGGACGTAATTCGGTAATAGCATCCTGTGCCTTGCGCAACTTCGCTGCCGAAACCATTTTCATGGCTTTGGTAATTTGTTGCGTATTTTGGACAGACGCCATTCTGTCCCGAACTTCTTTTAAATTAACTCCCATAATACTATTCGGTTATACTACTTGTATTGCTTCACGAGATCCAATGCAAGTTCCTTTACTTTTTGAAGATCCTCATCCTGGTATTTTCCAGCTCTAAAGTTATCTAACACATCAGCATGCTTCTGCTCCAGGGTACTTAAGAAAAACTCTTCGAATTCTTTCACCTTTTCTACTGGAATATCAACCATCAATCCTTTCACACCCGCATAGATAATCGCTACTTGCTTCTCAACTGAAACCGGAGAGTATTGGGGTTGCTTCAGAATCTCCACATTTCGTTTTCCCTTTTCAATGACGGCCTGAGTGGTTGCATCGAGGTCTGAACCAAATTTCGCAAAGGCTTCTAATTCGCGATACTGAGCCTGATCCAATTTCAGCGTACCCGAAACTTTCTTCATCGGCTTGATCTGAGCTGAACCTCCCACACGAGATACCGAAATACCAACATTAATGGCAGGTCGGACACCCGCATTAAATAAATTTGTTTCGAGGAAAATCTGTCCATCTGTAATCGAAATCACGTTGGTAGGAATGTACGCAGAAACGTCACCTGCTTGTGTCTCGATAATCGGCAAGGCTGTCAATGACCCTCCACCTTTAACCATGGGCTCTCCATTTTCATCCTTTTCGCCAACCAAATTTTCGGGCAGATCATTCATTTGTCGGGCCAATTCGTCATCAGCAATAATCTTGGCCGCACGCTCTAAAAGACGAGAGTGCAAATAAAATACATCACCCGGATAGGCCTCACGTCCCGGAGGTCTTCGAAGTAGAAGTGATACTTCACGATAAGCTACGGCTTGCTTTGATAAGTCATCGTAAACGATTAAAGCTGAGCGACCCGTATCGCGGAAAAATTCACCAATACAAGCTCCGGCGAAAGGCGCATAAAACTGAAGTGCGGCAGGGTCAGCTGCTGAAGCCGACACGATGGTCGTATATGGCATCGCTCCATTCTCCTCCAACACCTTGGCCACCTGAGCTACCGTTGAGTCCTTTTGGCCGGACGCGACGTAAACGCAATATACAGGCTCACCTTTTTCGTAATACTCCTTTTGATTGAGGATTGTATCAATCGCAATCGCCGTTTTACCGGTTTGTCGGTCACCAATGATCAACTCCCGCTGTCCCCGTCCTATAGGAATCATAGAGTCAATCGCCTTGATTCCCGTTTGAAGCGGCTCATCTACGGGTTGACGATAAATCACACCGGGCGCCTTGCGCTCCAATGGCATCTCGTATAGTTTCCCTTCAATGGGTCCCTTTCCATCAATTGGTTGCCCCAGAGGATTGACCACGCGTCCCAAAATACCTTCCCCTACTTTCAGAGAGGCAATTCGGCTCGTACGTGTAGCTTTTGCTCCTTCCTGAATTCCATCATCAGGTCCGAGAAGTACGACCCCAATATTATCTTCTTCCAGGTTAAGCGCAATGGCTTGAACGCCATTTTCAAACTCGACCAGCTCCCCGGCCTGCACCTGAGACAATCCGTAAATACGGGCAATACCATCGCCCACCTGCAAGACAATGCCCGCTTCTTCTAAATTCACTTCCTTGCCGGAATCCGACAACTGTTGCTTGAGAATGGATGATATTTCGTCCGGTTTAAGATTCACCATGGTGACAAAAAGTTTTTATTGAATTAATGAGCTATTTTTTTTCGCAATGTATTTAACTGGTGGACTACGCTCGCATCGTAAATTTTATCGTCAAACTGAACAACAAAACCACCTATTAAATCTGGGTCCACTTCGTGTTCCCACTCGATATGCTTTCGCACACCTTTTAAGTTTCGAATACTTTTTTCTATCGATTGCAGTGCAGATTCGTCCAGCGCTGCAGCCGTTTGAATAGACACTTTCGTTATTTCTTTCAACGCTTGATATTGCGCAATGTATGCCTCAATGATGTCCACCAATTGAGGTGCGCGTCCTTTACTGCAAACCAACTGCAAAAAAGACTTCGTTATTTTTTGACGACCATCTCCCAGTATCGCGAGCAATGCATTAGCTTTTTTCTCATTTGCAATAATCGGACTCCCCAAAAAATGATCTAATTCGTCGTTACCTTTAATCAAGTCATGTAATGAGACCAACTCTTCATAAACGGACTCCACGAGATTTTTCTCTCGAGCCTCCTGAAGTAGGGTTCTTGCATATCTACCTGCTATTCTTTTTACCGACATCTGGATTTAGTTTTTACCCATTTGATCCACTAAGCGAGATACAAGGGCTTTTTGTTCTTCCTCCTGTGAAAGCTGCTTTCTCATAACTTGCTCTGCTATCTCTAGCGCTATGGTGCCCACCTCTTGCTTCACTTCACGCATCGCTGAGGACTTCTGAGATTCAATTTCTACACGAGCATTCTCTACCAACTGATTGGCTTCTGCCTTCGCTTTCTCTTTGGCTTCCTTAACGATGCCATCTGCTGCCTCTTTTGCATCTTTCAACATGGCAGAACGCTCTTCTCGAGCCTCGCGAAGCAATTCGTCATTCTTAGACTGCAGCTCCTCCATTTCCGCTTTGGCCTGCTTTGCGGCATCTAAAGCTTCCTGGATATCATTTTCACGCTTCTTCAAACCACTTGCAATGGGCTTGAAAGCCGTGCGACCCAACACCAACCATACCACTAAAAATATGACGGTTGTCCATAAAAACTGTCCAGGGTCCGGACTTAGGGGTGGAAAACTTGCTAAAAACATAGTTAATGAGTTTAAAGAAGGGGCTGTAACCAACCGTTACATACCCCATCTGTTCTCTGGGGAATTACAATTACGAAATAAATGAAAGAATCAAGGCGATAATTCCAACACCTTCAATAAAGGCGGCGGAGATAATCATCGCTGTTCGGATGTCTCCAGCTGCTTCCGGCTGACGCGCGATAGCTTCTGTAGTACGACCTCCAATCATTCCGATGCCTAATCCGACACCGATAACTGCTAATCCCATTCCAATTGCTGTGTACATAACACTGAGTTTTTAGAAAATGATTAATGTTCTGCATGCGTCTCCACCGCTTGTCCAATGTACATGGCGGAGAGTAATGCAAATATAAATGCCTGCAATACTGCGACAAATATTTCTAAGAGATTCATGGCAAAGGTAAAAGGTATGGAAATCAAAAGACCTACTCCACCGCCCATTAGACTTTCACCAAAATCACTAAATATAAAGATTACGCCGACCATTGCTAAAATCGCAATGTGTCCGGCAGTAATGTTTGCTCCTAAACGTATAAAAAGAGTCACAGGCTTAATAATTAAGCTCACGAGCTCTATAAGTGCTAATACAAATCGAACGGGGATAGGCACACCAGGCATCCATAACATATGTGCCCAAAAATCCTTCGTAGAAACGGCTAGCATTAATATGAATGTAAACAACGCCAAAGCTAGCGTCGTGCCCGCATTTCCCGTCACATTCGCACCTCCAATAAACGGGACCAATCCCAATAGATTGAGAATCAGAATGAAAAAGAATATGGACATGATGAACGGCATATAGCGCTCGTAATTTTTACCAATAAACGGCTGAGCGATTTCATCCCGAATAAAAATAATAAACGGCTCCATAAATGACTGAACCCCCGCAGGTGCCTGCCCGGCTCTTCGCTTCATGGATTTAGCTACGGATCCAAATAACCAAAACATGAGAATAACCGCCAATAACATGGTGGCTACATTTTTGGTGATTGAAAAATCATAAAAAGAAGACGATTCCATGAACGTACCCGGTGCATCCAATGGATAGACCTCACCGTGATACTGAACATATGCTTTCCCTTCGTGATCGCCCTCCTCAATATGTCCAATCTCTTCAATATGCACATTTTCATCTCGGGGGAAGCCCTCACCCAAGACTCGATTAATTCGGCCGTGATTCAATACGTAACCGTTGACTGCGGTATGTCCGTGATCAAATGCTGAGGAAAAAGTCGTCATCAGGCCATCCTCCGAACTATAAGCAATAATCGGAAGAGGAATAGAAAAATTCCCCACGAGATGAATCTCGTTTGCATTTTGAACGTGATGCATGACTTGATCGATATACTTTTCTTTGGTATCAATCGGTTCATCACCAGCTGCTGAAAGTGGGGCACCCATTAGAGTGAATGCCAAAACCAAGCCCAGCAAGGGAAAAGGGAATCTATCGAAATGTAACATGCGTCTAACCACAGCTTTGTATTTGCAATAATCCTTAAAATCACCGCAAAGGTAGTTATTTACGCAACGAAATAAAATATGCCCGCTATTTTTTTTCGGGTTAATTTAAATTCTACCTGGGACTTCACAAACGGTCCCTTCCCTACGCTCAGACTCTACTAAGTGGCGAAGGTAGTTGATCGCCTTTCCCGAATGACCGTCACTTTAATTTGTCCGGGATATGTCATTTCATTTTGAATGCGCTCCGAAATCATAAATGACAAATCATCGGCAAAACCATCATTCACTTTGTTTGACTCCACAATCACGCGCAACTCTCGGCCAGCCTGCATGGCGTAGGCTTTTTGAACACCTTCATACGACATGGCCAACTCTTCTAACTCACCTATGCGCTTGAGGTACGATTCAAGAATTTCCCGACGCGCCCCTGGACGGGCTCCGGAAATGGCATCTCCGGCCTGCACAATCGGTGACAACATATTATTCATCTCGATTTCATCGTGGTGAGCCCCTACTGCATTGCAGACGATGGCATTCTCTCCATGCTTTTCACATATCTTCATGCCCAAAATAGCATGAGACAGTTCAGAATCTTCTTCAGCTACCTTACCAATATCATGTAAAAGTCCGGCGCGCTTAGCCATCTTGGCTTGCTTGGGACTGAGCCCGAGCTCTGCGGCCATGGTCGCACAGATGTTCGCCGTCTCGATGGAGTGCTTTAACAAGTTCTGCCCGTAAGATGAGCGGAAACGCATTCGCCCTACCATCTTAACTAAATACGGATGCAATCCATGGATGTCAAGTTCTATTATGGTCCGCTCACCAATTTCTACGATTTGCTCATCCAGTTCTTTTTTGACTTTTGCCGTTACTTCCTCAATTCGAGCCGGATGTATTCGCCCGTCAGCAACCAAACGCTTAAGAGATAATCTACAAATCTCCCGACGAATTGGATCAAAGCTCGAGATAACAATGGCCTCCGGCGTATCATCAACCACTAATTCCGCACCGGTGGCTGCTTCCAGGGCTCTGATATTTCGGCCTTCGCGACCAATGATCTGCCCTTTTAAATCGTCGGACTCTAAATTAAACACGGAAACCGTATTTTCAATCGTGTACTCTGCGCACATGCGCTGAATAGACTGAATCACAATTTTCTTGGCTTCTTTATTAGCAGTCAATTTGGCGTCAGAAATAGTCTGTTTACGCAGGGCGAGGGCCTCGGTCTCCGATTTCGCGCGCACCGCATCCAGCAATTGCTCCTTTGCCTCAGCTTCACTCAATTTTGCAATCTGTTCCAATTGCTTAATTTGCTTTTCATTCGCCTCACTCAGCTCCGCCTTTCGCTTATCCAGCACTCGGATTTGAGTGTCTAAGTTTTTTCGAATCGTTTTGATTTCGCTCTTTTCGGTCTCTAAACTATCGCGCTCACTTTTCCACTTATCCCGTTCGGATTGCAGCGACTTTTCCTTTTCCCGAACTTCCATCTCCCTGTCCTTAAGCTCCTCTTTTTGCTTCGCCTTGTATTCCTGATACTCGTTTTTATACTCAGCAAACTTATCCTTGGCTTCGCGAATCTTCTTTTGCTTAATTCGCTCGTGCTTATTGTCTGCCTGGCTGATTACTTTTTCGGCCTTCGTTTCGGCCTCGTCTATAAGGCGCTGTGCCGTTACACGTGCTTTCTCGATTTCAATATCGGATTTCTGATTGATTTCCTGAACCTTCGTTGCATTGGATTTTTTCAATGCAGACCGTACGACAAGAAACCCTATAACGGCACCTAATATGGCGGCGCCTATAAAAATAAAAATCGACTCCATGGTAATTTCGTTTTATTATGAAAAATGTGAAAACGAAATTCAGCCTTGAACTAAGCCATCTAATAAATCATGAGCTCGGATAAGCTTACTGTGAATACGTTCCACCTCGTCTTCATCCGGACTGCTGCTATCTACTGCATATGTGAGTAAGGTCATCGCCATACAATCCTGAATATCCCGGGAAGAATATACCCTTTTGAAATCCTGAATCTTGTCATCCACCTCTCGAGCAATAGCTCGAATCCGTTCAATTTCAGCCTCTCCGGCTTTAATAGGATATACTCGACCCGCTAACTCAATTTTAGCACTCACCACATCTCTCCTGGCTGGATCATTACTCATAATTGCTTCATCTTTTCAATACAATCATCCAACTCGGCTATATACATCTCTAATTCTTGCTGTATAGCTGCTGTATCTACTGTACCACTTTCGTTACCCGATAGTTGATTATTCGATTGCTTTTCACGTAAACGCTGAATTTCCGTTTTATATGAATTAACTTCTTTTTTTAGTTCTTTATTCTCTGTCTTTACATGTTCAAGTTGCGCCGACAGACGCTTGAATTCCGCACTTAACAGCTCAATTTTCTGAATCAATCCCTCAGCACTGTTTTCTATCGGCTGCATCATCTTCAAATATACAATTTTTTTGTCATGTTATTCTCGCTCTTTCTCTTTCCTCTAAGCGCTACCGCAATCGCGCCCCCAATTTTTTCTGCAACATATCGACCATCTTTTGAATCACCTGATCGACATTTTTATCCTTTAAGGTCTTATCCCTGCTTTGCAGAACAATTCGGATCGCATAAGACTTTTTATTAGGTCCCAACTGTTCTTCATTTGTATAGTGATCAAACAACGAAACTTCACGGACCCAGCTCTTCTCCACTTTGTAAATCACGCGCTCAATTTCCTCGAAAGTCACCTGCTGGTCAATCACTAAAGCTAAATCCCGGTCCACAGAAGGGTATTTATCCAAAGATGAAAATGGAACGGTTTTCCCCTGCACGGCCTCCAGGCACTGCCCCCAGTGAATGTCCGCTGCAAACACCTCTTTGTCCAATTTTACATTTGTAAACCCAGGCTTAACCTTGCCCAATTCGGCCAATATCTGCGGGCCCCTGTGCCACCGCAGACCATACGACAGATAGTCATGATCTGTAAGCTCTGTCTCTTGAAAACCGGATAGCCCCAGGGTTTCCATTATTCGTAAAGCCATGGCCTTTATATCAAAAAAGTTCATGGGCTCCACCTCGGACTGGAACTGAGAAGGTCTCTGCCGACCTCCCATCACGCCCAAACATAGGCGCTCTGACTCATTCTGGTTTCCCTCTGAATCCAAACTGTAAACGCGCCCGAATTCAAACAAACGAAGATGGCGCTCCTGCCGGTTGTAATTTCGCTCGAAATTTTGAAGAAGGGAAGAGAACATTTCTTTTCGCATGGCATCCAATTGGCGATTCGAACTGTTATTCACCAAAATTAAATCGCTGGTGCCGCCAAAATCTTCATAAATCGCAGAATGTACTAAAGACAAACTCATGGCTTCATGCAATCCGGCTCCATTCAAAATAAAACTAATCTTATTTCGATAATCATAGACGCCTGGAAAATCCGAAGCGATCAAAGGCAATTGAGCTTGATCCGGCACAGGAATGTTGTCTAAACCATAAATGCGGATAACCTCTTCGATGACATCCACTTCCCGAAGCACATCCGGCTTATTGGAGGGAATACGCAGGCGAACCGAATCGCTATCATCTGCGATAATCTCCATGTTTAGCTCCTCGCAAATGGCCTTCACTTCTTTCGCAGGTAAAGAAACCCCTAAATATTTTTCGAGTTTGTCGTAATTCAATTCTACCTCCGCCTTCGCGATACCCTCAGGCTGCGAGTCAAATACCGCCGAGGCAACAGTACCCCCTGCCTCAGTCAAAATAAGCTCAACAGCTCTAGATAAGGCCTCAATAATGCGATTCGGATCCGCTCCTTTTTCATAAACCTTAGCTGCGTCCGTCCGCAATTGATGATGCATCGATGCCTTTCGGATCGTTTGCGCATCAAAATAAGCGGACTCTATGAAAACGCGAGTGGTTTTAGAAGTCACCCCACTATCCGAACCACCAAATACACCTCCCATGCAGAGAGCTTGGCCCGTACCGTCACAAATCATGATTTCTTCTCCCGTCAATTCCAATTCATCCTCTTCCAGGGTCCGGAATGAAGTTCCCGCTGGCAGCGTATCCACCACAATGCGATGATCCCCGATCTCGTCATAATCAAAAGCATGCAAAGGCTGCCCCATTTCATGCAAAATAAACTGCGTGATATCCACCACATTATTTATCGGTCGCAGGCCAATACTTTTCAATCGATCCGCGATCGCACGGGAAGACGGTCCCACCTCAATTCCACTGATCAAGACACCCGCATATCGAGGGCATAAATCAGTCGCTCTCACCTCTACATCAAAGTCCAGTGAATTCCCCTTTTTCACCTCAGGAATGGCCATTGTAGAAGGCATTTTAACCACTACCTTTTGATCTTCATTTGTATTGATATAAGCCGCCAAATCCTCAGCCACACCTAGATGACAAAGCGCATCTGCTCTATTCGGTGTAAGGTCAATATCGATAATGTAATCCGTCGATACTTCGATATAATCACTTAGCGGGCGGCCGGGCTCTGCAGATGCATCCAGCACCATGATTCCATCGTGATCATCACTGATCCCTAACTCATCTTCTGCGCAAATCATTCCCGCAGATTCCTCGCCACGAATTTTGCCCTTTTTGATTTTTAACGATTTCCCATCTGAAAAATGCAGCGTAGTCCCCACCGAAGCGACCGCCACCTTTTGACCAGCAGCTACATTGGGTGCACCACAAACAATCTGTAGCTCCTCTTCACCTACATTTACCTTCGTCACCTTTAGCCGATCCGCATTAGGATGCGACTCACAGGCCGTCACCTCGCCCACTTTTACGCCCACTAGTCCGCCAGGTATACTTTCTACTTTTTCCACCCCCTCTACTTCCAGACCGATCTCCGTTAGCATTTCAGCCACACGATCCACCTGCCAAGGCGACAAATCAATATAGGTTGACAACCAGGAATAGGATATTTTCATAAAAATTCAAGTTCAACTATTATTTACCTAATGAGGACAAAGATAGAAAAGGTCCATTAAATCCATCTTATGCGGAAGCATCTTTCCATTTCCCCGGGCTTACCTTTAATATTAATGGTTAGGGTGTGCCCCCCGAGGTGCCCGAGGGCACTCGAGGGTCGGGCTATCCGCTTGTATGTCCAGCCCGGCAGGAGCGCATCCGTATGCCTGCGGTGGCTTCCATCCGGTCGCTTCGTCCGCGGCCATCGCAAAAGCGATGGCCCGGACCTCCTCGCACTACGGCTGCTGCTCCCCCCGGACCGTCCATATCGCTTCTATCCCTCACACAATAGAAAAAAAACTAAGGCTGGTAAGAACATCCCTATGTCAAACCCCTTCAGGCATGCTCTTGGGAATAAGAGTTCGCATTTCATTCATAAAATAAGGGTAGACTTGAACCCCGGCAGATTTCAACTAGTGTCATTACCACTAAATTCGTTACAGACCAAGTCTTGATCTTTTTGCCCATATCTTCGTTGCTCTTCAGTCGCGTAGCTGGGGCTATGCTCCTTCATCGCGCCTTGATCTGAACAAAAATCTACTGCGACTTTTCCATACTTATTTAATGGTAATGACACTAGTATAGCCCCGAGAGCCCACGAAAGTGGGGATGACAATAGGAATTTCCTTCCCAAAACAAATAAAAAAATCCTCATCCCGGGCACCGACCCGGGATCCTTGACTTTATACAGCGGTAATCGACCAACAGATTCCGCATCAAGCGCGGAATGAGGGTGTATTTGTTGTTTTTGGATTAAGCCAAAAGTAAAAAAGAACATGGTGGCGTGGCTGGGCGCAGGCACTGAGAACGGCTGAGAAAATCCTAAAATCCGCGTTCCATACAGAAGTGGAGTGATAGAACGCGGGTCAAGAGGATTAGAATGGATTTGATGGATGAAAGTTGGTGGGCGTGGCTGCGCGAAAGCCCTGAAAAAGGACAATTAAAGATCAGTTCATTCACAGCCCGGCAAGCTGTCCGCTGCCCAAGGGTAAGAATTTAAGATGAGGAATGCCCCACAATCTCTCATATCTGATCGAGAAAGATATTCAAGCTCAGAATAACTGGTATTCCATATCGGAAACATCCTAGAACTTACGGCTGATAAATCTTTGCCTTCGTCGCCTGAAGTACATCCTTTTGATCGTCGAAATTTTGAGAGACAAAGCCAAAGACTGAAATGTTTTCAGCAACCCACCAACCGTCCTCCTCAGGAATTTCAAGCGTATAGCTGCGTGTCCAGGTTTCACCTAAGCTTAATGAAGGGGATATATTATCGCCCAAATGATCCGTGATATAATCACGGAGAATATGGTTGTGTTCATATTCCTCAATTTTGGTGACTCCATCAATTTGTTTATCGATCATCCCATCTTCCATGAGCCCCATATGCAATCGCGTTGGTCCCGGAATATTTTCCTGAGCGATTACGCGAACATTGACCGTCAGCATACGGGTATCTGGATTATATTCCGGCTGTAAGTTGACTCCTACTTTTGCCTCTTTTTCTAACTGCCTTTCAACTTTGGCTGCCCATTGATTCGGTGGAGACAATAAAGCCGTTTCACCCTCAAAGGGTACCCGATTCACTGATGCGGCGGGTATCCCCGACGGAAGTCCCAAATTCTTAATAATAGCCTCTGCCGCATCTGTTCGGAAATCGTAACGGCTATCTGACATAGGTGCAGACAGAACACCCGTAACATAGGCGTGCATGGTCACCGCAACGACGCGATCGCTGCCATATAGAGATTGTAAATTACTAATCTGTGCATCACCCACAGGGCAGTTGGGGCACTGCACCCCGGAAAACTCTTCAATGATTACATTCTTTGTGCCGGTAGGAGGCTGAATAGGGGGTATTTCTGGCGGAATCTCCTCGCAGGCAGTACCTACCAAAAGAAAAAAACCGAATAAAGCAAGGATTATTTTATTTTTCATGTTCTAAAAATTAGCATTTACATTTAAGCGAACTCCGTTGAATGCGGGCTCCAGTCGACAAACCCCACCGGTACATACCACACCTTCCACTTGCTTTACCCAGGAGAGGGAAAAGCGATTTGACCCCTTGGTGTATGCTGCTCCAAAACTGTAGTAGTGGATATCCTCTGTTTTTTCGGGTACTACATTGTACATATCCGACGCAAAGATGATCCAATGCGGAGCCATACTGAATTCAGCTTGTAGAAAAATCCAGTCCCCAAATTCGCGGTATACATCTCTTCCCTTGACTTCACCTGTCCAATTAGAGCCTGTATACATGTATTGCGTTTCTACGCGTAAGGCCTTCTTGCGAGAGAATTTGTAAAGAAAATCCAGAAAAGGAGTAATGGTCTGCACAGAACCCGCGTCCCCCTTCAATTCGTATACGGTTTGATTGTAAAGTTGCAGTTGCACTCCACCGGTCAAAGTATACTTTCGAGGCTTTTTGTAGGAAAAGTCCGTATAAAGCTCTCGGTAAAGTGAATTGCCGGTCAAATCATTGATAAAGGCCCCATTGAAGGAAAAGTTCCATTTCCGATTCAGCGAGTAATTGACATCCAATTGAACTGCTCGCTCACCCAAAAATTGAGGAACCGCATTATACCTGGCATTCAGGCGAAAAGTGTTTTGTCTGGCCATAGGCGGAATGAAACTCATCAAACCCTGCAACTGCTGAGAGAACGGGGAAATACGAAATTCGAAATTACTCATTTGCCGCCAATCAAAAGTGACACCCAGTCCACCCCGGGCATAACTGAGTGAGGAATAGAGTAAATATCCATCCTCAGATCGATATTTACCCAAACTGGTAGAACCATCCCAATTGCTCTTCTCTGCAAAAGGGTCAAAAAAGATTTCCTGAGACTTGTAGGAAGCTTCGGCATACCAGGTAATACTTCCAATGGAAAGCGTATTAAAAGCATTAAACGCATAGGTATTGTAATTGACACCAATACTGTCTTCGGGAGTATAGGTCCGCAAATCTGAAACGAGCTCATTCACCGTGGCATCATCCAATGTCCGGTTCACGACTCCTATACCCGGAGACAGCGACCAAAACCGTGAACCCTCGCCGCCGCCACTGCTGAAGTAACCCTCTAAACTTCCTCCAACCACAACAGGCCGGTAAACTTCAAATTGCTGTTTTTGTCTCCCTGTAAAAGCCTTAACCCGCCAATCTTTGGATAATTCATATTCCAACTTTAATCCGATAAGGGCATTATCGATGAGAAGGGGTCTCACCTCGTAGGATCGAAACATCATCCCCGAGCCAATTTGGTCGTAGATATAACCTGCAGTGACGTCCAACTTGCCAATCGTTTTATTGATATACCACATGCCAATGCCCTCACCCGTATAAGAATCAAGTGGATTGAGCAGGTTAGAGTTATTGAAGACGTCAAATCGGAGGCCTACGTTAAATCCATAATTCGTATACCGAAGGTCAAACCAGGCCTCCCCTCCATACAATTGATGATCGTATTGTGGCGTATTGGCAGCACCTATCCGTTCATCACGTATAAAGGCATTGCCATTCGCTTCTAAACTCCCTGAAATGTAGTCTATTCCACCTTGCCCTGAAAGTTGATGCCCAAGGGATAGCAAAAAAAGTATACCTATTGTTCCTCTTAGAATGTGTCCCATATTGCTATTACGCCAAGTTAATGATTTGTTAAATAGAACTTAAATATAATGATGATATCTAATTCACATTATATTTAGACAAAGAAATCATAATCTTTGCTATTTTTTAGCGAAGCTAAATCAGAAATGCTACACATGAAATATTTACTTATCGCTTTCATAAGCTTCCTCGGTTTTCAGACCCTATCAGCTCAGAAGTCAGTACCGGCGGTAGATGTGCAAACGCTGGAAGGCGAGCGCGTAAATTTGAAGGACTATACCGGACAGGGCAATTTTACCATTCTAAGCTTTTGGGCTACCTGGTGCAAGCCCTGTAAAACTGAACTCGATGCTATTTATGATATTTATCCGGATTGGCAGGATGAGTTTGGTGTTGAACTAATCGCAGTTAGCATTGATGACTCCCGAACTGTGCGAAAAGTCATACCTATGGTAGAACAGAAAAACTGGCCTTACACCATTTTGACCGACTCTAATCAAAATGTGCAACGGGCTCTAAATTTCCGATCTATCCCACAAACCTTTTTAGTTAATCCCGAAGGACAAATTATTTACAGCCATAATGGATATTCACCTGGGTCCGAATATGAACTTGAGGATAAAATGAGGGCGGCCCAAATGAAATAGGACTCTCCTATTCATTTATTGTGCACGACCTACTTAAACCTAAGGATAACTATATTATCCATTGGCTACCAAAGCAGCAATGGACCCCATAA
>Ga0209942_1000587_pt1 | contig 21489 bp, 22 predicted proteins | sample SalPonR1_A_D2_MG_FD_185695 | JGI IMG/M metagenome (GOLD analysis project Ga0209942, IMG submission 185695) | Salt pond soil microbial communities from South San Francisco under conditions of wetland restoration - Salt Pond MetaG R1_A_D2_MG... ...
TACACTAGGTTCTGCAGAAGTTAATGGTGAGCCGTCAAAACTAAATGTAACGGAGTGCTGGACTACATCATTGGTAGCTTGATCGCTGTTTAAGGAGTCCAGAGGGATATTAGTCGGCCAAACTCCATTATAGATATAGCAGGCTTCGATATCTTCTGCTTTAAAAGATTCAGGTTGAGACCGAACTGGTTTTGTTTGAGCGACAGCAATCCATCCCTTATAGTTTTCAGGAATAAATTCATTACCAGATAAAGGAGAAACACCAGTAAAAGGATCAAAAACAGATGCCCAACTTTTAATAATATTAAGAATTGGTAAGTTTTGATATTCTCTAAATGTTAATGTAAATTCTCGAGTAGTCGTTACATTAGCAACAAAAGAAGCACCTACTTGACCCATTCCTTGAACGTCTACTTTTGTTAATGCTTGAGTATGTGGTGTAAATCCTTCACAAGTAGAATGTAACCATTCAGATGCGGATTTAACATTTTCATCCCCATTAAAAAGTAAGGATGGTAAACCACAAATAATTTGGAAATATCCACTAATATGTGGTTGATTGTTTCTAAAATGACCACCAATATCACGGGTATAATAATCAGGATGTTCCCTTTCTCCTTCTCCGTTTTTGAGTCTAGTTGCCATTCTGCTTATAATTGTAGTCGATGACATTATTACCTCCAAATAATTTAATCAAAATTTGATTAAAATTAAAATAAATTTACCAAATTAATATTATTCAACAATAATATATACGTTAATTCTTTCAATAACACGTATAGGTTTGATATGAATATAAACATTAAGTTCAGAAGAAACATCATCAAATTCGACATTTACGGAATATGAATCTAACATTTTATAAGCTTCAATATCAGTTTCCATATATCGTTTTAGAAAATGATCAACTCTAAACTGTGCTTGATTTTGCCAAAATTTCGTCCCTTTCCGTTGTAAAAGATCTTTCAACAACGGTGGTACCATTTTACGAATATATGCTACGAATTTAGCAGCATGCAAACGTTTCAAAATACTTAATCTTTTCCAAGTAGTAAACTGAGTTAAAAAGTAAACACCATCTGGTTCAACAATAGTAGAATTAATTTCATTATCCCACATATCACCAAGTTCAGTATGATTACCTTGAAACATTAATTCAATTGGTTCTGCAATAGCACCTTTTTCAATACCTGCAACAGGTTCACCTAAAAATACTCTTGAATCAATATTTAAATGATTTTCAATTGCATGATAAACTGGACTAATTGTGATCCATTCACCTGTATATTCATCAAATCTTTTACGATATTGTCCATACAGTGCACTGGTCCAATTATTCCAAGGAACTAATGTTTGACGAGCATCAAGACAATCACTAACAGAATAATTACAACCTGTATCACCCAATGTAATACAATCTTCACGAATATCTGATAATTGTCTGGCTGCATTTTGTACAAATGGAGGCCAATTACCAGCTAAAATATAATCAGGTTCATACACGGGATATGTTACTTCACGAATCTTTTCAATACTACCATCGATACTTGTTAAACTTCCATTATATGCTTGAGTAATTAATCCATACATATTTTCTTCAATATAAAGATAATCTGTATTTGGATCATATAATGGAATAACACCATCTACTGTGCCATCATCCCCACTACCTAACAGTACACCTTCTTCACCAGCAGATATTAAATTTGTACCTACCATATCCCCAGAACTTAAAATAACCATTAAATTTTTACGCAATGTTTCTGCAACATCAGTATTATCTTTTAAGTCTGTAACTGCGGTTCCTGCACAAAGACGAATTAAATCACTTCTACGATTAATAACATTTTGAATAAATAATGGTTGACCAGAAGATAAATCACGAATTTTTACACCTTGTGGAGTTTTATTTACTAAAGATACAGTCCAAGGTCCTTCGACTAATTGTTCATGACCATCATCTAAAACTTTATATACGCCTAAATCCATAAACATATATTTAAATTTTGGTTCACCGTCTTCATCCGTAAACATTTTTTCTAATTCAACATTTCGATATCCACGAATTTTATAATCGTTGTAATATTTGCCAGCCCCAATTGCATAAATTCCATAAACAACATCAGAATCTACACCGGCAGGTTCATCAGGAATTGGTATTTGAGCATCAAATCCAGAATCTTGAACTACATTAAACGGTGCAAATTTAAAAGCACCTGTAGAAGAACCAGTTAAACCATTATATGCAGAATCTAATGTAATTTCTGTAGTTCCATCCGTATTAACTACTAAATCAATAATTTGTTTAGCTTTATGAATTTCTGAAATGTCTTCATCATTATTAAAAATCCAATCCCCAACAACTAAATCACTAGACACATCAGTAGCTGCTATTACAATTTCACTATCAGACCAAGTAAAATTCCCAGATATCTCTACAGATAAATCACCAGAGTTCTTTTTAATCAATGCACATGCTTGTGTAGCATCTTCTGGAACAACGCGAATATACAAACCTCTTCCAGTATATTGCATTGCTTTATCCATAATATAATGAGATTTACTGGTTCTATAAAAATCAGGATCTCCAAAATATTTTTGAAATTCTTGTTGTGATGTTACTTGAAATACTCTATTGTGAGGTCCTTGGGGACACACACCTACACAAAACACTGTTCTGCCTATTTGTGTAGGAGGTGCCACGTAAGAAACATCTTCAATAGTCACATATACGCCTGGAATACGACGATCTGTTACTGCCATTTTAATTTCTCCTTAATAATATATTCTAATTATTAACAAATAATATACCATTCTATGGTAAAAATATTTTCCACTTCGTTCCATTTTGGTGGAAACGTAATATGAGAAAACAAAATATTGTTTTCTACATTTGTAATATTAGTGGCATATAATGCTGCTTCTGACATCTGTTCTGATTCACCCGCATCTAAATAAGTAGGTTCACCATTTGCAACAATACAAGTACACTTAACTTTAGAAAAATAATCTTGTGTACCATATCCACCGTTAACAAGTTCAATACTACCATCTGTTGATATTGGTTTTATTACTCCTGTAGTCCCTGTACTTTGTTCAGTTGCATAATCATTTTTTAATGAAATCGGCGAAAAAAGATGAGTATCATCTAATGTCACATCTTCTAATACTGGTTTAGCATCAACAATTGTTGCTCCACCTTTACCTACACCAAATCCACTAATTTTATATTTAGTATAATCATTTGTTGAACCTGTGTTCATATTAAATAATCTTTGTGCAGAAAATTCTCTACCATTTCCACTTATTAAATTAGGACCTTCAAAAATTGGTGTTATTCGTTTATTCTTTTTATGATTTGCATATATTTTAACCCATCCTTTTGCAAAAGGATTTTTTTGAGATGATAAATACTCAAAAATTTGATGGTCATCTGTAAAAATTAACTTATTATCCATTATTTCCTCATTTTTATATTTTAAAAAATATTAATATGTTCATTAATCATTAATTCCTCCATTGAAAAGCTTCTTACTTTAGTATTAATATCTTCCATATTAAATTCATTATGATCAACAGAGCATATAATTAACTTATTGTTATTATTTTCGTTTATCTTTAATGTTTCATTTTTTAACTGAGTTAAAAGTATTTTATTCTCTTCAATATTAATGGTTGAATCATAAACATATTTAGTAATTATTTGACTACAAATATCTATAATATCTGCGACTTCTAATTCTTTCTGATTTATTTTTTGTAAAGTATTTTCGTTTATCTTTAATGTTTCATTTTTTAACTGAGTTAAAAGTATTTTATTCTCTTCAATATTAATGGTTGAATCATAAACATATTTAGTAATTATTTGACTACAAATATCTATAATATCTGCGACTTCTAATTCTTTCTGATTTATTTTTTGTAAGAATTCATCTTCAAAAATATTATTTTCTTTTCTAATATATTTTAAAAAATAATAAACATGTTCAATTAATTCAACTTTATTATATTCGTGAATTAAAATATTAATATGATTATATTCAACCGTATCAAAAACATCGGCTTTTTCTAATGAACATACAAATCTAAACTCACTATCATCTGGATTAATTCGTTCTAAATTGTTATCTATAAAAATATAATCTGAATATTGAGTAACCATCTCAGTATGAAACGGTTTAAAATTATTTAATAATATATACGTACTTGAATTCTTAGGATCAATTGTAATTCTTGTTAATGAATTTACAAAATACTCAGAATAAAATTTAAAAGTTGGATCTAAAGTATTTGAAATATATAATAATAATGAATCAAACATTTCATTTAAAAAATTATTATATATTATACTTTTATCTTCTGAGGAAGTTAAAATTCTTTGTTCTAAATAATTAATAATATTAGTATCAATATAAAATTTAACATCTTCATGAGTCATTTTATTATATTTTGCATTTACTTTAAAATGATTCGAAATGTATTCTTCATAAAAATCTCTTGCTTGTTTAGCATTAGTAATATTATTAAATTTCTGTATAATTCCCTCAATATCATCTATTGAATATGGATTTAAATATTCGGAATATTCGATTATTTGTTCAATATTAAAACCACCAAATGAAGTAGTATTATAATATTTAAGCAGAATATAATTCCATAATAAATAAAAATCCCCTATATTTATTGATAACATGTAATCTTCAAAATATATATCTAAAACATAAGATTTATATTCTTTAATAAATGTAGATATTATTAATGATATTAAACTACTAATTTCATAATAATAACTACAATCGAGTAAAAGAATATTTGATTTGTATGGTAAAATAACATTAGTATTTTCTTTATAATGAGTTAATTGTGTTTCATTAACTAATAAACTTGGTACATCATTATATACTTCATTATATTTAATATTTGGTATATTTTTATCACCATCTGTATTTTTAACAATTAAACGAGGTTTAAATACCCAATCAGGTTCATCATAATCAACATATAATTCATAAATATCAAATTTTATTTTTGGAAATAATTTTGTAACTTTTGAAAAAAAATCAATATCCCCTCTATATCGATAAAAATCTGTTATGTTATTAAAAAATATAGTTTTATCATTATCAGATAATTGTCTAATAACATTTTTTGGTACTCCTACACTTTCTAAAAAATAACCATATACACTGTAATCAATAAAATTGTTTTCATATAATTGTTTTAAAATTGTAGGAATATTTTGATATAATTCTGTAGTAAAATTTTCTAAAAAATAATCAATTAAAGCTTCATATAATTTACTATTCTTATAAGGTGTGTACTGTTTTAAATATTTTTCAAAATAAGATTTAATATCTGAAGTTTCCATATGTTTTTTACTCCATATCCATTATAATTTTTGAAAGTTGATAAGAATTATAAAACAATTCTTCTAATTCAGTATTATATTTATTAACATTTTCCCAATAAATTTGTTCTATTTCTTTTGTTTCTAAATTAAATACATCTATATAATTATCATATTCTTTCAAATTAAATAATGGATTAGTTTCATAATATGGCAAAGGTAAACTCGTGTGATATTTAAAACCATATGGTGTTTTATAAGCTTCAATAAGTCTTTTAAATTTACTTGAAAATTTAGTTTTAAGTAAATATATTAAATCATTTAATGAAATTGGAATGTATTTAAAATCTAATAAATACAAATCCAATTGTTTTGAATAATATTTATTTATCTTTTTTAAAATTTCATCTATTTTTTGTAAAATCATTATTTTCTGTTTATATTCAGTTAATAAAATATTTTTTTCATCTGATAAATCATAAATATAATGATTTAATATTTTTAAACTTTGTGTAGTTTCAATTGGAGCATATTCAATTTCTAATTCGAACCATTCTGTAGAAGGATCACTATGAAGTAAAGTTGTTACAGTATTAAAATTCATTACTCTAAATATTTCAAATGAATTTTCAATTGGTTGATATAATTCAATTAAATCATTAATTCTTGGTCTTTTAATAGTGTTTACTATAACTCCGGATTGTGTTTGTAAAGAAAATCCAGAATTATCATCTTGATAATTTGATCTATTATTAATTGTTTGTGCAAAAAATAATGGAGTATATTCATATATATTGAATTTAATATCAGAAACCATATAGTGATCATAAGTTGAAAAAGATTTTTCTTCATATGTGCTTGATAAACTTATATTATAATATTTAACAAATAAACTAGGTCGATTTACTTGGTTATAATAATTTAATAAATTAATATATTCTTTTTGATAATGTGAAACTAAATTTGGTTCGTGCAATACATGTTCTATCACTATATGAATTTCCTCCTTTTGTTTTTTGACAGCGGCAAAAAAATAACTATAATGAAATTGTCAAACTTTTTGGAGTGTTATTAATATCAACACGAATTAAAACATTATATGTTATTGAAGAACCTGTAGGGTTAGATTTATCAATTTCAAATTTTTTTAATTTAACAGAAACTCCATTTAAATCAGATGTTAAGATATTAATAATTCTATTTATTTCATCATTAATTAATGTATATTGTAAAGAAGTATCTTTCGTTTGTACGTATTTTTTTAATCGACTATAAAACAATGGATCAAATGGATATTGTCCTTTTGATATTATTAAATAATTTTTTAAATATTCTACTATTAAATCATAATAATTAGTAATAGTTTCAAAGTCTTCAACATTTGATTGATATGGAGTTGTATCGAATACAACTCCATATTCTACAATGTGTTGTTTTTCATAATAATCATTAATATAATATTGAATATTAAATGGTAATTGGTTTAACTCATATATATCTTTTTTTGATCTTATTGAATATGGAATTTTATTTTGAATATCTCTTGGTAGTTCACTTAATTTAACCTCCGTTATTGTCATTTTGTTCTCCATCAAAAATAAATGAATGTTGTGAAACTATTTTTGGTTCATCTGTTAATGATCGATACACATATGTCCTTTTATGTTTTTTATTCGATTTTATATAATAAATAAAAGGATTTTCTGGATATTCTTTATCTGATAAAACTTCAATTCTATTTTTACTTTTTAATTTTTGAATATCTACAATTAACATATCTATTTCATTAGATCGATCCCAAGCAAAACCTACACTACCAACATATTCATTATTTTTATCAAACAATGGTGTTTTTAAAATTTCCAATACAAATAATTTATTATTTATAAGACCACCTTGAATATATCGACATTGATAAGATATTTTTTTAGTATGTTCATCTGTAATGTCACATAATTTATCAAATTCATGATTGTTACCACTTTCTTTTTGATATTTTGTAATTAAATCAATATCTTTCCAACCTGTAGTGTTAAAAGATGGTTCTAATGCAAAAAAATCTTTTTTAAATCGATCATCACAAAATTTATAAATATAATCTTTATCTTTGTACCATAAATATCCATGTGAAGCATAAAGAATAGCTCTTAATAAATCATTCTTTTTAGAATATTCAGAAAATGCTTTAGATAAATTAATATTCGCCAATTTCGTATCTGTAACATCAACAGAATTACCTACAAAATTAATGAATTCATTATTTTCATAGATTGCATTAAATGCAATTTTATGCCACTTTACAGAACCGTTTTTATGACATAATCTACATTCAATATAATCTGATTTTGAATTATCTTTAATCACTTCATTTAAAAAATTTTCTATTTTATCATAATCTTCTTCTAAAATTAATGTTTTGAACGGTCGATTAATTAATTCTTTTTCAGAATATCCTAATAATTTATTAACAGATGAAGATATAAATGATAAAGTTCCATCAAAACGTACAACAAAAATCATCATTTGACTTTGGTTTACCATTAATTTAAATTTCTTTTCTGAAGTTTTTAAATTAATTTTTGCATTATATTCATCAGTAGTATCAATTCCTGTACAAATAATATGATTTACATTATCATTATATAAAACTGGATTTTTATTAATAGAAAGTAACCGGTTTTCATCTTCATGATTTTTAATCCATTCTAATGATTTTAAAGATTCTTTATTATCAAAAATATATTGATTATCTTCTACACATTTTTCTATATTTGGAAATAAAGAAAGTTCGTTTATTTTTTTACCATATAGACGATCCATTGACTCTATGCCAAAAAAATCTAAAAATGTTTTATTTGCCACTCCATAAGTTTCAAAATCACTCATATGCCAAATCAAAACATTAGTATAATCTAAAATAGATTCATAATCTTGTGCTATTTTTTTAATTTCTTCACTATTTTGTATTTCTTCTGTTACATCATATGATATTATTTGAATTTCTTTAATATCCTCATCTTGAAATAGTGTTTTAATAAATGATCTATACCATTTTAAATTTTTATTTTTATCAATTACCTTAATATCAATATGATCATTTTCACTAGAATTAAAATCTTCTAATTTATTATAAAATAATTCATGAAAATCTTTATGAATATGATGTTCAATAAGATTAACTCCTAAATAAACCTCATCCCCAAAAAAAGTATCAATTTCAGTTTTATTGGCATAAATGATTTTAAATTCCTTATTTAAAATAGTAATGCAAAAATTCTGTATTGTTAATATTCCTTCTAAATAATTAGTTTTACTTTTTAATTCTTCATCTTGTGCTTTTCTGTTATAAACATTAACTATCATATTTGCAAACACATGTAATAATTTTTTTTCATCATCTAAATAATTTGCATAATTATTAACATATTCAAATCCAATAAAACCATGACATTTACCATTATTTACCATTGGTACTGTTATTAAACTTTTAACATTTCTTCCTTCCAAAAGTTGTTTAATATAATCATTCCAATGAACTGAAACGTCACTTATGTAAACAGAATTTCCTTTTTTATGTTCTTCACATAATTCTTTAAAATCAATTTTTTTTAAATCTATTTGTAAATCATCATCTTGACAATATTCATAAACATTATCACATCTTTCAGAATAACATTCATATTCAAAAATATAACCTCTATCTGCATTCATGAATTTTGTTATTTTTTCTAATGCATTTTGAATATTATTTTCTAACTTATATAAAGGAACATTAATAAATAAATTAGAAATATTCATTAACATTGCTTGAAAATTATATTGATTTAATAATCTTTTTTCCGCTTTTTTCTTTTCTGTATTATCTCTGCCAACCCCTTGTAAATTATCATTAACAAAATTACTTTCCCAACGAAAATATCTAATTTCATTATTTCTGTTAATTAATCGACATTCAAATAATTTACGACATTTTTCACGAAATATACATTCTACATGAGCTTTCATATTTGTAACATCATCAGGATGAATAAAATTATAAATGCTATTATTTATAATTTCATCATTTGGAATATTAAAAAATTTAGAAAATTCAGAATTAGCATATATTAAATTGCCATCTTTAGAAATTCGAATAATTAAATCATGTTGTGTTTCTAAAATTGAAGTTAATAAGTTATTTGTTTTTTGTAATTTTATTTCTGCTTCTTTACGAGCAGTAATATCTTTATGAATCCCAATTAATTTTTCTAATTTACCTGCAGTGTCTTTATTTGCAATTTTTCCTTGACTATGTATCCAAACATAATGACCTTCTTTATGTCTAAATCTAAATTCAAAATTCAATTCATTAATTTGACCATTAAGATATTCATTAACTTTTTTTAAAGATTCTTCTATATCATCAGGATGTATTAATTTCTTCCAACTTTCAAAACTTGCAGAAAATTCATTAGGTTCATAACCTATCATTTCATAATAACGATTATCAAAAATCATATGACCATTAAGAACGTCCCATTCCCAAATTCCTTCATTTTTTACTGTCATTGCAAAATCTAATCTTTGTTCGTTTTCTTTTAATTTATCATAAGAAATATCACGTTCAATAGTAACAGATGTAATTTGAGAAGCCCATTCTAAAATCATATTTAGTATATATAAATCTGAAAATTTATCTTTTGCATATATTGTAATTGTTCCTAATACATTAGATTCATATCCAATAATAGGAAATGAATAACTAGATGATATTCCATGTTCTTTTGCTATTTTTAATACTTCTGGACATCTTAACCATTTTGGATCATCAAATATATTTTCTGAAATTATTTTAGTTTTATAATATGCACAAGCTCCACAACTTCTGTCATTTGGTCCGATTTTTATACCCGTTTTTAAAAACTCCAAATAAGGATTGGGTAAATTAGGAGAGTGTCGATCATATAATACACCATCTATATTTTCTAAAATTGAACAATATACATTTGGTAAAAAACGTTCAATAATTATGACAATTTCATTTAATATTTCATCAACAGATAACCCATGTGTTATCATTTTTAAAATATTATTTTCAGTTTCAACAATGTCATAATGAAGTTTTAATTTTTTTTCTTGATTATTAATTTTTGTGGTTAATTTACGAAGATTAGAAATTGATTTTTCATAATCTTTATTTTCAGAATCTTTGTTTTTCATAATAGAATTTTGATTCTTTTTTTTTAAATAATATTCTACTATTTTTGTAATCATCAAAAATTTCTCCTTTTTAATAAATAGCTAAGTGTTTATTTAAAAATTTTTATATATTTTAAATAAACACTACTTTGCTATTTTACAAAATTACTTAACGCAGATCCCATAATTTGAACATATTAAATATATCTTCTTATTATTGATCTTTAAAATATATTTAAAATAAAATTAGTAATTATACAATCTGAATATTTTAATAATTTATTTTTTCTTCTAATCAATTTAGTAAAATTAACCAAGTAGATATTTTAATAAAAAATTACTACCGATTGTAATAGCTGCTGAAATTCCACATACAATAATATATACTTTAGTTTTTAAAACAACCATGTCAATATTTAATTTTTCATTTTTTTTCTGAAGGTCTTTAATGTCATCTGCTAAATTATTTATATCTCCTAAAACTCTCTCGGCCCAATATGCCCAATCGTATCTATTATTATTTATTTGTGAAGTTAAATTAAATTGATTTTTTTCATAATCTGGAGACATATATTCCTTCTCCTTAAATATTAATTATATTAATGAAAAATTAAATGTTTAGTTATAATAATTTATTTAAATTAAATCTCACCAAATCTAATTTAAATAAATATAAAATTATCGAAAATCGCCAGCGGAGTAGGTAGTACCTACTAATGTGTCTCTATTTTGTTTTATTTTTTCTTGCTTTTTCTTTTTTCTTTCTAACTGCTTCAACAATACATCATAAAACAATGGATATGGTGTTCTTAATATTTCATCTATACTAATAATACCTTCAAAAGTATCCATATAAACACAAATAACTTCAACAAAATTTTTATAAGATTTAGAAGCGCGATTATCTTGCATATAAGCTGGTACGAAAGAATTCTAATTCCAAATCAACATTATATTTAAATTCTTTTTGACAATACGGACAAACTGCGTTGTAATAAAAAGAAGGTACATATTTATCAAAATGTTCACTATATTGTTTAAAAAAATCTTCAGAAGCATGATAAGGTAAATAATTTTGACAAGTCAATAATATTTCATTAATATTAGATGTTTCTACAGCATCAAAAGCATTTGTTTTAGATGATACTCTAATAGCATCAGTTAAAACTGTAAGATGTTGTGATTTTGAAAAAATGCTACCTGTGTTATCTAAATTATATTGTAACACATCAGTAGATATCAAACTTAACATTCTATTATTATCACCAATAGATGGTAATTTAGTATTGAATTCCCAAATTACATCATTATTTTCATTTTCAATTTTAATTGGGAATCTATAGTTAAAAAATGGTATTTCGTTACCTTCACTATCCTCTTTTTCCCAAATTGAATATGTATCATCGTGTATTAATTCATCCATTGATATTGCTGTTTTAAATTTATTTTTGCAAGATTTCACAGGACAAGTTAATTCTCGTTCATTACTTAAATTTTCATGAGTACTTTTATAAATTGCCCATAACATTGATAATTTATCAATGTTACTAATTGTATTAACAAAATGACTATACTCTAATTTTGTTTCTTTATCATCTACAATAAATTTTGAATGTTTTAATAATATTTTACATAAATCTCTATCGTAATTAACTGGACTTACTAATGATGTTTGTAATGCAATATCATCTCCAGTAACCATTGGACCTACAACTGCTGTTAATTTAGCAATTGGCAATATTGTTTCTGTTTTTTTAATAGTAATTGAATTTAATGTATCTAAAAATGGCGAAAACCCTGCTTTTTTACCCATTAAAAATTTCTCCTTTTTTCTTTTTTTGCCTTACAATATATAGATTTTCGATTAAAAAAATCTTAGATAATTAATTTGACCTAAGATTTACAACTTATTTAATTTTCCAAAGTGGAATGATTTAACTATTTGATTATAATTAGTTTGTTTTTTAATTTTTGAAATTACATTTCTAATATTAACATTTGTCATATCATATTCATTCATATAAACTTTAGGATTATCATTAATTGGTTGAAATCCTTGTTGTTCAAGAAACGGATCAACGAATAAAAAAAAGTTATTTAAATTGGTAGATGAAACATTCCCTTTCAATAACATAATCAAAATGGTTTTCATCAAAAAAATTCTCCTATTTTTATTGACAGCGGCAGAAAGTGACTTCTTTTGTGAACACTTGATTGAATTATATTTAAACTCACGAATTTAAGTTTTCTGCCGCTGTCAAATTACTAAAAATTATAGGACTTTCACCTAATGTCATTATATTTCATTTAATGTCTGTCAGTCTCCTAATGAAAGTGCTGAACTTAACTCACCTGCATTTATTTAATGTAGTTACAGGCTTGACCGTCTTTCGACTCTACAATTCAATACTATATTTAACTACCAATAAGGTACTTATCAAGATTCTGAACTTCAATACAACCTACACCATCATAACGTGCCATTTCTGTCATAGTACGAGCACGTACATAATTTCTAGTTGCACCATCTGTAATTTCTTTAACAATATAAAGAGGTTGATAAATCAAGTCAATAAGACAAGATTTTTCCAGATTATTTTGACTAGGTTTAATAGAAAGATAAATCTTTCCTTCTTGAGCACTAGAAGCTTCCAGAATCTTCAACTTCATAAATTGTGCAGTTTCACCACTAAAACCCATTTCACCTTGACTAGAAGGTAAACTAATCATCATACTTTGGAGTGTACGTAACATAGCTGCAGTTTTTAAACCAGCAACAAGATACGTAGGATACATCTGATAGTTTCTATAAATTTTTCCCATCATCATAGAAACATAAGGTACTACACTTTTAAAAATATCAACAGGTGTAGTAGGTTTAAAATTATCTGAACTTGCTTTATATTCATCTAAATCTAAAACAAATTTAGCACCATATGATGCCATTTCAGATTCTCCAGATTCGAGAAGCCAAACAACATCATAATCTTTATTAAGTGAAATTTGCGTAATGTTTAGGTAAGGTCGCGAATCTTACCTCTTAAAGCTATATATTTCTATATAGACCAGACTATATTATAATCCATTAGATTTTTAAAATTTATTAAGATTTGAATATTTTTTAAATTCTGAAATGAGTTTATTTTGCTTACAATCATTACAATATAATTTCATTTCTATTCCTTTCTTAAACTTTAAAACTCTAATGGATTCCTCGCACTTCGAATGCGCTTGCATTCTACTCCCTGACAGGATAGTCGTTGAACCTTACTCATACAAATGGCGAATTTGTTTAGAGTCTTGGCTGCTGATCATCCAATCTAAAGATTTTTTAAACTTTCACGCTTACCATTTCTAGTTACGTTGTAGTATCTTTAGCTCTAAGGATATTCCAGCAGTTCACGAGGTTTTCAATATATCATTACTGATATATGGCGCTAAATATTAACGCTTAATTGCTTCTGACAAAGTACTTAAAAGATCAATTTTGAAAATGGAACTGAAGTCTTGAATGTCTTCTGTTTCCAGCTCCAATAGGAAATCTTCGTTCATTTATATTTAAATAAGATCGCTACTCTTATTCCATAGGGCTCTATATTTCTATAGAGATTAGACTATATCATATATTTATTTTATTATTTTATTATTTTATTATTGGTTCAAAGTGATTAAATTTTTTTCTATTTTGTTCTCGAGTTAAAATCTGTAAATTATTTTCTACATGCAATCCACAAACTAAATGATTTTGTAATGGAATAATATGATCAACTTCATGTAAAATACCAGTTTTTTGAGTTAATTTTTTTGCTTGTTTATATATATCCATAATAGCATCAAAATTTGCCCATTTTGGTGTAGCTTTTTTCCTTAATAATTTATAATATCTAACTCGAGCAGTATGTTCATATACATGTTTTTGATAATAATCTGAATTTTTCTGATTAATTTTATCTTTATTATTTAAATAATAATTTTGGTTTGTAATTTTGGTTTGTTTTTTAACAGTAGGACGATGTTTATGTTCATTACAACACTGTTTACACCAGTTCTTTCGACCTGTTGTCTTTCTAGATTTATCAACAGCAAATTCATCTTTAACTTTCCACTGTAAACATTTAGAACATCTTAATTCATCATCTAAATTATGCCTTAGATCAAAATAGTCTAAAGCATATTCATACTCATCTAAATTACAATCAAATACATATAATAAATCATTTTTTGTAAATTTTGTTTGATAATATATATAATACTTTTGAAATTTTAATCCTTTATCATATACTGATAATTTTTGAATTTTTCGTTTTACCTCTTTTAAAGATAAACATTTTTTACAAGCCCAATGGTATCCATCTTTTTGATGCTTATCTTTTCGAAAATTTTCATTATTTAATAATATTGATTTTTTACAAATACCACATATTTTGTACATTTTTTCCTCAAAAAATAATATAATAAATATCTTTGTACTTCGAATGCGCTTGCATTCTACTCCCTGGCGGGATAGTCGTTGAACCTTCTCCAATAAGATTAGTAATCTTATTGCGGAGCTTGGCTGCTGATTTTCCAATCTAAAGATTTTTTAAACTTTCACGCTTACCATTTATAGTTACGTTGTAGTATCTTTAGCTCTAAGGACGTTCCAGCAATTCACAAAGTTTTCATATAACATCACTGTCATATGCCCCAAACGTTTTAGGGTCGATCATGCAATCGATCATTTCTGTTTCTACAGAAACTTTTGTACGACCTTTGTTTGTTCCGATGGGACGAAATCTAAAATGAAAACGAACTTCAGAACAATCAAAATTAGCACCAGTAGAACCACCTTCAAAGGTAACTTGAGTAGTAACAATACCAGTATCATTATTAATATGGGCATGTACACTACCATTTACAGTTTCCCCACTGTCATCTTCAAATGTAAATTGTCTAGCAATCTGATTACGAGCATCAGGTCTAAAATTTACATCAACAACATGAGTAGCTGTAGCAGTACCAGTTTCTTCGATTGTAATTCTTTTTAATAAAGAATAACGTCTATTCAATTTATGTTCAGAAGAATTTAACCCTGAAGAAGTATAAACGTTATAATTCGTATTTGTTTGTACGTCAATTTTAACTTCATTAGCACGAATCAAATCAACAGATGTAGGTATATATTTTGTTTGTTGAGTAGTTCCATCATATGACCCAGTAGTTGCTTTGATTCTTACTCTTGGAATTGAAATTGCAGGTTTATTTGTTGGATAAACGTTGCAAAGTTGTGAGATTAAAGGTTGTGCATAAATATCAGCTAATACAGGAACGATAATGTTCAAATAAGATCGCTAATCTTATTTCGGCACGAAACCAGCTCTATATTTCTATAGATGTCCAGACTATATCATAATGTCTTAAAATTGTAAGCAGGAAAGAAAAAGGAGTTAAAACCTACCACATCAATCATAATACATTTTCCGTACTTCCACTCGCTTGAGTGTACTCCCTTGCGGGATAGTCGTTGAACCTTCCTCATAATATAATAATTGCTTACGAGGCTTGGATGCTGATTGTCCAATCTTATTATTTTTCAAACCGTCACGCTTATTTTTTCAAATTACGTTGTGGTATAATAAGCTCTAAGGAGTTTCCAGCAGTTCACGGAATTTTCGACTAAAATTGCTTTTAGAAGTCGCTTGAATTTAACGACATCACCACCCAACCGCTTGCAAATGAACTCGCTCCAACGTTTGAGGCTTCCTGTAAAAGCATTTGACGTTGAGAATCTAATACATTATGTACAGAAAATCTTACATCAGCATCTAATCCTTCTGTTAATGCATCTTTGTAAGATCTGAAATACCCATCGTCTGTTAAAAGTTTTACTACATCATTTGGTGTAGATAGATCATCCTGATTTTCCATAATAAAGGACTCATATCCATTATATACACTTTCAAGCATTTTAATTTTCTCCTTATTAATTTTCTAATTAAATATATATTATCCTATTTTCAAATAAGATTAATTAAATTCTAAAACGAAGACCTTTGTTAATAATTGAATTAAACTGTTCTTTAATATAATCATCCATAAACATTTTAACACAACAGTTACCTTCACAAATAGTTACTTGGTCTTCATCATTCAACATTGAAATTTCTGTTTGTTCTGCAATTACATCGCTCATTCCATTAAATAAACTCATATCTGATTCTGGTAAAAATTCTACAATTCTAGAGTTGGAATGACTGGGATTACTTACAATCATTTATATTCAGATAAATGCACTACTATTTATCTCGGTACGAAACCTGCTCTATATTTCTATAGAGATTAGACTATATCATTAACTTTTTTAATTCAATAAGAAATCCGGGTACTTAGTGCCCGGTAGTTGACACGTTCATATCTTCAACATTACACCGCATTTCGTAATAATTACATCCTGGGATTTTATGAATTTTTTTATGACAGGCTTAAAAGGTGGGAGTAAGATGATAGTTATGGTACCATCAAGGTGATCAAGCCTTTGTCCTCCCATATGAAATCGTTTGGAGCGGAAAAACCAGAATTGAACTGATATCTTCGAATCGGTAATTCGATATTCTACCATTGAACTATTTCCGCTAAATATATCTTATTCGTTTAAAAAAGTTATCTGGCGCTTCGAATACGTTTGTATTCTACTCCCTCACGGGATAGTCGTTGCACCTTACTCATGTTTAGAGTCTTGGCTCAGGATTGTCTACAGCATAATCTGTTTAGATTTTCCCTGAATTCACCAGATTATTCGACTAGGTTCACACCTAGAAGCGACTATGTAATTTCAATCGTATGTAATAGGTCGAATACCTTCTGTAACTTTTAAAGTTCCATCTGGCATCGGTGATACTGCACCTAAAGCTCTTAATGAAAAACCAATATCAATTTTATCATCCATGATCATTTTATTTAAATCTGGACCACGAAAAGATGATAATGTTTCCATTTCTCCCATTATTTCACCATTTCGAAATTTAATATCCCGGATTACAGCTCCGCAATTTTTAATTTCTATAATAGTGGCTCTTCGTTTCATAGAAGCAGAATCCCCACTCATAGGATGATCTACCTCACATAACAAATTACGAGCAGTAGCTTTAGGACTTAATTGGGAAACAATAGATTCACAAACAATATTATCATAATATCGTTTATTTGCATTTCTAACATTAGCTTCTTGTAATCTTGATCGGAATGATACTTTTCTAGATTTTCCACTTCCCGACTCTTCAAGTATTTCAATACTTGCATTTGGCACAGTGGTTGTTTGTTCTACCAATATTGAATATGTTTTATTCCGCATTATTCTCCCCTCTATTTGATTCAAATTGTGTATTAAAGAAATTCACAAATGAATCAGAAACTGATAATATCGTTTCATAAGAAAATTCTTTCCCAAAATTTAAAAAAGTATTTAACCCTTCAGATTCAATATTATGAACTTCTAATTTATTTTTTAATTTTTCAAGCTTTTGCAAAAGTAAATATTTTTTCAATGGTTCAAGTTCTTCTTGTGATGCTGTGTTATTATCATCCATAATAATTACCACCTTCCACCACTTTGATTTTCATCATTATTTTTAACAATTTTATTTTTTTCATATTTACTAGCTTTTTCTTTAAATGTTCTCCAATCAATTTGTGGAACATATTGTTCTAATAAATAATACGGATCGACTGGAATTTGCAAATTAGTAAAAATACCTGCAATATTACCAATTGAATTAAGAGTAGATTCAATCAATTGTATAATTAATACTACTGGTGGTGTTAATGAAACTGTTACATATTTCGTAACATCATAATTAATACCAGCTTCCATCGAAATTTTCTTAATTAATAAATTAATACATTCAATATCATTTTGTTGTTGATCTGAAATTTCGACAGCAAATGTTTGATTAATATTTGATAATTGATCAGATAATTGAACCGTATCTTGCATTCCTAAATAAGTAGAAGGAATACCAGTAAGTGATATTAGTTCTTGACGAAGATCTTTCAAATCTTCTGTTTTAATATTTGCATCACCAGTTTGTTGTATTTCAAAATCTACTGGTGTTCTACCATTATGTGAAACAGCAAATACATCTCTAAAATCTGATAAAATTTTAGACATAGATTTAAAAGAACCTAAATCATTCAATGTTACTCTAGTGTTATATATTTCTCGTTTTAATTTTTGTAAAGTATTCCCTGTCATTTTTGTAGGGCCTGTATCTATTGTCCATTTTCTTATTAATGATGCTCTAGATAACTTGGTAATTATATTTGATAACTGAGTTAACATATATAATTTACCGGGAAGAACTAAAGGATCAATTATACTATTTGAAAATGGTTCATAATTAGAAGATCCAGGATTTGAAAAATGAACTATTTTATTAGAAGGGATAAATCTTACTTGAATTGGAGAAACTGACATATATTGTTTGTTTTTTTTATCATAACCTTGTTCAATAACTAATCTTTTAATATGAGTAAATACACTGGGATCAAGAGAATGTAATATTGATTTTACATTTTTATCATTTATTTTTTTATTTGTTTTATTACTAATAATTTTAGAAACGACATATCTGATTAATTTATTAGTGTTTTCTTCTTGTGTTGGACCATTCTTTGACCCCATTGTTGTAATTCGTTGAACCATACTTGATATAGAATGAGATGCTGAAGAGTTAGCATTTTTCTCAACCTCTAAATAACCTATTCTCGTTCCATATTTTGTTTCTAAAATGATTATATTATGAGGTTTATGATATTTTAATAACACATTAGAAAGATTATAATTTTTATTTTCTTCGACATCGGCAGATTCTTGAATTATAAATTCATTATCAACACCTAAATCTTTTTCAGTATATTCAAATAAAAAATTAGCAGCTTTCATTAAATAAGAATCATAATCTTTAGTTTTTTTAGTTTCTTCAATTATATTTTCACATTCAGTCACTACATTATAATGATTGTTGGTAAATTTATCCCAATCTATATTTTCTGCACTTTGATCTACATTAACAACCTCTACAAAATAATCACCATATTTCAGACGATTTGGCAAAATTGCTTTTTTTAATTTTTCTAATATATTAAATTTTTTAACAATATCCTTGCATATTTTTTTAGATTCTTTTGTTTTAGATTCATCAACATTTTCATTATCTGAGTTTTCACGATATATTAAAGTTTTATTATTAACTGGATTTTTAGACAAAATATTTGATACATACACTCCAATAACTCGTTTAGTTAAAGATACTGAATTATATATTTCATCATATGTTGCATATCTTGCTAATCTTTCATTTGGTATGTTTATATCTTTAAACAACTTTTCAAATTCATTATTAGCTGGATTACTTGACTCAGCATCATCTACTAATCCTAAAAAATCCCCAGTTAAATCTTCTAAACTTTTAGATTCTTTCTCTTCAATATTTGTATTAGAATTATCTATTTTAGAAATAATATTGTTAATTTTCTGATCTATATTAGAAAGGTCTTCGTTTCCTAATAATTGACTAAGTAAAGACATTAATTAACCTCTCAAAGAACTAATAATATGCAATAATAAAGAATCAAATGAAAAATATTTAAATGCTTTCTTTTTCATTTGATTGGACATATATGAAGATATAATTTCTTGAGTAGAAGTATGTAATAAATTACTATATTCTGTTTGAAATCTTGCTGTTGCTTTAGTTGGTGAGTTATCATCAATATCATATTTTTTCAATAAAATTTCATAGTTCTTTTGAAAGAATGCTAATTTATATCTTCTAACAGTTTCATCAATTAAATGAATAATAACAGCAATTTCACCTTCTATATATTTATTCTCTTGAAGTTTTAAATATTTATATATACCATACCAAATAATGAGTAAAAATAAAAATAAAATTATCAAAAAGCAATATTCGATAGGCATTATATTATTCTAATTCTTCAATATCGGATTCATTTGAGTTTTCATTACCTTCAAATAAAGAAGTTAATAATTTCTCATACCCTTCATTTTCAATAACATAATTTTTATTAATTGTTTCTTCTAAAGATTCATAAAAAAGGTTGATTCCTTTTGAATGAGCATCATCTACAGTTTCACTTACTAATTGAATGAAATTACGATACATTTTTTTCCTCCTAAAAAAGTTTTTTAAAATAGTTATTGGATTATCATTATGAAAAATCCAATAAGCAGTAATAGAAATTTTTTATTAATTAAAAAATTAATAAAAAATTTAAAATGAATTTACTTGACATATATGGGAAAAATTGCAACAATCTCCCCCGGTTTAATTAGTATGTTATATACTAAAAAGATAATTGAATATAGTAGAGATCTATATATCATAGTACTAGAGTTTTAAAATTTATGGTGACTTTGTTGATTTTAACAATAATTAAATTGATTATCAAAAACTTGACGTAATTTATTTTCTAGCATATTTAATGTGAGAGGTTTCGATAATATATCTGTCACATTTAAATTCTTTAATTTTTCTTCAACTAAAAAACGATCAAAACCTGTAGAAATTATAATTGGTATATTTGGTTGAATTTTTAAAATTGATTCAGATAATTCATAACCTGATAAATTTGGCATAAATAAATCTATAATTAATAAATCAAATGAATTAGGGTTTAATTCAATTTGTTTTAAAGCTTTAATACTGTTACTATGACAAGTCACTTGATAACCTAAACGATTTAAGAATTGTTCTTGTAAACGAAGAATCATTTCTTCATCATCAACAATAAGAATGTGTTTTTTATACTGCATAATTTGAACCTATTAGTTTAGATAAATAAGCTAAACTATTTTAATTTTAATGAGTTGTAAAAATAGTTAAATAAATATTAACTGATTATATTGTTTTTGTCCCTATGTAATTTGTTTTTGCTTTTTATTTTTTATTTTTTGACAGCGGCAA
>Ga0209942_1000588_pt1 | contig 21489 bp, 24 predicted proteins | sample SalPonR1_A_D2_MG_FD_185695 | JGI IMG/M metagenome (GOLD analysis project Ga0209942, IMG submission 185695) | Salt pond soil microbial communities from South San Francisco under conditions of wetland restoration - Salt Pond MetaG R1_A_D2_MG... ...
CTCCTGAATAACCGCGCCCGCGTCGCGCAGCCGGACCAGGGCTTCGGCATGGGCGGCCTCGGGCCCCTCGCGCAGATCGTCCATCACCACGGTCTGCAGCGCCGCGAACCGCATCCCCTCCAGCGACGCACCGCGCAGATCCGCAGCCTTGCCACCTTCCAGCGCCGCCAGCGCCAGCGCGGCATCCTCGACATTGCGCGCCAGCGGCCCCACCGTGTCGAAGCGCGCGCAGAGCGGCACCACCCCCTCGCACGAGACCCGCCCCGCCGTGGTCTTGAGCCCCACCAGATCGTTCCACGCGGAGGGAATGCGCACCGACCCGCCCGTGTCCGATCCCATGCCGCAGGCCGCGAGGCCGAAGGCCACGCTCGCCGCCGCGCCCGAGGACGACCCGCCGGGCACGGCATCCGGGTTGTTCACGCAAGGCGGCGTCGCGGTGACCGGGTTGAGCCCCAGCCCGGAAAACGCCAGTTCGCTCATATGCGTCTTGCCCAGGCACACCAGCCCCGCCGCCGTTGCGTTGCGCAGCACCTCTGCGTCGCGCCCCGGCACCCGGCCCTTCAGCAGCGCCGATCCCGCCTCGGTCGCCACGCCCGCACTGTCAAAGAGGTCCTTCCAGCTCACCGGCACGCCGTCCAATGGCCCGCGCCGCTGTCCGACGCGCGCCCGCGCGGCCGCGGCCGCCGCCTCTGCGCGCGCGCGGCTTTCGGTCACGGCGCTGTAGATGCGGTCGCGCACGGGATGGGCCGCGATCGCCGCGAGACAGGTGTCGGTCAGCGCTTCGGGGTCGATTTCTCCGCGCCCGATCCCGCGCCCCAGATCGCCCGCGCTCATCGTCAGCCGGTCCTGCATCACTCGCTCCTTCATCCGTTCAAAAACCATTGCTAGCGGCAGCGCCGCGCATGGACAATCCCGTGCACCCGGACATATTGAGGGGCATGGACCATGACAGCGATCTCCTCATCATCGGCGGCGGGCTGAACGGCCCGACGCTCGCGCTTGCCGCAGCACGGGCGGGGCTTTCCAGCACGGTGATCGACGCGCTGCCCGAACCCGCGCGCAAGAACGCCGCCTTCGACGGGCGCGCCTACGCGCTGGCGCTCGCTTCGGTGCGGCTCCTGCGCAATCTCGGGCTGTGGGCGGAGGTGGCGGAAAACGCCCAGCCGATGCTGGAGATCAAGGTCTCGGACGGGCGCGCGGGCGAGGGGCCGTCACCCTTCTTCCTGCATTTCGACCATGCCGAGATCGAGGAAGGGCCGATGGGCCACATGCTCGAGGATCGCTTCCTGCGCCGCGCGCTCATGGAGGCGGTGACCGACGCGCCCCGCATCGCGCAGGTCTCGGGCGATACCGTCACGGCGCAGCAGGCGGACGCTACCGGGGTGACCGTCACCCTCGCCTCGGGCAAGGTGCTGCGCGGGCGGCTCCTGATCGGGGCGGACGGGCGCGCCTCCGGCACGGCGCGGCGCGCGGGCATCAGGCGCACCGGCTGGGGCTACGGCCAGACCGCCCTCGTCGCCGCCATCGAACACGCGCTTCCCCATCACGGCATCGCGCACCAGTTCTTCATGCCCCCGGGGCCCCTCGCCATCCTGCCGCTGCCGGGCAATGTCAGCTCGATCGTCTGGTCCGAGACCGACGAGACCGCCGCCCGCTTCGCCGCCCTCTCCGACGCGGATTTCATGGAGGTGCTGCGCCCCCGCTTCGGCGATTTCCTGGGCGGCATAAAGCTGCGCGGCAAGCGCTACACCTATCCGCTCTCGCTCACCGTGGCCAACAGCTTCACCGCCCCCCGCCTCGCCCTCGTGGGCGACGCCGCGCATGGCGTGCACCCGATCGCCGGCCAGGGACTCAACGCCGGGCTGCGCGACGTGGCGGCGCTGGCCCAAGTGCTGACGCAGGCTTCCCGGCGCGGCGAGGATATCGCCGCCGCCGACGTGCTCGCCCGCTACCAGCAATGGCGGCGCTTCGACACCGCGACGCTCGCCATGGCCACCGACCTCACCAATCGCCTGTTCTCCAACGACAACCCGCTTTTGCGCGCGGCCCGCGATCTCGGCATGGGCGCGCTGTCACACATGCCCGCCCTGCGCCGCGGCTTCATCCGCGAGGCGGCGGGGCTCACCGGCGACCTGCCCGCGCTTATGAAGGGCTGAGGCAGCAGCCGTAGCGCCAGCCGCCCGGGACGGGCTACCGGCCCGCACTCCCATATGCGGGCGTCGTGAATGGCCTCGGGCGCACCTTCAGGTGAGCCGCTCATCGAGGGGAAGCGGCGCGCCAGGGCGCGCCTTTATTCCGCGCATTGGCACCAAGTGGCGAGGGTCCGCACCGGGCCACAACCGCCCCGTCCGCGCTCAGGGGCAATGGTTGATCCCGCGCAGCCGCCAGCCCGCAGACTGCCAGTGCAATTCCGTCACCGACAGATTGTCGATCCGGTGGCCGAATGCCTTGTGGGCGGAGACGCCGAGCGCCGCCTGCACCTGCGTGAGGATCGTCCCCATATGCGCCACGGCTATGATGTCGTGCCCGGGATGGGCCGCGCGCAGCCGCGCGACCGCCCGGCCCACGCGGGCGGATGTCTCTTGCCAGCTTTCGCCGCCGGGTGGGCGCACATCGCCGGGCGCGTCCCAGAAGGCGCGCAGGCGGTCCTGATCGGCGATGCGGTCGAACGCCTGCAATTCCCAGTCACCGAAATGGATTTCGCGCAGGTCCGGATCATCGCCGAGCCGCGCGCGCGGCCCGGCGATGGCATCGGCGGTGGCGCGCGCGCGGACGAGGTCCGACGAGATCACCAGCGCATCCCTCGGCAGATGCGCCGCCAGCCGCGTGATCCGCGCGGTATCGCTCAGGTCGGCGGGCAGATCGGACCAGCCGACCATGCCCGTCGCGTGCGTGGGTCCATGCCGGACCCAGAAGAGGCGGCTCATGGCAGCCGCCCCTTGAGCACCTGCGGCAGCCCCGCGATGACGTTGATCACCAGATCGGCCCTCGCCGCCAGCCGCTGGTTGAGCGCGCCCTGCGCCGCCTGAAAGCGCCGCGCCAGCGCGTTGTCGGGCACTACCGACAACCCAACCTCGTTGGAGACCACTACCACCGGCGCGGCGCATTCCGCCAGCGCGTCGAAGAGCGTCGCCTCGGCCTGCTTCAGGTCGCTGCCCGACAGCAGGTGATTGGACAACCACATGGTCGCGCAGTCGAGCAGCGCCACTTCGTCCGCCGCCGCGTGTCGCAGCGCCGGGCCGGGATCGCACGGCACCTCGAGCGTGCGCCATTCGGGGCCGCGCCGCGCGCGGTGGCGGTCGAGCCGCGCGCGCATTTCTCCATCATGCGCCCCGGCTGTCGCGAGGTAGAGCCGCGCATCGCCCGCAGCGGCGACAAGCCCCTCCGCGAAAACGGATTTTCCCGAAGATGCGCCACCGAGGACAAGGCTGAGCCGGGGTAACATGAGCCTCAAACCCTCCATATTGTGATCCGGTGACCTCTTGACTGCGTAACACCGGGTGCATTGCTCGGAAAGAGCGTACCCGCACCAGATGCATGACAGGGGGATCACATGCCGCTCGATGCACCGCAGACAAGTAACATGTCCCGCACCGCGATGAAGGCGGAGATGCTGGACGCCGAAACCGAACTCGCGCTGGCCTATGCCTGGCGGGACCATCGCGACGAGGAGGCGCTGCACCGGCTGATCACCGCCTATATGCGGCTGGCCATTTCGATGGCGTCGAAATTCCGCCGCTACGGCGCACCGATGAACGATCTCATCCAAGAGGCGGGCCTCGGCCTGATGAAGGCCGCCGACAAGTTCGACCCCGACCGGGGCGTGCGGTTCTCCACCTATGCCGTGTGGTGGATCAAGGCGTCGATCCAGGATTACGTGATGCGCAACTGGTCGATGGTACGCACCGGCTCGACCTCGAGCCAGAAATCGCTGTTCTTCAACATGCGCCGCGTGCAGGCACGGATCGAGCGCGAGGCGATGGCCAATGGCGAGGAGCTCGACGGCTATCAGCTGCGCGAGATGATCGCCCAGGAAGTGGGCGTGCCGCTGCGCGATGTCGAGATGATGGAGGGGCGGCTGTCGGGCGGGGATTTCTCGCTCAACGCCACCCAGTCCAACGAAGACGAGGGTCGCGAGTGGATCGACACCATCGAAGACGAGGGCGCGCGCGGCGATGTCGATGTCGAGCGCGATCTGGACATGGGCGCGCTGCGCGGGTGGCTTTCGGAGGCGATGACCAGCCTGACCGAGCGCGAAAGCTTCATCGTGCGCGAGCGCAAGCTGCGTGAGGCACCGCGGACGCTGGAAAGCTTGGGCGAGGAGTTGAACCTCAGCAAGGAGCGGGTGCGCCAGATCGAGGCGGCAGCGTTCCAAAAGATGCGCCGCTATCTTGAAAGACACGCGGGCGAGGTGCAGAACCTGCTGGTATGAGCCTGCGTCTTGTCCTTGTCTTTGCTCTGAGCCTCGCCGCCTTGCCGGCGGTGTCCCAAGATGTCGTGATCCTAGGCGAAGTGCATGACAATCCCGCCCACCACGCGGAGCAGGCGCGCCGCGTGGTCGCCCTCAACCCGCAGGCGCTGGTATTCGAGATGCTGACACCCGATCAGGCGGCGCGCGTGACGAGTGGCCTGATTGCCGATCCGGAAGCGATGGCAGAGGCGCTCGACTGGGCCGAGAGCGGCTGGCCGGATTTCGCCATGTATCACCCGATCATTGCCGCGGCACCCGATGCCGCGATCTACGGCGCGCAGGTGCCGCGCGACGCGGCGCGGGACGTGTTCGGGACCGGAGCGGCGTCGGCATTCGGGCCCGACGCCGCCGCCTATGGCCTGAACGAGCCGCTGCCCGAGGCCGAGCAGGAGATGCGCGAGGCGATGCAGATGTCGGCTCATTGCGACGCGCTGCCCGAGAAGATGTTGTCCGGCATGGTGGCGGTGCAGCGGCTGCGCGATGCGGTGCTGGCGCGCGCCGTGGTGCAGGCGATGGACGCGACCGGCGGGCCGGTCGCCGTCATCACCGGCAACGGCCACGCAAGGCGCGATTGGGGCGTGCCGGCCTATCTGGTGCGCGTGGCCCCCGATCTCGACGTCCATGTGCTGGGGCAGACCGAGGACGGCGCTCCGCTCGCGGGCGGCTTCGACGAGGTTGTGTCCGCCCCGGCTGCCGAGCGGCCCGATCCCTGCGCCGCCTTTGCAGACTGAGCCATCAGCCCGGATCGAGGCCGCGGCGGACCAGCTTGTGCCAGCGCCGCTGCCGGTGGGCGTAGAACCCCCGCGCCCAGATCACCACGAGCGGGGTCAGCCATCCGGCCTCGATCCGCAGGCTGTCGGTATAGCGCGTGGCACCGGAACCGTCGGGCATGAGCGCGATCCGGTGGTCCCACACGCGCACCAATGTCCCGCGGCCATTGTCGCGGATGACCCGCGCGGGCCCCGGATCATCCGGCCGGGACATGCCGATGACCTGCCGTCCGATCGGGATTATCCCAAACGCGGTGAGCGCGACCTCGAAATCGCCGCCTTCCTCAGGCCAGCGTTCGGGCAAGACCGGCGGATCGACAGGACGGAAACTCACCCATCCCCGCGACACATAGGCCAGGGTGGCGGGGCGCTGCAAAGCCTCCCAGACGGCGTCGATCGGCGCGGCGAGCGTGGTCGAGATTTCGAACTGCGCCATTGGCGTTCCATTGTGTCACACCTGCCACCGCTCTATAACCTTCGAACATGGCGGGAACAACTTGCATGCAGGATTCGAAACGCATCCTTCTGATCATCGGCGGCGGGATCGCCGCCTACAAGGCGCTGGATCTCATCCGCCGCCTGCGCGAGCGCGGGGCAGAGGTGGTGCCGGTGCTGACGCGGGCGGGCGCGGAATTCGTCACGCCGCTCTCGGTCTCGGCGCTGGCGGGGCGGAAGGTATTCTCCGATCTCTTCGACCTGACCGACGAGGCCGAAATGGGGCATATCGAGCTCAGCCGCTCGGCCGATCTGATCGTGGTGGCCCCCGCCACCGCCGACCTGATGGCCAAGATGGCCCATGGCCATGCCGGTGATCTCGCCTCGACGCTTCTGCTGGCGACCGACACGCCGGTGCTGCTGGCACCCGCGATGAACGTGCGGATGTGGCAGCACGCGGCCACACAGCGCAACATCGCGACGCTGAAGGGCGACGGGATCGGGTTTGTCGGCCCCGACGAGGGCGACATGGCCTGCGGCGAGCACGGGCCGGGGCGAATGGCCGAGGTGCCGGGGATCGTGGAGGCGGTTGCGGCGGCGCTGGGCGACGGGCCGCTCTCGGGCCGTCGCGTGGTGGTGACATCGGGGCCGACGCACGAGCCCATCGACCCGGTGCGCTACATCGCCAACCGCTCGTCGGGTGCGCAGGGAACGGCGATCGCGGGTGCGCTGGCGGCGCTCGGGGCGGAAGTGGTGTTCGTCACCGGCCCCGCCACCGTGCCGCCGCCCGAGGGGGTGGAGGTGGTGCGCGTCGAGACCGCGCAGGAAATGCTGGTGGCCGCGCAGGGCGCGTTGCCAGCCGATGCCGCCGTTTTCGCCGCCGCCGTGGCCGATTGGCGCGTGGCGGGGCCGAGCGACCGCAAACTCAAGAAGGGTACGGACGGTGCCCCGGCGCTGGAGTTTGCCGAGAACCCCGACATCCTCGCCACCGTGAGCGCGATGAACGAGGGGCGACCGCGCCTCGTCGTGGGCTTTGCCGCCGAGACCTGTGACGTGATCGCCCACGCCACGGCCAAGCGCGCCCGCAAACGCTGCGACTGGATCCTCGCCAACGACGTGAGCGCCGGGACGGGCATCATGGGCGGGACCGAGAATGCCGTGACGCTCATCACCGGAGACGGCGCGGAAGGCTGGCCGCGCATGGGCAAGACCGAGGTGGCGCGAAAACTGGCCGAGCGGATCGCACGGGCACTGGCCTGAGGATTTTGGGTATTTCAGCCAAGAAGAAACCGGGGGGCGGATGCTGAGCATCGAGATCGCATGGGATGAGGGTGCGGATCGCGCGCTCGGCCTGCCTGCTTACGCCACGGCGGGGGCCGCGGGAGCCGACCTGCGCGCGAATTTCCCGGACCGGGGCGCGGTGACGCTCGCCCCCGGCGCGCGGGTGCTGGTGCCCACCGGGCTGCGCATCGCCGTGCCCGAGGGCTACGAGGTGCAGCTGCGCCCGCGTTCGGGGCTGGCGCTCCGGCACGGGATCACCCTGCCCAACAGCCCCGGCACCATCGACAGCGATTATCGCGGGCCGTTGGGCGTGATCGTGATGAATGCCGGGACCGAGCGGTTCGAGATCGTGCATGGTGCGCGCATCGCGCAGATGGTGGTGGCCCCGGTGGTGCGGGCGCGGCTCAAAGTGGTGGAGGCCCTGGACGAGACTGCGCGCGGCACGGGCGGCTTCGGCTCGACGGGGGCGGGCTGATGCTGTTGGTGCTGGTCATGGCGGCCGCGCTGTGGGGCATCGGCGCGGCGATGGGCACGCCCCGCCGGCTGCGCTGGGGGATGATCGCGGGGCTCTGGGCAGCGGTGACGCTGGCGCACCTGGTGCTGCCGACCGGTCACCCGATCCGCGCGGCGACGGGCGAGGAGGCGGCGCTGTGGCTGATGCTGGGGGGCGCGGCGGCGCTGGTGCTGGTATATCGCGCGGGGCTGGGCCGCCTGCGCGCACGGGCCGGGGCGCGCGAGGCCGAGGCGGCGCAGGCCGCAGAGGCACAGGCACCGAAGCCGCTCTTCAGCCAGTCCGAGCTCGACCGCTATGCCCGCCACATCGTGTTGCGCGAGTTGGGCGGGCCGGGGCAGAAGGCATTGAAGCAGGCGCGCGTTCTGGTGATCGGCGCGGGGGGTCTTGGCTCGCCCGCGCTGCTCTATCTCGCCGCCGCCGGGGTCGGCACCATCGGCGTGATCGACGACGACGAGGTGGATAATTCCAACCTGCAAAGGCAGGTTATCCACCGCGATGCCGATATCGGTTTACCAAAAGTGCAATCGGCCATGCAGGCGATGCAGGCGCAGAACCCCAATGTCGTGGTACGCCCCTACCAGAGGCGGCTCACGCGCGAGATCGCGGCCGAACTCTTTGCCGAGTATGACCTGATCCTCGATGGTACCGACAATTTCGAGACCCGATACCTCGCCAATGCCACCGCAGCTTTGCACGGCAACCCTTTGATTTCCGGGGCTTTGTCTCAATGGGAGGGGCAGGTGAGCGTGTTTGACCCCGCGCACGGTGCGCCGTGCTATGAATGCGTCTTTCCCGAGGCACCCGCGCCTGGCCTCGCGCCGTCCTGTGCCGAGGCGGGGGTGCTGGGGCCGTTGCCCGGCGTAGTGGGGGCGATGATGGCTGCCGAGGCCGTCAAGATCGTCACCGGGGCGGGCACGCCGCTCAGGGGCGAGATGCTGATCTACGACGCGCTCTACGGCGAGAGCCGCAAGATCGCGCTCACCCGCCGCGCCGATTGCCCGGTCTGCGGCGAGAAGGGAGACCGAGATGACCAACCCGCTGCTGGCTGAATGGAACAGGCCCTTCGGCCTCGCGCCCTTTGACGAGATTGGCGACGCCGATTTCGCGCCCGCCTTCGACGCCGCGCTCGGCCTTGCGCGCGAGGAAGTGGCGGCGATTGCTGACAATCCCGAACCGCCCGGCTTTGCCAACACGGTCGAAGCGCTGGAGCTTTCCGGACGCGCGCTTGACCGGGTGCTGTCGGTGTTCTTCACCGTCGCCGGGGCGGACAGCAATCCGGCGCGGCAGGAATTGCAGCGCGAATTCGCGCCGCGTCTCGCGGCGTGGTCGTCGGAGCTTTATGGCAACAAGGCGCTATATGCCCGGATCGAGACGTTGTGGCAGGCGCGAGACATGCTCGCCCTCACCCCCGAGGAGGCGCGGCTGTTGCTGCTGACGCGGCGGGCCTTTGTGCGGGCGGGCGCGGCGCTCAATGGCGAAGCGGAGGCGCGGATGCGCGCGATCATGGCTCGGCTCGCCGACCTGAGCACCGCCTTCACGCAGAACCTGCTCGCCGACGAGGCGGGCTGGCGGATGGAGCTGGGCGAGGGCGATCTCGACGGGCTGCCGGATTTCGTGGTGGCCAATGCGCGCGCGGCGGGGCACGAGGCGGGGCTTGACGGCCCGGTCATCACGCTGTCGCGCTCGCTCATCGTGCCGTTCCTGCAGTTTTCCAGCCGCCGCGACCTGCGCCGTCGCGCGTATCAGGCCTGGGCCGCGCGCGGTGCGGGCGGCGGCGAGACGGACAACCGTGCGATCGCTGCCGAGACGCTCGCGCTTCGCGAGGAGCGCGCGGCGCTGCTGGGCTACGACAGCTTTGCCGCCTACAAGCTCGAGACGCAGATGGCCGGGACGCCGGACGCGGTGCGCGATCTGTTGATGGAGGTCTGGGAGCCTGCCCGCGCGCAGGCGGCGCGCGATGCGGAGGTGCTCACCGCGATGATGCGCGAGGACGGGATCAATGGCGATCTGGAGCCGTGGGACTGGCGCTACTACGCCGAGAAACGGCGGCAGGCGGAGCACGAACTGGATGAGGCGGCGGTCAAGCCGTACCTGTCGCTCGATGCGATGATCGCGGCGGCGTTCGACTGTGCGCACCGGCTTTTCGGCCTCGAATTCCGCCCGCTCGACGTGGCGCTCTATCACCCCGATTGCCGGGCGTGGGAGGTAACGCGCGAAGGGCGTCACGTGGCGGTTTTCATCGGTGACTATTTCGCCCGCGCCTCGAAGCGGTCGGGCGCGTGGTGCTCGGCCATGCGCGGGCAGGCGAAACGCCCGCTTGTGCAGGGCCCGGTGGTCATCAACGTGTGCAATTTCGCCAAGGGCGACCCGGCGCTGCTGAGCTATGACGACGCGCGGACCCTCTTTCACGAGTTCGGTCACGCGCTGCACCAGATGCTGTCGGATGTCACCTACGAGAGCCTGTCGGGTACCAACGTGGCGCGCGATTTCGTAGAACTGCCCAGCCAGCTTTTCGAGCATTGGCTGGAGGTGCCCGAGGTGCTCGACACCCACGCCCGCCATGTCGGGACTGGCGCGCCGATGCCGCGCGACCTGCGCGACAAGGTGCTGGCGGCGGCCAATTTCGACATGGGCTTTCAGACGGTGGAATACGTGGCCTCGGCGATGGTGGACCTTGCCTTTCACGAGGGCACGCCGCCCGGTGACGTGATGGCGCGGCAGGCGGAGGTACTGGCGGAAATCGGCATGCCGCACGCCATCGCCATGCGCCACGCGAGCCCGCATTTCGCACATGTGTTTTCCGGCGACGGCTATTCCAGCGGGTACTATAGCTACATGTGGTCCGAGGTGATGGATGCCGATGCCTTTGCCGCCTTCGAAGAGGCGGGCGGGGCGTTTGACGCAGAACAGGCGCGGGCGCTCGAGCGACATATCCTGTCGCGCGGCGGGACCGAGGAGGCGGGCACGCTCTACGAGGCGTTTCGAGGGCGGATGCCCGGCGTGGCGGCACTGCTCAGGGGGCGCGGCCTCGCAGCGTGAAAAATCGCGTGAAGCGAATCACTCTCTGTTGACGGATTCGCGCAGCTTACCCTATATCTTGGGTCGAGAGGGCGCGACGCGATCCATTAGAATACGGCGGCAGGTGTGGGCGAGGGGCCGATTCAACGGCCCCCGTTCATTTTGGGGTGCCGTCATGCGCGCGCATCCTTGGGTGACCCCATCACGACGTAGGAGGTGATCGCGTTGACCTGCGGCAGGGTGCCGAGCACCTCGGTGTGAAAGCGCTTGTAGGCGGGCAGGTCGGCCACCTCGACGCGCAGCAGGTATTCCACCGCGCCGGTGGTGTTGTGGCATTCCACCACCTCGGGCGCGCGGTCCATCGCCCGCTCGAAGGCCTCCTGGCTGGCCTTTGTGTGGCTGCTCAGGCCCACGGTGACATAGGCGGTAAAGCCCACGCCCAAGGCGGCGCGGTCGAGCACGGCGCGATAGCCCGCGATCACCCCGCGCCGTTCGAGTTCCTGCACCCGCCGCAGGCAGGCCGAGGGCGACAGGCCCACGCGCTCCGCGAGGTGCAGGTTGCTGATCCGGCCATCGTGGCTCAATTCTCGCAATATACGGTCGTTTACTTGATCCATGATGGATATTTATTGCACAGATCACTAAAAATCACAATGATACGCAATCAAAATGCGGGTTTGATCGCATATGGTTGTGTGTATGACACCTGACCTTTTCACCGCGCTTGCCACTTTCGCCCTCGTCACGGTCATCACGCCGGGGCCCAACAACCTGATGCTGATGGCATCGGGCACGAATTTCGGCTTTGTGCGCACGATCCCGCACATGCTGGGCATCGGGCTGGGCTTTCCGGCGATGTTGGTCTGCGTCGGGCTGGGGGTGATGCAAGTGTTCGACTTGTGGCCGCTGAGCTACACGCTGCTCAAGCTCGCGTCTGTGGCCTATCTGCTCTATCTCGCGTGGAAGATCGCCAATGCCGCGCCACCCTCCTCGGGCGAGGGGCGTGTGGAGGGCAAGCCGCTGACCTTCCTGCAGTCGGCGGCGTTCCAATGGGTCAACCCGAAAGCCTGGAGCATGGCGCTCTCGGCCATCACGCTCTACGCCACGGGGCGCGACCTTGTGGCGGTGCTGTGGGTTGCGGGTGTGTATGTGGGCGTCTCGGCTGTCAGCACGACGAGCTGGACGGTGCTTGGCCAGCAGGTGCGCCGGCTGCTGACGAACCGGGCGCGGCTGCGGCTGTTCAACCGGGTGATGGCGGCATTGCTGGTGGCGACGCTGGTGCCGGTGCTGTGGCCGGCGGGCTGAGCGGGGCAGTCCGGCTACCGTTCCGCCGGCAGCGTTGTGATTGCAAATCGTGTCGAAGCCCGCCATATAACCCCGCGGCAGACCGGAAGGCGAATGCGCGATGACCCACTATCTCGACTTCGAAAAACCCCTCGCCGAGATCGAGGGCAAGGCCGAGGAACTGCGCGCGATGGCGCGGTCCAACGCGGAGATGGACGTCGAGGAGGAGGCGGGCGCGCTCGATCGCAAGGCCGCCGACATGCTGCGCGACCTCTACAAGTCGCTGACGCCGTGGCGCAAATGCCAGGTGGCGCGCCATCCCGAACGCCCGCATTGCCGCGACTACATCGCCGCGCTGTTCGCGGAATACACGCCGCTGGCCGGGGACCGGGTCTTCGGCGAGGACGCCGCCGTCCTGGGCGGGCTCGCGCGGTTGGGGGATCGACCGGTCATGGTGATCGGCCACGAGAAAGGGCACGACACCCAGAGCCGACTCGCGCATAATTTCGGCATGGCCCGCCCGGAGGGCTATCGCAAGGCTGTGCGCCTGATGGAGATGGCCGACCGCTTCGGCCTGCCGGTGGTGACGCTGGTGGACACGCCCGGTGCCTATCCCGGCAAGGGGGCCGAAGAGCGTGGCCAGAGCGAGGCGATCGCGCGGGCGACCGAGACCTGTCTGGGCATCGGCGTGCCGCTCGTCTCGGTCATCATAGGCGAGGGCGGATCGGGCGGCGCGGTGGCCTTTGCCAGCGCCAACCGCGTGGCGATGCTGGAGCATTCGGTCTACTCGGTCATCAGCCCCGAGGGCTGCGCCTCGATCCTGTGGAAGGATGCCGAGAAGATGCGCGAAGCCGCCGAGGCGCTGCGCCTCACGGCGCAGAACCTCGTCAAGCTGGGCGTGGTGGATCGCACCATCCCCGAGCCTTTGGGCGGCGCGCATCGCGACCGCGAGGCCACCATCGCGGCGGTCGGCACGGCGATTTCGGCGATGATCGATGGGCTGGCGGCCAAGGATCGCGCCGCGCTGATCCGCGACCGGCGCGAGAAATTCCTCAAGCTGGGGTCCAAGGGGCTCGCGGCCTGAGCAGGTTCAGCCGTCGTCTGTGCCCACCCGCCGCGCGGCAAGCAGCGTCGCCAGCGGTCCGATTACCTCGAAGATCACGGTGGTTGCCACGGTCAGCCCGAGGATCAGATCGGCGTGGTCGGGAAATTCCCGCGCGGCGATGAGCGCCATGCCCACGGCCACGCCCGCCTGCGGCAGCAGGGCCACGCCGTACCAGGGCCGGTGCGCCACCGGTGCGCCCGCCAGCGTTCCGCCGATCCAGCCGCCTGCCAGCCGCCCGCCGATGCGCAGCGCGACATAGGCAGCCCCGACCATCCCGACCCCGGCCACGCGTCCCGCGTCGAGCGATGCTCCGGCGAGCACGAAGAACAGGATCATGAACGGCCACTGGATATGTTCGATCTCGTGAAAGGCGCGCTCGTGGTGGTGTGCGCGGTTTGCGATGACGGCCCCGGCGGCCATCCCCGCGAGCAGGAATGACACCTCCGCCACCTGCGCCAGCCCGGCGGTGAGGAACACCACCCCCAGCGCCTCGGTCAGTTGCGGCTCGCCCGGGGCAAGGCGACCGGTGAGATGCGCCGCGGGCAGCCCGATCAGCACCCCGAGCGCCAGTGCCCCGCCGATTTCCCACAGCGCGTGGCCAAGATGCGCGAGGTCAATACCGCCCGCGATACCGCCGGCCACCACCACGGCAAGGGCAAAGGCCAGCACACCCCAGGCATCGTCGACGGCGACGATGCCGCGCACCAGATCGGGGAACGGGCCGCGCACGCCCGATTGGCGCAGCGCATCCTGAGTCGCCGCCGGGTCGGTCGCCGTGGCGATCGCCCCGAGGAGCAGCGCCACCGGAGCGGGCACGCCCATGAGCCAAAGCCCCCCCGCGACCAGCGCCACCGTGGCGAGAACGACCATGATCGAGACCGATAGGATTGCGCGCCCGTGCCGCCGCAGCGTGTCACCCTTGAGCGCGTTGCCCAGCAGGAACGCCACCATCGTCAGCGCCGACACCGACAGCACGTCATAGAGCGCGCGCAGGTCCGCCGGGATGAGGTCAAGCCCCGCGCCGCCCACCGCGATCCCGCAGATCAACAGCAGCGTCACCCGCGGCAGGCGAGTGCGCCGCCCGATGGCGTCGGCGGCCAGACCCGCGAGAAAGAGCGCACCCAGCGCGATGAGAACCGGGGCGTATGTCATGGCTCAGCCCACCAGCATCCGCAGGCCCTGCGTCACGTCCGAGCGCACGGCCAGCCGTAACCCCGGTTCGTCGCCGGCCTTGAGCGCGGCGATGATGAGGCGGTGGAAATGCGGCGGCTCCTTGTGCCGCAGCCGGCCGTAGAGCGCCCGCATGGTGGGGCCGAGTTGCAGCCAGACCGTCTCGGCCATCGCCAGCATCGCGGGGGCCTGCGCGCGCAGGTAGAGCGTGCGGTGAAATTCGAGATTGCGGCGGATATACCCCACCGCGTCGCGCCGAGCGATATCCTCGGTGATTCGCGCGTTGATCGTCTGAAGCCGGTCGATGAGCGCGATATGCGCGCGCGGCAGGGCACGGCTTGCCAGCTCCACCTCCAGCAGCGAGCGCAGCGCCGCCAGTTCCTCGATCCGCTCGTTGCCCAACTCGGGCGTCGAGACGCGGCCCGAGCTCGAAAGCGTGAGCGCACCCTCGGCGGCGAGGCGGCGCAGCGCCTCGCGCGCGGGGGTCATCGAGACGCCGAACTCGGCAGCGATGCCGCGCAGGGTAAGCGCCTGACCGGGGGCGATCTCGCCATGCATGATGCGCGTGCGCAGCCCGCGATAGATGCGGTCATGGGCCGCCGGGGCCGGATCGGGGCGGGGCGAGATCAACATGCCCTCATGTGATCACAAATCACGCGCCGGTCAATCGAAACGATAACGATGCAGCCCCGCCCCCTCGCGCCGCAGCCAGGAACGCGGTGCCTCGTAATCGGGCTGCAGGCGCGCCACCACCGCCCAGAACGCGGGCGAGTGGTTCATCTCGGCGAGATGTGCGACCTCATGCGCGGCCACGTAATCGAGCACCGAGGTTGGCGCCAGGATCAGCCGCCAGGAATAGCTGAGTCCGCCCTGCGTCGAGCACGACCCCCAGCGCGAACGCGTGTCGCGCAGGGTGAGGCGGCTATAGCCCAGCCCGAGCTGTGCCGCGTACATGTCCGACGCCGCCGCCAGCCGGTCGCGCGCCCGCGCCCGCAGCCACGCGCGAAGGCGTGGGGCCAGCGTCTCGGGCGCGCCCGGAACGCGGATCGCGTCCGCTTCGAGCCGCACGCTCCGCCCCGGGCCTTTCACGATCTGCCGCATTTCGCCCTCGATGGGCAGGCGCGCACCCGGCACGACCTCCACGTGGTCGGGCTGTGCGGCGAGGGTCCGCCGCAGCCAGGCCTCGCGGCTCTGCGCAAAGCCCAGCGCCTCGGCCTCGCTCACCCCGCGCGGCACCGTCAGCGTCACGGCACCGTCCAGACCCGACACCCGCAGCGACAGCCGCAGCGCCCGCGCGCTGTGGCGCAGGGTGATGGCAACAGGGGGGTTGCCGGGGATGAGATGCTGGCCCATATAACCTCCGATGAGCGCGACGGCGCACCTGCTGCAAAGCCTTTGACAGTTGCCGAAGGTTATGGCAGGTGCGCCGGATCGCGTGCAAGATCGACAGTTGAAAGAGGATCACCCATGCCCAAGGAAGAATGGGGCGTCAAGCGTGTCTGCCCGACCACCGGCAAGCGTTTCTACGACCTGAACAATGATCCCATCGTCAGCCCCTACACGGGCGAGGTGGTCGAGATCGTGTCGGGCAAGTCGCGTGCCATGACGCCTGATGCCGAGGACGCGGCCACCAAGAAGCTCAAGAAGACCGGCAAGGAAGATGACAGCGGAGAACTGGTCGAGGATGACGCTGTCGATGTCGAGATCAACGACGATCTGCTCGAGGATGATGACGAGGATACCGTCTCGCTCGACGATATCGCGGACGTGGAATCCGACGAGGACATGTAAAGCCGCAAGGGCGGGATTTTCCTCTTGATCCCGCGCGCCGCTTTGTCTACTCACCGGCGCACGGTCCGCAAGGGCCTGAATTTCGGGGCCTTAGCTCAGCTGGGAGAGCGCTTGCATGGCATGCAAGAGGTCAGGGGTTCGATCCCCCTAGGCTCCACCAAATCCCCCTGCATACTGAATGTTCAGCCCATGTCGCGCCGCCGTTTTCCAAATTGCGCCGCGATAAGCGCGCCCGTTGTCGCCCCCGCTCCGTCGGCCAGCAGATCGCCCCATGACGCTTCACGCCCCGTGAGCGGCTGTACGATCTCGATCAAGCCACCATAGGCCAGCCCGGCCAGCGCCACGGTGCGCCACAGGTGCGGGGCGCGCCATGACACGGGTGCGGCCAGCACCGCGAAGGCCACGAAATGGGCGAGCTTGTCCAGTCCGGGCACGCCCGCCGGGCCCGGCGCATGGGGGACAAGCGTGGCGAGTGCAATGGCGAGGCCAAGAGCAACGGTTGCAGACACGGCGTAGGCCATGACCACCTTGCTAGAGCGGGCCGCGTTCATTCGCATGCACGCCACCCTCCACAACTCTATGATTTCGCATGTCCGAGGAGCTCAAAACCGGTTCCCGCCTCTGAGCAACATGCTCTGACCGCCGGGGGCATGGCAGGCAAGCCGGGTTTCAGAAGTCGAACAGGTCCTCAAGGAAGCCGCCGCGCTTCTTGCGCGGTTTGCCGCCGTGATGGTCCCGATATCCGCCGCTGTCGCGATGATCGCGCGTATCGCGCGGCGGTGGGGCCTCGGCCGAGCGGTCGATGATCTTGTCGAGCTCGCCACGGTCGAGCCAGACGCCGCGACATTTCGGGCAATAGTCGATCTCGACCCCCGTGCGCTCGGCGATAACCAGCTCGGTTCCGTCAATCGGGCATTGCATCGGCATCCTCCTGTCTGTTGCCCTGAACAGGTGGGAGCCGGAGGACGGTTTGGCAAGCCCCTGCGTCAGCGGATCACATGCACCGCGCAGGCGGCGTGACGCACGACCTTGGCCGCGGTGGAGCCGAGCAGAAGATCCTGCATTCCCGGACGGTGGCTCGCGATCACGATGCAATCGGGGCTATGGCTCTCGGCCCAGTCGAGGATTGTGCGCCCCGAATGCCCCGCGACCACGTGGGCGCTGGCATCCGGCTGCTCGGCGGCGAGCTCGGCGAGGCGCGTCTCGATATTCTTGCGCGTCTCGTTCTGGTAGCCTGCGGGCAGGTAAGACGCGGCGTAGGCGGGCACCTGTTCGATCACGTGCAGAAGGCTGATATGGCCCCCACCGCCTGCCAGCAGGCGCGCGATGGCGAGGGCACCGGCGCTGTCGCGTTCGGTATCGAAGGAAACGGGCACCAGAACGTGCGAATACATGGCGTGGTCCTTTCGCGTTGATCTGTCACAGTTTCGCGCGAATGACGGGCTGCCGCATTGATCCAGATCACGTGCCGCGCGCGCTCACTCCTGCGCCGCGCGCATCTGTTCAGCGATCTGCGCTGCCCATTCGCCGATGATCGGCAGGAACTCGATCTGGCTGAGCGACCAGACGAGCACCGACAGGAGCACCGTCGCGCCCAGCACGGTGCCCAGCCCCACGGCAAGTCCCCGCGCGAAATTGAAGGCGAGCAGGCGCGGCAGGTTGTTGTGGATGCGCACGAATCGGTGGCTGTTGAGGCGCGCCACTTCGGTGCGCAGGGCATGGACCTCGCGTGCGAGGTCGTCGGTATCCGGTCGCTGCCCGCTCATTACAGGACGGTCGCCACGTCGTACATAACCGGCTCGAATCCCTTGCACAGCTCGTTGATACGGCGGTTGCGCGCGCGCATCTCGTCGCCGCGCAGCATGGCCTGAAAATCCTCGCGGGCGCGCCATTGGGAATAGTTTGCGATGCGGGTCTGCGCATCGTTCACGTGCAGCGCCGCGGCGACGAAGCCGGGCTGTTTCGAGATCACCTCGCGATAGGCGGAGGTGAGCAGGTCGAGTACATCCTGGCATGTGCCGGGCGTGACCTCGAAGGTGGTGAGCACGGTCTGGTGTGTGTTGTCCGGGCTGATGGTGAGCATGACGCTGTCCTCCTGCGGAATGGGTAGCACGACCCGGCGCGCCGGTAAATTCTGTGCCGGTCTTAACGCTCGGTTTACTCTTTTTGGGGACGGTCAAGGCGGAGGTAACCATGACCGGACGCCTGCTGCTCTTTCTCGCGTTGCTGCCCTGGCTTTCCACGGCGGTGCTTGGCGGGGCCTGGCCGCGCGCCGAGGGCGAGGGGTTTCTTGCGGTATCGGGGACGGTCGAGGGGCCCGACGAATTCGGTCTCTACAGCCAGAGCTTCAGCCTCTTTGCCGAATACGGGGCGACCGAACGTTTTACTTTCGGGGTCGATCTCGGGGGTGACGCGGGGCGGATGTCCAAGGCGATCGCGTTCCTGCGCTGGCCGCTCGGACGGTCTGAGCACCAGCTGAGTCTGGCGCTCGAAATCGGGGCTGGCCAGGTGGATCAGGAACCCGCCCTGCGCCCCGCTTTCTCGGTCGGGCGCGGCATTTCCCTAGGTGAGCGCCACGGCTGGTTCAATGCCGATACCCGCGCGATCCTCTTCGAGGGTGGCACGACGGCCTATGAGACCGATCTTACCGCCGGGCTGTCGCTCGGTGCGCGCGTCAAGGCGCTGGTGCAGCTTCAGGCCGGGGTGCCGACAGAGGGGCGCGACTACCTGCGTCTCGCGCCCTCTCTCGTCTACGAGACACGGCCCGGTACGCACCTGGAGCTTGGCGTGACCGAGCCGATATCGGGCGGCGGCGAGCGGGGATTCAAGCTCGGCCTTTGGCACAAGTTCTGAGTGCTCAGAGCGCGTCATCGATCCGCGCCCGCAGGATCACCTTGCCGGACACCGATTGCGGCCAGTGCAGGTTGATCCGGTCCTTCTCCGGCCCCTGCCGCGCCTTGAACGACGGGCTGGTATGCACCACATCGCCGGCGCTGTCGCGCAGCGCCCCCTCGGGCAGCACCGATTCGACCGTCTGCGCCCATGCTCCGAAGGGCAGCCGCGGTGCCGGTGTCACCACCCATGTCGCCGCAGCGCTCTCCTCGACATGCTCCATCACCAGAGGGCTCTCGGCGTGGATATCCACGTTGTGGAAACTGTTCTCGGCAAAGGTGATGTTGCGCACGCGGTCATAGTCGAAATCGGCAAAGCTCGTGTCCACGCTCTCCACCCGGTCGATCGACCCGATGGCGCGGAACGTGTTGCCGGTCACCGTCATGCCGTTGAGGAAATGCCCCGGCCCGTGCGGCTTGACGGTGATGTAGGTGAACCACGGTGCCATGTCGCTGGCGAGGAACACGTTGCCGGTGATGCTCAGCGCGCTGAACGAGAATTCGCTGCCGAAATCGGGGGCCTGATCGTGCTCGTTGCCCCATTCGATGAAGCAGTTGTCGATATAGTTGCCGTTGATCGTGCCGCGATTGTTGGTGCGGGTCAGCACCCAGCCCGCGCTGCGCACGCCGCCCGAGGCGGAATCGCCCTGGAACACGTGGTTGCCGCTGATGAGCGAGCTCGACCCGGCCATCACCGCGAAATGCCGGAAGAATGTGGCGCGGTTGTCGCGCACCTTGAGGTCGTTGGCATTGGCGTTGAAGCCGATGGTGTGGCGCTCGCTCACCAGAAGCGGGGCCTCGTCCGAGAGGAACTGGCAGCGGTCGATCATCATGCCCTGGTCGCCCTCGCCATGGCTGGTGATACCGCGATCCTTGGGCCGCGTGACGAAACAGTCGCGGAAATGGTTGGCCGAGCCCTGCGGCGGCAGCAGGACCCCGCTGCAATCGCCCGCGCACTGGAAATCCACCTCAGAGAACACCATGCGCGACACGTCCTGGAAGCCGCTGAAATCCAGCATGTACTTGAACCGGCGGAAGGTGAATACCTGCGTCCCTGCGGCGTCGAACAGCGGCTGACTGATCGTCAGCCGCCCCGCCGCAACGTTGCGCGCCGTGACATAGACCTCGCGCCCCACGCCACCCCCCTCGACCAGCGCGCCAACCGGAACATTGGCCACGTTGACCACGCCGGTCAGTTCCTTGACGGCGGTCTCGGGGCTGTAGGTGGCCTGCGAGGTAACGACCTCGGTGTCGAAGGCGGGCGTCGGAAAGACCGAGAATTGCCCGTTCTGGATCACGTGGCGCTGGTTGTAGGTGGTGCGGTTGCCCACCGCGGCCTGCATGTCCACCGGCGCGCGCAGCGCGATCTTGCGCCCCGCGAGATCGAGCGTCACGTGACCGGCGTTGTTCAGAAGCGCCTGGTACGCCTTCTTGAAGGCCAGTTCGCTGTCGCCGAAGGCGTTGATATAGGCGGGCAGGTCGTAGTTCCTGGTGAGCGCGAGGATCGCCTCGTCGGGCATCAGCAGCGTCCCCTCGAAGCGGATGCGGCTCTGGATCGTGGTGCTCTGACCCAGGAAATAGATGCCGGCGGGCACGATGATCTCTCGGCCCCCCGCCGCGGTGTCGGCGGCCTCGAAGGCGGCGTGGTCGTCCGTCACCCCGTCGCCGATGGCACCGTAATCGCGTACATCCACGGCGGCGATCACGTCGCGCAGAAAAAACCGGCTGACATCCTCGATCTCGATATCGTCGATCCGCACCACCCCGCCGGAGGGGCCGGTGAGGTCGATCCCGAAATGCCCGAACGCGGCCTGCGGCCCCCAGACCATGTCCACCCCCGCGCGTTGTCCGGTGCCGACGATGGCGGCGATCTCGACCACCTCGCCATAGGTGGTCAACGTGACCTGCGGCCCTGTCAGCGTCACACCGGGCAGCGCCGCGCCCCCCGCATCCCCGGCAAACGCGGCGATGCGCATGTCGGGCAGGTTGCCTGCGATGGCCTTAACGCGTGCGCGTATGCGCAGGTAACACCCGGGCAGGATCGGTGTCTCGCCCATGTAGCGCAGGCGCTGAACGCTTTCGACCTTCTGCAATTCCAGCGCGCCGCCGAAGTCCTGATCGGCGGGGACGAAGGCGGCGTTGGGTGCGTTCTCGTAGGTATCTGATCCGGGGCGACCATCGCCGCTCGACCATTGATCGAGCCCCGCCGCGAAGGGCTGGGGCATGAAGACGATGCCTTGGGTGATTGCCTTGTTCATGGGGATCCCTTTCCATCTGCCGCGCGGACTGCGTGCCGGGAAAGGGAGCTATCAATGCCCGGTTAACCGGGTCTCAGGCTACCGTGACGGTGCACTGCGAGGCGCTCAGACGGCCTGTTCGGGGGCCTCGCGGATGCGCACGCCGTTGATGCGCATCTTGCCATTCAGCTCGACCAGCTCGTATTCGGCGATCCAGCCGCGCCCTGCAGCGTCGCGCAGGAGCACCTCCTGCCACAGACGGCCACCGGTCTCCCGCGCCTCGAGGAATGTCACCTCGGCGGGTCGCCAGATCATCGGGTAGCCTTCACGCACCATGCGGCCAAAGGTCTCCGGTGTCGCGAATTTCTCTTGGATGAAGGGGCTTGCAAACTGATAGGCGCGGCCAAGGTCCTCGGCCTGGAATGCCTTGATCTGGTTCGAGATGACATCGCGTGCGGCGCTTTCCCCGGCGCGGAGCGGTGCGGCGGCCAGAAGGGTCAACAAGATGGACAGTATGACTGT